>Ga0082212_10004122_pt1 | contig 20286 bp, 16 predicted proteins | sample TergutNt197P3_FD_71548 | JGI IMG/M metagenome (GOLD analysis project Ga0082212, IMG submission 71548) | Neocapritermes taracua P3 segment gut microbial communities from Petit-Saut dam, French Guiana - Nt197 P3 | ecosystem: Host-associated > Arthropoda: Insects > Digestive system > Gut ... | reverse complement strand
ATAAACTGACTGAAATATCCACATTCCCGGTTTCCAACCGAAGATATTCATCTGTACTGATGTTACACACCTGAGCCATTTCGTCGGGCGTAATATCCAGCACATCACGCAGTCCGCTCAACCGTTCGGCGATTTGTTTGATTTGTTCATTCATTTTTGTACATATTTAAGAAGAGGCAAAGATAACGTTTATTTATTACATGAAAGAAAAAGTATTCAGGCTTAAAAAGATGGCTGACATTCCAATTGGAAGGTATGTTAAGATTAGGAAAGAGGCTAATCTATCTGACCATCAATGGTTTGATTGCTTTGAAAAGAAAAGACGAAAGGCTTCTTAGGTACTCTACGCGAATGCCTACTTTAAACTTTATCGCACAAAGGCTTGCAAAAGTCATTGAACCAGTGTAATTTTGTAAGAATTATACGATTTTTATGTACTTAATTTGAAATCAGGAAGATGTATGCTGATATAACAGATGATTTTCAGGTGTTTGTAAAACCGGTGGGGGCGCGTTGTAACCTTCATTGCGGGTATTGTTATTATTTAGATAAAGATGATGTTTGCGGGGTAGATTGTGCAAAAATGATGGATTATAGTACATTAGAAAATTATATCAGGCATCATTATGTAGCATCAACAAGTGATACCGTTATGTTTACCTGGCATGGAGGCGAACCTTTGTTGGCAGGGATAGATTTCTATAAAAAAGCGTTGACGCTTCAAAAAAAACACCTTCCTCACGGGAAAAATTTCCTGAATGGTATTCAGACAAATGGAACGCTGATAACTAAAGAATGGTGTGTCTTCTTTGCTGAAAATGGGTTTACGGTGGGTATAAGCCTTGACGGTCCGAAAACTTTTCATAACGCTTTACGGCGTTTTGAAAATGGAGCAGGGAGTTTTGAAAAAACACTCAGAGGCCACAATCTGCTTCGTGAGTATGGCATAAATCCTGAAATACTTTGTGTCGTCAATGCTTATAATGTATATTACCCTTTAGATGTTTATGGTTTTTTCAAGATGCTTGGATCTCAGTATATTTCGTTTCTTCCGTTGGTTGAAAGGAAGGGGAGGGCCTCCCCCTTGCCCCCTCCAAAAGAGGGGGATTTGGATAAGCAGGGGAATAGCGAGGTAGAGTCGGTTTCAAAAGCGTCGGTTCCTGCTTTTGAATTTGGCCTGTTTCTTGTTGCAATTTTTGATGAATGGGTGAAAAATGATATTGGCGTCGTCAAAATACAGATTTTTGAAGAAGCATTGCGGACGGCTTTTCATCAGGAACATTCGCTTTGTGTTTTCAGAGAAAAATGCGGAGGCGTTCCCGTTATTGAGCGTAACGGCAACTTCTATCAATGTGATCATTATGTTGAAAAGGAAAGGCTTATTGGGAACGTCAATGATAATTCCCTGATGGCCCTCCTTAACCATCCGGATCAAAAAGCATTTGGATTGGCTAAAAAGCACTCCCTACCGCAACACTGTATCCAATGCGAAGTGAGAGCAATGTGTAATGGCGAGTGTCCCAAGAACAGATTTATCACTTCTCCTGCCGGAGAGCTCGGATTAAACTATCTGTGTGAAGGATATCAATACTTTTTCAATCATTGTAAACCGTTTATCCAAATGGTGTCAGAATTAACAAGAAACAATTAATCGCTAACCGCCAACCAATTACTATGATAGTTTTGATTTAAAGAAGGATATGGTACGTCCCCAAGCCAACTTGGCGGCTTCGGCATTATATCTTTCAGGGTTTGAATCGTTATTAAAAGCATGACCTGCTCCTTCGTACATAAATATCTGATATTCCTTGTTTTGTTTTTTGAGTTCTTCTTCAAAAGCAGGAATGCCGGCATTAATTCCAGGATCGTTTCCGGCATAATGCGCCATGATCGGCGCTTTAATTTTGACCACATCTTCGGTAGCCGGCGTACGCCCGTAATAAGGGATAGCAGCATCCAATTCGGGCGAATTAACCGCCACATTATTAGTCATAGCGCCTCCCCAACAAAATCCTGTACAACCTACCTTACCTGTTGAACGGGGATGCGTTTTCAGGTACTTAACTGCTGCTACAAAGTTATTAATGGTATCATCATTATTCAGTTCCCTGATTCGTTCTGCAGCTAAGTTTTGATCGTTATCTGGAGTTCCTCCAACCGGAGTCAGACCATCTGGAGCCACTGCCAGAAAGCCTTCTTTGGCAAATCGTTTGGCTACGTCCTGAATATGTGGTTGAAGTCCTCTGTTCTCATGTATTACAATAACAGCGGGGAATTTCCCGTCTTTTGGGGGATGCGCCAAAAATGCTTTCATTTCTGTTTTCGGAGCAGGGTAATTTACAAATTCAGTAACAAGGTCATCATCCTGAGCCGGTATAATGCTGTTCGTTTCACCTAATGCAGGCAAAATAGCTAAAGCAGCTGCTACGCTACCTGTCAATAAAGTCATTTTTTGTAGAAATGTTCGGCGGTCGATCTGCCCATCTTTGTACTCATCGCACAGTTTTGTAATATTACTTTCCATCATTAATATTTAGTTAGCGTTGTTATTTTGCGTTCAAAGATACATTTTTTTTGCAAAAAACATGGTTTATATCAGAAATTTTGCTTAACTTTGTAAGCATTTTCATCAAACTAACATATAGCAACTCTTTGTAAAATCAAAAAATAAAAAAGATTAGTATTAATTATTTAAAATAAATGCGTATGAAAACGAATTATTTGTTCTTTGCAGTCTTTCTATGCATAGCTCAGACTGCTTTTGCCCAGAATGATACGGTTGTGGGTATATTGTTGGATGTCAATAACAAAGCAATTAAAAAATATCCTGTAACTTTGGGTAAAGTATCGCCTGTGACGGTCAAAACCGATAAAAAAGGAGTTTTTACTTTTGCGAATGCAAATCTTCAGGACACATTATTTGTGGGGGATAAAAAAGGGAAAAATGCGATAGCAATACCGATCAGAGGGAATAATTTTCTTTCTATTAAGTCGCAAAAGGGCAATTTTAATTCGGATTATAGTTCCGACGAAATAGAGCAACTTAAAGACTATTTTCGACAATTACAACAAAATCATTTATTAACTAATGATAAGAATACTGCTTTAAATACTATTAAAAGAGAGGATGTAGATAATAGCAAGTGTCTGTCTATTGAGTGTTTGATAGCAAGATTAAGCGGAGTAGTTATTACAGGAAATGCAGTTCGTCTTAGCGGTGGCGCTATATCATTGACACAGAGCGCAAATTCTGCCCTTATCATATTAGATGGAGCAGATGTAGGTTATTCACTGAGCGCTATAAATTATATAAATCCAGATGATATAGAGAATCTTTATACATCGAAAAACGGAGATATGTATGGTGTGCGGGGAGCAGCCGGAGTCTTGGTAGTTAATACAAAAAGACGCTGATTGAAGGATATTGATTTGTGGGAAGTTTAGCAAAAATAACAAAGAGGATAGCTTCGGCTATCCTCTTTATTGTTTGAAATAACTAATCTAAATTCAAATCAGGATATTTCGTGCATACTGAACACAGGTTCTAACCTCTTTTACCGCATTTGACCATGCAGCGATAGGGTATTCCAACTCAATATCTAAACTGATTGGCCAGCTCGGATTACCCGCCTCCTTTTTCATCATTAAGAATAATTCTGCCAACGGCGTTTGACCCTGACCCCATACCTGGTTTACATTTACCTGTTCTGTACCAGGACCTGTTTTATCCTTGATATGAACGGTGAAAATACGATCATGATATTTACGAATATAATCGCAAGGATTCAAACCTGTCGTTCCGCTATAATGACCGCAGTCGAAGTTCAGCATCACAGCCGGAGAAAAAGCAAGGTATTCGTCTACAAGGGCCGCATAATTCGGTACATCCCTATATTGCGCATGGTTATGGAATACGCAATACATGTCATACTTCTCGGCAAACGGAGCTAACTTCTTAACAGCGCTTTCGCTCATTTCTTCGCAAACGGCTTTAGCCCCCATTGCTTTGGCTGTTTTGAAAGCATAATCGATTTCTTCATCAGACCATCTGGATGGCGAGAATTTAACAATGTGTACTCCAATACCTGCGTCATCAAACAATTTTTTGGCAGCGGCCACTTTGTCAGGAGATACGCTCGTGCGGAACGCTTTCACTCTTTCATTGTATTGGGCAGTTTCAGCCTGTTGCGCAGCCTGTTCTTCGGGCGTCAATTGTACGGCGGGAGTTCCACGACCACCACCGCCACCGCCGCCACTTTGTTGCGGTCTTGAAGGCATACCCAAAAAAGTCTCAAGGTCGCCACTCATCAATTCAATAGCGTTGATGCCTGATTCTTTACAGTATTTAACGATATTTTCCAAGCCTCCGGGCATACTACGCCAACTGTAAGTAATAGCGCCGATCTGTACACCGCCAAATTTCGATCCGAAATCATGGATACTTGGGAAAGATGGCCCCGCAGGCTGACAGGAAGTGACAATCGGCGCCATTGATGCAGTTGCAAGTGCAGCAGCCGAGCCGCTTAAAAAACTGCGTCTTGATAATTTGTTGTTCATATTTTTAAAGTATTAATGGATTAATAAAAAATTATACACAAAGAAAAGTGGCGTATCCTGTGATACACCATCTTTTCTTGTTCATAAATACTACAGAGACCATCCTCTGCGATATTCGTAATGGAAATAATCATTTGCCTCGGGCAGGTTGGTAATCTTCATATTCGCCGCATCGTATTCAAGCGTAACGTTGAGGCGTTGAGATGCAACTGCGATATTCGTTAGCAACATGATCTCATTTACTCTTGAGGCGAACTCAAAGTTGTTGGCAGCCTGACGGCCTTCCTTGATCGCATCTACAAAGTCTACGTAAATGTTCTTCGGACGAGGAAGCGTCTGAGGCGTCGAGAATTCTCTTTCGGGTATCAATTGTGGCACAGCGCCATGTGTACCATGCATAATCATACCTTTATCGCCAATATAGAGGCACTCCCTGAGTTGCCTGTTGTGCTCTAACTGGGCAGGACGCGGTGGTTTCAGGCCGCCGTCTTTCCATGTAACCGTAACAGGAGGCATATTGCCGCGTGCAGCAAACTCGTAGGTTACGCTCTCGCCCTGCGGCAAGAATTCACTATTAAACGGAGTTGAAGTGGCCTGTATTTTCGTGGGAAGACCGAGGTCGAGAGCCCAGACAGGAGAATCGAAGGTGTGTGCACCCATATCTCCCATCGCACCAGTACCATAATCCCACAAGCCGCGCCAGTTGAAATGGACTACATCGGGGTGGTATGGTTTATCGGGAGCCGGCCCTAACCATACATCATAGTTCAGATTCCTTGGAATCGGAACTGCCGCCGGACGTTCATGCCAACCCTGTCTCCAGGAGGGACGGTTTGACCACATATGTACCTCGGTAACATTGCCGATAACGCCCGAACGAATCCATTCTACGGTTTGGTAGGTGCCTTCGACATTGTGACCCTGGTTACCGACTTGTGTTACGAGGCGGCTGTTTTGTTTTGCCAGATCCCTCAAATAACGCACTTCGTAAATGGTTTTGACCATCGGTTTTTCAACATAAACGTGTTTGCCTGCTTTCATCGCAGCAGATGCGATAATAGCGTGCGTATGGTCGGGCGTACCGATCATTACAGCGTCAATCTCTTTTTCCTTGTCCAGCATTTCGCGATAATCCTGATACTGCTTGGCTTTGGGATATCCGGCCATAACGTGTGCCGAAAAGTCAAGATCAACATCGCAAAGAGCATAGATATTGGCATACTTGTACGATTCGGCAGCTCGAGCAGGTGTTTCGGCGGCAGCAGGTGCAGGTGTTTCGGTGGTAGCAGCTCTCGCCTGAGACTGCTGTTGGATACCTCCATAGGGATAAGAGAATCTGGTCTGAACACCGAGCGTACGAGTTGCAATGGGTACATCAGGAGTTGCAAAGCCACGGATGTCGGAGGCGCCACGGGCGCCTATACCGATGCCTGCAATGTTTATCATATCACTGGGGGCTTGATAGCCCGGCCCTCCCAATACGGAACGCGGAACAATTGTAAAAGCGGTAGTGGCCGCCATAGTTCCGAGAAATTCCCTTCTTGAGAAATTCGATAATTTAATTTGTTTAGCGCTCATAATAAAAATATTAAAAGATTTAAATAATTGCTTTATAGGCTCCAACCCCTGCGATATTCGTAGTGGAAGTAGTCGTTTGCCTCGGGCAGGTTGGTAATCTTCATGTTAGCAGCATCGTATTCAAGCGTGACATTGAGGCGTTGGGATACAACAGCAACATTCGTAAGCAACATAATTTCTGTTACTTTCGCAGCGACCTCAAAATTGTTGGCAGCCTGACGACGTCCTTTGATAGCCTCGATAAAGTCTACGTAAACGCTACTTGGACGCGGGAGAGTTTTTGGCGTCGAAAATTCCCTTTCAGGTATCAGTTGAGGATTTGCGCCGTGTGTTCCGTGCATAATCATACCTTTGTCGCCAACATAGAGGCACTCTCTGAGCTGCCTGTTTTGCTCTAACTGAGCAGGACGCGATGGTTTCAGGCCGCCGTCTTTCCATGTAACCGTAACAGGAGGCATATTGCCGCGTGCAGCGAACTCGTAGGTTACAGTTTCACCCTGTGGCAGAAATTCACTGTTGAACGGAGTTGAAGTAGCCTGTATTTTGGTAGGCAGGCCGAGATCGAGGGCCCAAACGGGAGCATCGAAAGTGTGCGCACCCATATCTCCCATGGCACCTGTTCCGTAATCCATCATTCCACGCCAGTTAAAGTGGAGAACCTCAGGATTGTAAGGTTTATCAGGAGCCGGCCCCAGCCATACGTCATAGTTCAGATTCGCCGGAACCGGAACTCCGCCGGGGCGTTCGTACCAACCTTGTCTCCAAGTCGGACGGTTAGACCACATGTGCACTTCGGTCACATTTCCGATAACACCCGAACGAATCCATTCTACAGTCATCATCGAACCTTCGGTATTGTGCCCCTGGTTGCCCACTTGTGTTACGAGGTTGCTGTTTTGTCTTGCAAGGTCTCTCAAAAAGCGCGCTTCGTAGATGGTTTTTGTCATTGGTTTTTCAACGAAAACGTGTTTGCCTGCTTTCATAGCTGCAGATGCAATAACAGCATGAGTGTGGTCGGGAGTACCGATAAGAACGGCGTCTATCTCTTTCTCCTTATCCAACATCTCACGGAAATCCTGGTATTTTTTGGCTTTGGGATACCCAGCCATAATGTGCCCTGCATACTCAGTGTCGACATCGCAAAGCGCATAAATGTTGGCATGACGGAACGCCTCTCTGCTTGAAGCAGCAGCTCCCAACTGAATTTCCGCATCGGCATTGGCAACGCCTGCTACAGGCGCGCCGCCACCACCTGCAGCCTGTTGCCTTGCTTGAGACTGGGGACTGATGCCGCCGTAAGGATAAGAAAATCTCGGGTATCCGGGGCCTTGGCGTTGTCCTATGGGCTCATCCGGAGTTGCGATGTTACGGATATCGCCGCCGCCCTGGGCGCCTACGCCGATACCGGCAAGGTTCACCATATCACTGGGAGCTTGATAACCCGGCCCACCCAGTACGGAGCGCGGTACAATTGTAAATGCGGTAGTGGCCGCCATCGTTCCGAGAAATTGTCTTCTCGATAAATTGTTATGTTTATTATTCATTTTTTTCTCAAAAATTAGTGTTGACTTTTGCTGAATTTAACAATAAGCAGGAGGTAGTTTATTATTGATCCACAGATACGGAACAATAATCGTCTCCTGCTTATTGTTTATATTCAGTTACTTCCAGTTAACGCTTTGAACCAAAACGCCTTGCATGGTATTTATTTCTCTTTGGGGAATCGGTAACGATATCCAATTATTACCATATACGCTTGATTCAAATTTCCTCAAATATTGCTTTTCGTATGCGACATAGCTGTTAAGTTCAGCTCCGACAATACCCCAGCGACACAGATCAAACCAGCGATGTCCTTCTAATGCCAACTCTATTTTGCGTTCGAAGCGTAGCGCAGCTGTAGCGCTTTCTTTGGTAGCAAACTGTGATTCGGGCCAAAGTCCGATCCGGTAATTACCGGCTGCATTAGCGCTTGTTTTTCCGTTTACCTTATCATCTAATACATACGAAGAAGTACCCGGCGTCAGATCATCATTGGCAGCTCCCAAATACCAGTTAGCTGCACGTGCGCGTACCTGATTAATATATTGGCCGGCGGCTTGGTGGTCGCCTGTTTCTATCAATGCCTCTGCATACCACAACAAAATCTCGGCAAAGCGTATCATGTGAACATTTTTGGCTGTTGAAGCGGCCGAAGTGGCTACGCTTAAGGAACCTTTATCGGCCTTTTTGGGTATATATTTCTTATGGATGTATGGACCTCCGTTAGCAGCTTCGCGTATCCATCCGTCAACCGACTTTAGAATAGTCCAATCCCAATATGGCGTTTGAAAACGTCCTATAGATATATCCACTCTCGGATCTGTATAAACAGCAAGGTCTGTTAATACAAGGCTTCCATCAAATGTTGATAATGGAGCTTGGTCTCTATAAGCGCCATTTAACATGGGAAGTCCGTTTGCGTCCACGATATGGGACTGAACCATTTCATACGAAGGTTGGTAGAAACCATATCCCGAGTTACCCAAAGCGCCACTCATGCCAACGTACGTAGGGCCTGCATACCCATTGGTTTCGGTCTGCGTTCCCATGATGGCTTGCTGGACGTCGAAAACAGATTCGCCGGTCCAGTCGCTCTTCCCTGCAACCCAGAGTTCTTCGACAGTATTTGCTAATTTGAATTTATTGCCGGCATTGTCTTTGCCCGAAGCCATGATCGTTTCAAGGAGCGATTTTACACCTCCCCAATTAGGGGTAGTGCCATTTGTTCCGTTGTAGGGCGACGAACGAAATACCTTCACTTTAGCCCATAAAGCGGCTGCAGTCCATTTGTTGATACGTCCCCGCTCCTTTGCCCAGGTGTCGGGAAGATTATTATAAGCAAATTCTAAATCGGCTTCTATTTTATCCCAAATGTAGATGTAATTGCCGGCATCGTCGACATTAGATACACGGGGATCCGCAGCCGATTCATAATCTTCCAAACTTATATAAGGTATGCCTGCGCCAAAAATTTTGACTGCTTCAAAATGCCAGAACCCACGCATAAACATCGCTTGCGCCTGTGCTTCTATATAAAAATTCTTTTCTTCGCCTGGAATATCCGAAAACTCTTTTTCGAGTTTATTGCTCATGGAAAGCACAGTATTAGCTCTAAACACCCCGTTGTAAACAGATGACCATTTCGATCGAAAGTAAGAATTGTCGGATAAGATTGTAAATACTTCGAAATTGGTAAAATCAGGCTGGTCTGCAAAGTTCGAGCCTTTGTTGGCGCTTCCACCCAACACATCGCCATATTGGTAATTCACAATAGTAGATGTATTCGACGAGTTATTTAGATTAGAATACATGGAAGTAATAACCTTTTGTACGCCGTCATAATCCAATAGTGCAGCTTCGTCTATACTCCCTCCGGGACGTAAATTCAAAAAGTCGCTACATGAGTTAAATCCCAAAGCAGCTATACACATGACATATAAAAATATTTTTTTCATACTAAACAGTTTTTAATTGTTATACATTAATTATATAATAATTCCTATTGGAATGATATCTGGAGGCCAAAAATAAACTGACGTGGTTGACCATACGTTCCATAGTCTAATCCTCCGCCCGTATCACTTCCGCTTTGTATTTCAGGTTCCAAACCTTCGTATTTGGTCACGGTAAACAGGTTGGCTACCTGTCCATATACCCTGATACGTTCTAAACCTAAAGATCTGATAATATTGCGTGGCAGTGAATAGCCAAGCGTCAAGTTACGCATTCTCATGTAAGATCCATCCTGAATATACATAGAGTTTGAAACGTTCCCTGCTTCAGGCCCTTCCATGTTAGCTCCAAGCCACAACGGATATTTTCCATTCGGATTGGTTTGAGGATGCCATGAATTGTCGCGTCTGTCTTTAGAATAGTTAGACTGTAAAGCGCCATAGTGGGTATAAAACATATAGTGTTTATAGAGATCGTTTCCTACCTGGAAATAAATTTGAGTAGATAAGTCGAAATCACGATACTGAATGCTGGCATTCAAGCCGCCGGTAAAATCGGGGTGCGGATTTCCGAGAATTTTACGATCTAAAGCAGTAATCACACCGTCACCATCCACATCTTCGATGATATAACGTCCCACATGGCTATTGGGATTAGCCGTTATTGACGCCAGCGATGTAGCTCCGTAAGGAACAACTGTCTGTCCGGCAGCATTTCTGTAATTAAGTACATCATCCGTGCTCTTATAGATACCTATCACGTTGTAGCCATAGAACTGACCTGTCGGCATTCCTTCTCTTGTGATATTGACGTCGTTCAAACGGGTACCGTTGAAAAGGTCGGCAGAACCTAAGTTAATTACTTTGTTACGGTACGTAGAAACGTTTGCGGAAACGCTATAACGGAACAGTTTTGTCCTGTCGCGCCATCCTACCTGAACGTCAACGCCTTTGTTACTCATATTGCCAAGATTGATTCTTGGCTTGGTTGCGCTACCTGCCTGAGAAGACATATCAGCCGAAAGAAGCATACCTGTCGTTTTGCGGCTCCACCATTCAACATTGGCAGTAAACCTTTGCTTGAGGGCTGTCAAGTCAATACCAAGCGTGATTGTATTAATGGTTTCCCATTGTGCATTAACGTCGCCCAGATTGGTTACGTGATAGCCTTGCCAAGCCGATGTATTAGTGCCGTCTATGGCATACAAGTGAGAGTTGCCGGTTCCATACTGGAAAGCCCAGTTGAAAGCGTTTCCGGCTGCTGTACCTGATCTTCCCCATCCGGCACGGAATTTTAAGTCGTCGATATACTTCTTGGTTGATTGCATAAATGCCTCATCCGATACACGCCATGCACCGGAGATAGATGGGAAAGTACCCCAGCGCTTCTTCTCAGAAAATCTCGAAGAAGCGTCCCGGCGAAATGCCAATTCAAGTGAATATGTTCCCTTGAATGAGTATTTTACACGACCAAAATAGCTGAGAAATGAGGTTCTGTCACTCATATCGCCACTATTAGTCAAATTGGCAGTAGATCCGTTATTGATAGTCCATGTATTCTTATCTTTTTCAAATTCGTAACCTCTACGGGTGGCTGAAAGCGAGTTTCCGAGCACGTTATTGTTAATCGCTTCCGTTCCTAACATCCATTCCGTAACATGATCTACATTGAAAATCTTTTTGTAGGTGGCCGTATTTGTCCATTGCCAGGTAAAATTACGATTGGCGGAATTCTGGTAACTGTTGAAAGAACTTCCTTCTTTATTAAATGTAATGGTAACCGGCGAAAAACTGGTAGACCATGAGCCGGTCATACTTGGAGCATATTGCGTCCTGATAACTAAATCCGTTAGAGGTTTGATTTCTGCAAACAGAGAAGCTTGTCCACGGAAGTTATGGCTTGAATTCAATGTCGATGAATAGGTCGAAAATACAGGCGAACTGTTTCGTCCGCCTTCGGGACATTGCGAACCGGCAAAATCTCCACCCACATTATAAACAGGCACCCATGATTGGGTCGTATAGCTTTGTGCAAATGGACTGCTGTCGCTGTTGCTACCCCGGTCTCCACCTGATTGTGTCACCGTCAGGTTGACGTTGGCGCCAATGGACAGATATTTCGTAGGATTAAAAGTAGAATTCATACGCAACGAATAACGATCCATGAAAGACGCTATAATCGTCCCTTCTGTCTTATTTACACCCAAATTGACAGAATACATGCCCCTGTCTCCATTTCCGCCCTGTATCGACAAGTTGTGATCTGTTATCACTCCTTGCTTAACAATTAAGTTATACCAGTCGGTGCCCTTGCGAGCCTCAGCTTCCGAATATCCGTCTTCAAGCATCTGATAATAAGCCGAGCGTGCCCATGAATTAGTGCCATCAGGCAGGTAAGAAGCCACCCAATTGTCAACGCTTCCCCATTCGGAGATGATCCTGTCTTTCGAATATCCTGACGGTTTGGCAGAATATGGCATTGTAAGTTGGTCATTCGCATTGAGTGTACCAAACTGGGCATGTGCCCAAGGTGTTTGCCCTTTGACATCTCTATAATTGACCATAGCCTGCGCCTGAAACTCCATACTCTCCCATCCATTTAAAACATCAAAGCCGTTATTAGCCATGGTCGAAAGCCCTACATAGCCGTTATAAGAAACTTGCACTCTTCCTGTTCTCGAACCTTGTCTGGTTGTGACAAGAATTACGCCATTAGCTCCTCTGGCTCCATAAACAGCCGTTGCCGATGCGTCTTTCAATAAGGTGAAGGTTTCAATATCGTTCGTATTAATGGCATTCAAATCTACATTTTGAACTCCATCTACAATAACTAAAGGACTGGCGCTACCTGAAATAGAGCCAACACCACGTACACGCATCGTTGTTGGAGATCCGGGTGCACCGGTAGAGGAAATATAAATACCGGCTGCTTGACCCATAAGCGCTTCGGCTAAAGTCATAACAGGCATAGCTCTTAACTCATCCGCAGATACGGTAGTAATAGAGCCGGTTACCTCCCTTTTGGTTTGCGTTCCATATCCGACAACAACAACTTCATCCAAACTGGTGAGTTCTTCAAGCAATTGTACATTGAGTGTACGGTTAGAACCCAAAGTAATTTCTTGGGGTACAAAACCGATATAAGAAAATACAAGGACTGATGAATTGGTTACAGACTGAATAGTATATTGACCGTCGATATTTGTAATACCACCGTTCGTAGTCCCTTTAACCAAAACATTTACCCCAATTAGCGGATCGCCGCTTGTGTCAGTTACGGTACCGGTCACCGTATTACCTTGACCGAAAACCACCGTAGAACACAAAAACAGAAAAGCAACTAAAGTCAAAGCGCTTTTCCACATTTTTGCTTGTTTGTTAATAAAAATTTTTCTCATACATTAAGTCTTTTATTATAAGTTATTTAAAAAAAATTAAAAAAGAATGGATGGAATACGATCCATCACGATTAAGTTTGGTTAAAATGATCCTTATTCTACATAGGCATAAAGTTTTAGCTGGTTTAACATATTTTTTTTATCTCTTTTTATTGAATATCAACGAATATTTTATTTCGGACAAAAATACAACTTTTTTTAATATGCAAACATTTTTTATGTTAATTTTTTATTTTTTTTTTTAAAAAATATTTCTACACTATTGGTAACAATATAATTCAAATTCTTTTTCATTTGGTTTGAACACACAATATCAATTAATTAATCCGTTTCGAGAAATAAATCTTGGATTCCGGGTTTTGAATTCCGAATTGTTTTTCTGTAAGCTACAAACTACCTTTTCCTTATCCTCCATGCTTGCGGAAAAAGATTATTCGCCCTGTTTCCAATATTTTTCACAAAACCAAGAGGGGTATTGTTGTATTTCACAATAACAAATCCTTTCGGGATATCACCCTGCAAAACCAATACATCCTTTTGCAGGTATTTGATACTGTCTCCCAATGTCAGTTCGACGGAAGGAAACGCTTCGCTACGGAAGCAGGTGTTTAATGCAAGTGCAGGCGAAGGTAGCAGGTCATTTCCCTTTATTTCGCCTATGATAACTCCGGCAAATACGACTCGAAGATAGTGGGACAGTAATTGGCATATATCTTGATATAAAGCAGGGATGGCTTGTATTGTATTTTGTTTGATGTTGAAATGGAAACTGTCCGGAGAACGTAAGAACGTAAGAGCGTAAGAGGGTGGAATTAATTTTGAATTTTGAATTTTGAATTTTGAACGTTCCCTATTGTAAAAATCAAACAATGTGTCGCTTTCGGAACGAAAGCAATTTTGAAATTGGATGATTTGCTTCTCATTTTCAGGTTTTTTAAGTAGTGACAGGCAAAAGCCTTCGCCTTTGGTCTTGTGCGGATAAAAACGATACATAGGGAAAGATTCATCTATCGCCGGACTGATATGCCAATCGTCTTCGCCGGCAACAGGCAATACCTCAACGCCAAAAGCATCGACAAGGTAACGGATATTTTCTTCATTTTCTTCGCGATTGAACGTACAGGTACTATACACAAGCAACCCTCCGGGCTTCAGACTGTCCCATACGTCGCAGATAATCCTTCGCTGGCGTGCGGCGCACAACCGTACATTCGCCACGCTCCATTCATTTCGACTATGCCGGTCTTTCCGAAACATGCCTTCGCCCGAGCAAGGCAAATCGGCCACAATCACATCAAACAGATGTGTGAGGCGTCCAATTTCTTTGGGGTCGTTGCACGTCACAACGGTATTTGGTGAACCCCATTTGATCAAATTTTCTTTCAGGATATTTGTTCTGCTATGAATCACTTCGTTGCTGACTAACAGGCTTTTTTCGGGAAGCAGGCTTGACAGGTGGGTTGATTTGCCTCCGGGGGCGGCACATAAATCCAGACAGACCACCGGCGCAGTAATATATTGTTTCACTGCCTGTTCGAGAAACATGGACGAGGCTTCCTGCACATAATAACAGCCTGCATGAAACAAAGGGTCAAAGGTAAAAGACGGCCGCTCCGGCAAATAATAGCCTGTTTCACACCATTTAATCTTTTCGTAGTTGGATTCTATAGTAGTTTGTTTGGACGGATTAAGCCGGATACTGACGGAGGCTTCATTCTCCTGCAAAGCCTTTTCCAGCCGGGCGTACTCATCGCCCAACCAATGTTTGGTCCGTATGATAAAATCTTCGGGAAATTCCATTTTCAGTTAATTATTGAAGCAAAAATACTATTTTTGCGCAAAAGTAAGCAATGGAACCTGCACTTTTTCTGATTCCTGTAACGTTGGGCGAGACTGACCACCGGAAAGTGTTACCCGATTATAACCGCGAAATAATTTCGCAGATCAGGTATTTTATTGTGGAAAATGTGCGGACGGCGCGTCGTTTTTTGAAGAAAAGCAATCCTTCGATTGTGATTGATGAGATTCAATTCTATGAGTTGAATAAACACACTTCGCCCGACCGGATTTCCGAATATCTGGCTCCATTGGCAAAGGGCGATTCTGTCGGTTTGATATCGGAAGCAGGCTGTCCGGCTGTTGCCGATCCGGGCGCTGATATAGTGGCGATTGCTCACCGGAAGAATTACCGCGTTGTTCCTTTGGTTGGCCCTTCTTCACTTTTGATGGCGCTGATGGCTTCGGGTTTTAACGGGCAAAGTTTTGCTTTTCATGGTTATTTGCCGATTGAGGCGAGTTCGCGTGAAGCATGTATAAAGAAACTCGAATCGCGTATTTATGCCGAAAATCAAACGCAACTTGTTATCGAAACACCTTTTCGGAACAATAAATTGATGGAAGATCTCGTTCGTATTTGTCGGCCGTCAACGAAATTGTGTGTTGCTGCGAATATTACCTGCGAAGATGAATTTATTCGGACACGTCCGGTAAAAGAATGGATGGGCGGCATACCCGATTTGAATAAAAAACCAACCATTTTTTTATTATACAAATAGAAATGGGGAAATCGGGGGAAGTTGGGGAAGCTGATATTTTCTGAGAACTGAAAACTGAGAACTGAAAACTGTATTTTATGAAAACGACAGATTATTTTGCACACGAAACAGCAGTGATCGAAGAGGGTTGCACGATTGGCGAAAACACCCGTATTTGGCACTTTTCGCATATCATGAAAGGAGGCCGGATAGGACATAATTGTACGATCGGTCAAAATGTAGTCATATCGCCTGACGTTACGATAGGTAATCGGGTAAAAATCCAAAACAATGTTTCCGTTTATACGGGAGTAATCTGTGAAGATGATGTGTTTTTGGGGCCAAGTTGCGTATTTACGAATGTGAAAAATCCGCGAAGCGCCATTTCACGCAAGCATCAGTACCAGCCGACTTATATTGAAAAAGGAGCGACAATCGGCGCCAATGCCACGATAATATGTGATTGTCGCATAGGAAAATATGCCATGATAGGTGCCGGCGCGGTTGTGACGAAAGACATACCGTCCTATTCGTTGGTGGTAGGCAATCCTGCCCGCCGGATTGGGTGGGTAAGCGAATACGGGCATCGTTTGGACTTTAATGACGAGGGCATTGCCATCTGCCCTGAAAGCAGAGAGGTTTATAAATTGTTTGATGATAAGGTCGAAAAAAAATAATAATCGTCAGCTCGAACTATAAAATGAAAATAATGTATTGTTTATTAGAATAATATGTCCATTCGGACATTAATATCAATAGCAAGTGAATACATCCAATCAATATTTAGCCCGGCGGGCTTTAACCAATTAATGTCCTGACGGACAAAATATAGGCCATTTGTAGATATTCTATTGATATTCAATTTCTTACAGAATGCTCTTGCATCGAATTGAGGTCAATTATTCAATTATCATCCCGCTGTATCCTGAACGCTTTTCCCAACATTTGAATAATATCTCCGGCAATCACACTTTCTTCCGAAATGTTTTTAACCACCAAATCGCCGGCCAAACCATGCAGATATACACCTGCCACTGCCGATGTTTCCGGTTCGTATCCCTGTGCCAGCAGGCTCAGAATTACGCCGGTCAATACATCGCCGCTGCCTGCCGTTGCCATGCCGGGATTACCCGTTGGGTTAAAATATACATTGCCTTCGGGTGTACAAATAGCTGTATAGGCACCTTTCAATACAATACATACAGTGAGTTCCATTGCCTTTATTCGCGCTTTCTGTATGCGCTCATACCCACATTCACTAGCCCCAAAAAGCCGGTCAAATTCTTTCGGATGAGGGGTCAATATGGAAGAAGGAGGCAACAACGGGATTAATTCGGGATTCAATGCCAATATATTAAGCGCATCGGCATCGAGTAAAAGCGGCTTACGGGCAGATTCGAGCAATTCTTTCAGTAGGATGACTGATGAAGTTTGCGTATCAAGTCCCGGCCCAATAGCAATAGCCTCATACCTTGTCACTTCAGGTAAACCGGATACAAAATCAGCGTCATCGTCTAAACTCAGCATGGCTTCCGGAACAGTGGATTGAAGCGTTGTCTCGCCCCGCTGTGGGATATGAACCGTCAGAAGTCCGACGCCACTGCGCAGACATGCTTTCGCCCCCAGAACGGCAGCGCCCATTTTCCCCTTGCTCCCGGCAATCAAAAGGGCATGCCCAAACATTCCCTTATGTGCGAATTTGTTTCTTGGCTTAAGAAGTCCGGTAAAGTCTGTATCAGCAATCATCCTGTAACGCGTTTTTGTTTGCTCAATGATATCTGGATGCATGCAGATCGACAATACTTTCCATTTTCCGACAAAAACCTCATTTTCGGGCAACAAAAATGCGAGCTTGGGAAATTCAAATGTATAGGTATAGTCAGCTTTAATGATACAGTCCGGTATATTCAAGCGATTATCTTCGCCGAAAAGTCCTGAAGGAATATCAATGGACACCACCACTGCTTCCGATTTGTTAATATAATCTACAACAGCGGCATAACCACCACTTAGCGGGCGATTTAATCCCGATCCGAACAACCCGTCAATCACAATATCATGCGCTGTAAGCGTCGGTGGCGTAAAATCGTCCGTTACTTCCACAAAACGCACTTTCCCGTCATCCGACAGGCGTTGTTTATTGATTTCGCATTCGGGCGATAAATGTTGTACAGGATTCAAAAGAAATGTTTCGACCTGATAGCCTTCCTCCGACAGCAATCGGGCAATAGCTAAAGCGTCAGCCCCATTATTTCCCTGTCCGGAAAAAATCACAATGCGGCTTTGCTTTGAAAAATTACGGCAAAACTCTTGTGTAAAAGCTGTTGCAGCACGTTCTACAAGGTCGATCGATGAAACAGGCTCATGCTCGATTGTGTATTGATCCAATTCCTTTATTTTAGAAGTTTCAAATATCTTATTCATGATAATTTTAATTTAAACGCTCAAATATACAACTTTTTTATTTTTTTCCGAAAAACCGAGTAAAATTTAAACTGTTTCTGATACAATTCAAAGAACTTTATGTAAGTTTGCTCCCCCAAAGCAACAAGATTTATGCAAAAAACGATTCAGATCAAGGATAAAAAGTTTTCCCTGTACATTCCGGAACACGAAATTGTTGCTGCAATTACACGCATTGCCGGAGAAATAAAACGTGATATGGAAGGCAAAAATCCGCTTTTTGTCGGATTATTGACCGGCGCTTATATGTTTGTTGCCGAATTATTATGTAAAATTTCTCCCGAATGTGAAATCACATTTGTTGCGTACCGTTCCTACACAGGAACGAAATCAGACGGTATTGTGCAGGAAATCCTGCCGCTCCAAGTCTACCGGAAAGATCGTACCGTTATTCTTTTGGAAGATATCGTTGATAGTGGTTTAACCATGCAGTATGTAACAAACAAACTGCATGAATCAGGCATCAAGGATGTCCGTTTGGCAACCATGCTGTTTAAGCCTAACGCATTGAAATGTGATATCAAACTCGACTATGTCGGTATGGAGATTGACGATGAATTTGTAGTGGGATTCGGACTGGATTATGACGGACTTGGACGTTCGTTGCGTGATATATACAAAATTACTAACTACTAACTATTTATATTATAAACTGCTATGTTAAATATTATTATTTTTGGCGCTCCCGGATCAGGAAAAGGGACCCAGAGTGAATTGATGATTGCAAAAAACGGGTTGGACTATATTTCAACCGGCAATGTATTACGGGCTGCTATCAAAGAGGGCACTGAATTGGGGCTTATTGCCCAAGATTATATCAATCAAGGGCAATTGGTGCCTGATGATTTGATAATTAAACTGATAGCCAGATTTTTGGATGAAAAAGCGGACTCAAAAGGCGTTTTGTTTGACGGTTTTCCACGTACCATTCCCCAAGCTAAAGCGTTAAAAACAATGCTGAACGAACGTGGAACAGATATCTCTGTTTTGATTGATTTGCAGGTCGATGACGAAGAGCTTATCAAACGTTTGCTGGAACGCGGCAAAGTTTCAGGACGTTCGGACGACAATTTAGATACAATCAAAGCCCGATTGGATGTATATCATACCCAAACAGCGCCTTTGGCCACCTACTATATCAGCGAAGAAAAATACAGCGCAATTAAAGGCGTTGGCAGCATCGAGGAAATTTCTCTGCGAATAGATGAGGTAATTAAATCTGCCAGTTAAAATATATGCAAAATTGTTTTTTTATTAATTTTTAAAATCAACGTTCTATGAAAAAATGTGTTTTTTTAATTCTGACTGCTTTGTTATTAGCGTGTCAATCTGAAAAGGAAGAGTTTCCACAAGCAAAAATCAGTAATGGTCTGCTAACTGCTAAATTGTATTTGCCTGACGCAGAGCAAGGATATTATCGTGGTAGTCGCTTTGACTGGTCGGGAGTAATTCCAGAGTTACAGTATAAGGGACATGATTATTTTGGACAATGGTTTCCTATCTATGATCCGACTATTCATGATGCCATATGCGGTCCTGTAGAGGAATTTATGCAAATAGGTTATGAAGAAGCGCCTGTTGGCGGAGAATTTCTTCGTATTGGAATCGGAGGTTTGCGCAAGCCTGTTGAAGAAAGATTTGAGCGTTATGGGTATTATGAGTTTACCAATCCAGGTAAATGGACTGTTAAAAAAGCCAAGGATCATGTGGTATTTATTCATGAATTGAATAATGTAGCAGGTTATTCATATATATATGAAAAAACAGTGCGTTTAGTAAAAGATAAGCCGCAAATGATTATTGAACATAGTCTGAAAAATACAGGAGGAAAGGCTATTCAGACCACTACATATAATCATAATTTTTTCACTATGAATCATCAACCGACAGGGCCTGATATAACAATGAAATTCGCATTTCCTGTTTCTGTAACAAGAGAACACCCTGATTTAAGAATTAATGGACAACAATTAGAGTTCGCACGTGTGCTCGAACCAACGGAAGCTATTAATATTGGGCAATTGCAAGGACACAACAATAGTGTTGATGACTATGATTTTCGGATTGAAAATATTAAGACCGGAGCTGCTGCAAGAGTTACAGGTGATAAACCTGTTTTCAGGATGGTTTTTTGGGCTTGCGGTCTTGCGGTAAGTGCAGAACCTTATATTGAATTAGACATTCAACCTGAAGAAACATTTATCTGGAACATTACTTATGACTTTTATACTTTATAGCGATAAGTAATTCGGGTCGTATTTT
>Ga0082212_10004121_pt1 | contig 20287 bp, 16 predicted proteins | sample TergutNt197P3_FD_71548 | JGI IMG/M metagenome (GOLD analysis project Ga0082212, IMG submission 71548) | Neocapritermes taracua P3 segment gut microbial communities from Petit-Saut dam, French Guiana - Nt197 P3 | ecosystem: Host-associated > Arthropoda: Insects > Digestive system > Gut ... | reverse complement strand
AATTTGGGCTATATTCAGTAACAAATCGTTGGCATCTAATTCTTTTATCTTCAATATCGAACGTCCGTCTTCCATCAACGACATCTGTAAAACTTTGTCTATCAGGAACTGCAAACGCTTGCTTTCGTCATTGATTGTTCGTGTGATCTTGTTAAAAGAGGCTGATTCACTTAATGATCCGGATTGTTCCAAAGTTGCTATCAAGCTTCTGTCGCTCAGCATTTGACCGGCAATCGAAATTCCGGAAACAGGGGTTTTCAATTCATGGGTCATATTGCTGACAAAATCTTTCCTCATTTCAGATATATGCTTTTGCTTTAAAATAATATAAAGAGTTACGGTAAATACAACCAATAACAGTGCCGAAAAAATAATTGACGGAACCATAAATTTGATAGCATTTAATAAAAATTGATTTTTCGTAGGAAAAATAACTTGCAAGGTATATATCTTAGAAGCGGGATCGTTGGGAAAGAGTATTTGAGTAAAAGCATTTTTCGGATCAATGATTTCAAAACCACTGCTTTTATAGATGATATTACGCTTATAGTCAATGATTGCATAATGAAAGGGTAGAGCCAAATTATTGTTTGCCAGGCCTGTTTCAATATAAGATTTTAATTGTTTAAAATCAATACGTTCTTCTATTGGCTTTTCATCTGCTTTCATTTTGATACGGATTACTTCACTGAGTAAGTTCTCGTTTTGATTGTATCGTTCATACAATGATTCTTGAATCGATTGAGACTGGAAATTCAAACTGCTTTTCCCGGTTCCTCGTATATTATTTATTTGAATATCAATACCTTCAAAATCTATATTATTATTCAAATTGTCTGAATTTCTAAAAGTTATTCGTTGACTTTGTATTGAAATTCTATCAATAGGAGGGTTATTTTTGTCAGCCAGTTTTTTACCATACCTCAAAATTTGGTCATCATAAATTTGGGATACCTCATCAATCTCCAAACTGTGAGACACTTGAAACAAACTTCTCTTAACAGCTTCTTCAAATTGCTCTTTTTGATTGGTTGCGATTTCGTGAATATAATTCACTTGCAGGTATAGCAAACCTACAAAAGCAAAAATCATAACACCTACAAGCAATCCGATCGTTGATTTCTTCATTCGCTATTTTTTGTTCTTAATTCGTGAAACAAAGTAACAAATTTTTTTTTTAACATTTAGCAAAAAAAACAAAAAAATGACTATAGTAAAGAATAAATGTTTTTAATAAAATGGTAAAAATGTTAATTTAAGGAATTAAAATGTTAAAATTGCTCCGTTTAATTAATTTTTATATTGTTTAATAGTGCTATATAATGGTTGATTGCATGGGTAATTTCTATAGGAAAAATGAACTCATCTGCCGTATGGGATCGGGCAGATTCTCCCGGTCCGATTTTTATGGAAGGAAAGTGCATGAACGTCTGATCCGATAATGTTGGCGAGCCATACGGAGACATTCCTAAGCCAACGGCTCGTTTTACCAAAGGATGCTCCGGCGATATTCGTGAGGAATTCAAACGGAAGGAACGCGCCTGTACTTCAGCGCCACAATTGGCGGATATCTCCTCAAAGAGCGATTCGTTTGTGTAAAGTTCATTTGTTCGAATATCTACCATAAACCGGCATTCGTCGGGAACGACGTTGTGTTGTATGCCTGCTTGTATTCCGGTAACGGTCATTTTCACCGGTCCCAAGAGTGGACTGACCGCGGGAAAACGTTTGTTTCTAAACCATTCAATCACCGGAATTGCTTTGTATATGGCATTTTCTCCTTCTTCCCTGGCGGCATGACCGGCTTTCCCATAAACGACTCCATCTAAAACCATCAGTCCCTTTTCTGCAATGGCAGGCTGCATGGCAGTTGGCTCTCCTACTATGCCTAAATCAATAGGCGGCAACTCCGGTAAAACGGCTTCAACACCATTCTTTCCCGATATTTCTTCTTCACAGGAGGCAAGAAAAATAAAATTATTGTTCTGCTGTGTTTGCGTCAAAATGAAAAACACTTGAAGCAGGGAAACAAGGGATGCTCCGGCATCGTTACTGCCCAAACCAAAAAGCTTTCCGTCTTCTTCCTTCGGCAGAAAAGGATCTTTTGTCCAACCGGCTACCGGTTTTACCGTATCTATATGTGAATTAAGAAGTATGGTTGGGTTTTGCTCATTCCAGTCCGGCGATAATAGCCAGATGTTATTTCCTTTGCGATGGGGAGAATATTTTTTTTCTTTCAGCATATTTTCCAAGTAATCGGCTAAACGGTTTTCATCCCCGCTGATAGATGGTATGGAGATAAGTTGTTTTAATAAATCAACCGCATTATAATAAAAAGTATTGTTTATGTTCATAAAATGAAAAACTTTGCCGCAAAGTTAGAATAAAAATTGTATATTTGCAGGCTATTATCAAATTAGAATGGAATATTATCATTTATCACAAGTAATTCCCCAACATGCTTTGCGGTTTAAAGAGCAGGAAGCGTTAAAAATATACGACAAGACTGCCGGCATCTGGTCTTCGGTATCGTGGGATGATTTATCGAAAAAGGTTAATGCAGTTGCACGGTCTATGTGTCATATAGGCATCAAACCACAGTCCAACATTGGTGTTTACACGCAAAACATGGCAGAATGTATTTATATAGATTTTGGGGCTTTCTCAAACAGGGCAGTCGTAGTTCCCATGTATGCGACCGCTTCAGTGCCTCAAATAACCTACATGATTGAAGAAGCGGAAATTGAACTGTTATTTGTTGGAGAACAGCAACAATACGATAATGCATGGCAGGTGTTTCAAACCAGTAATTTCCTGAAACAAATCGTTATCTTGGACGAGAGCGTAACAAAGGCATCGACCGATAAAACATCCATGTATTTCGAGCATTTCAGTTCTCCGAAAAACCGCTCTTCGCAGGATATGATTGCGGTAGATCGGCGAATGAAGGAAGCAAGAACCGAAGATACCGCGCATATTATCTACACTTCGGGCACATCCGGCGAGCCGAAAGGGGTTGTATTGACTCACAGCAACTACATGGAAGTTTTGAGGTTGCACGATATGCGACTGGCTTATCTTCCTCCGCGCTTTCGCTCCATCAGTTTTCTGCCGATGGCTCATATTTTTGAAAAAGCATGGTCGATTTACTGCTTGCACCGAGGCAGTACCATTGCAATCAATCAGGACCCGAAAGATATATTGAATGCCATTAAAGATGTTAAACCGGAAGCGATGTGCAGCGTGCCGCGTTTTTGGGAAAAAGTATATGCCGGTGTTCAGGAAAAAATGGAAAGTTCAAACTTTATCATTAGAGCGATTTATCAGAATGCGGTCACTACCGGAGGAAAATACAACCTTGATTATGTCAATAACGGCAAAAAACCTTCTTTGTTTTTAAAATGGAAATATAATTTCTACTCAAAGATTGTTTATTCCAAACTAAAGAAGGTACTTGGTTTGGAAAAAGGGCTTATTTTTCCCTGTGCAGGAGCGATGCTTTCCGAAAAAATCATTGTGTTTCTTCGTTCGGTAGATATTCCATTGGTGTATGGATACGGATTAACCGAAACGACGGCGACTGTTGCCTGTTTTCCGCTTACCGATTTTGAGATCAATACGGTTGGAAAAGTGATGCCTGAATTGACTGTCCGGATTGGAGAAGAAAATGAAATTCAAGTGAAAGGCAAATCGGTTATGAGCGGTTATTATAAAAAACCGCAGGAAACGGCTGCCGCATTCACCAAAGACGGCTGGTTTAGAACCGGTGATGCGGGAAGTCTAACCGCAAAAGACGGTATTGTTATGACAGAAAGAATCAAAGATTTATACAAGACTTCCAATGGCAAATACATCGCTCCGCAACAGTTGGAAGGACGGTTGATGGACGATAAATACATTGAAAATGCGATCATTATCGGCGATCAGAGAAAATACGTCACTGCATTGATTATTCCTGCTTACGACGAGTTGAAAAAATATGCCGCCGAGCAGGGAATACCATTTGAGAATGTGCAGGATTTATGTCGTAACAAATCAGTTATAGGGTTATACGACACTCGTATCGGGTCTATGCAGAATGAATTTGCCCGTTATGAGCAAATCAAACGCTTTACCCTGTTGCCCGAACCATTCACCATTGATACGGGCGAATTAACAAATACACTCAAAGTGAAACGATTATACATTGCCGAAAAATTCAGCGATATCATTGATAAAATGTATGAAGAGTAGGGGAGTTGTTTCCAATTGTCAATTAAAAAAATAGCCTTTTGACATTTTCACTTGTTACCGCTGCAACCGTATCTATGGGCAAATTATACACTTCTGCTAATTTTTCAGCTACCTGTAACAAATATGCCGGTTCATTTCTTTTGCCTCGGTAAGGAGTAGGTGGGAGGTAAGGTGAATCGGTTTCCAAAACAATACGTTCGAGTGGAAATAAAGGCAGATAATCGCGAAAGTCAGCATTTTTATACGTAATTACGCCATTAATGCCAATCATAAAATTTTTGTAATTAACGATTAATTCCAATTCTTCCCGCCTGCCTCCGAAACTGTGAAAGACGCCACGCAGGCGCTCTGCACCGATTTTTTCCAAACTTTCAAAGACCTGCGAAAATGCTTCGCGGGTATGGATAGCCACCGGTAAATCCCATTCAATACTCCATCGCAATTGCGTTTCAAAAGCTTCTATCTGTTCGTTAATAAACGTTTTGTCCCAATATAAATCCAACCCGATTTCGCCGATGGCAATGTATTTCCGTTTGTGCAGTTCGGCCTTTATTCTCTCCAAATCGTATTTATAGCCGGTTTTCACGCTTGTGGGATGCAAACCCATCATCGGAAAGCAAAGATTGGGATATTCACTACAAACATGATGCAAATTTTCGACAGAATCCATATCAATATTCGGAAGACAGAATAATTCTACTCCTGCTTCTTTTGCCCGTTGCATAACAAGCGCCCTATCCGTATCAAACGCCTCCAAAAAAAGATGGGTATGACTATCTATTAAGTACATTATCAATCAAATATGTTCAACTGATCACCTTTACGATAGTAAAACTGTATTTTGTAGGCTTTGAACCGTAAAGCCTGTTCTTCGAATGAAGTTCTGCTGTATCGTTCCTCTACCCTTGCCCAAATATTCGCGATAAAGTTCTCGGCTGTATTGCGCAAATCCACGATGTTGTTCAGCGAACGCGACAGGTTTTTTTCGTATATGGACAAACTGTGAATGGATTCTTTGAATAGTTCATAATGAACTTTCACTTTGGCTATAGCCGGATTATAGAGAGGAATTCCACCTCGAGAGGTTCGTTCTGTTTCGCCTCGCATCAAATTTTCACCCCATTTCATCACGGCTTCCTGGGTAGATAAATTTGGTATGACATGCCGTTTTTCATCCAAACCATATAAAGCCAAATGCTCCGGTTTAATCTCATTGCGGATTACTGTCAGAAACAATACCTGAATAAAATGAGAAATATATAACTGCACATTTTTAAATAATTCTTCGTGCGATTTAATGGTTTTATCTCTATCTTTAATTGCTTGATTCAGTATAGAATAGGAGTTCTCATACGTAGAAATAAAAAGACGCAACTCCTGTAATTCCATTATTGAAAGAATTTTGTCCCAGGATTCGTTTTTTTCCTCCTGCTCGATAGCAGTTTTCAGAATATCAATTCTATCTTCATCTGTTTCAGGTAATTTTTTTGCCGACATTGTTTCACAATTTTAATATTCTCTATCAATCAAATTCTCCACAATTTTTTCCAATTCTTTTTTTGTTTCGTTCTCTACGGATACTTTTTTCAATACGCTTATAGCCTGACTGTAGTAACTTTTCAGTGCAGTTTTTGTCGTTTCATCGACAGACAACTTATCATACAAACGACGAACTGCTATAACCTTTTCCTCTTGTTGCATGTTGTTTCCCAACCAATAATACAAGGTGTTTCTGTCTTCATCTTCAGCTGCTTCCAAAGCTTTTACCAACAAGAACGTTTTTTTATTACAAAGTATATCACCACCCGTTTTTTTTCCAAAAACATCGGAATTTCCATAAACATCCAACCAATCGTCTTTTATCTGAAAGGCGATTCCCAATAATATGCCAAATTCATACAGATATTTTTGATCGTTTTCACTGGCTCCGCCGATAATTGCTCCGCTTTTGAGACATGCACCTAACATTACGGCTGTTTTCAAGCGGATCATTTCGATATATTCTTCTTCGGATATATTTTTTCGTTTTTCGTATTCCATATCATATTGCTGTCCTTCGCAAATCATTGCTGCCGTGTCGGAAAACAAATCCAATAGTATTCTCAAATGCCGGTCGGAGGATTTTGCCAAATACATATAGGAGAGTATCAGCATGGCGTCGCCGGACAGGATGGCCGTATTTTCGTTCCACTTTTTATGAACGGTAAGTCGACCTCTTCTTATTTCGGCTTTGTCCATTACGTCGTCGTGCATCAGTGTGAAATTGTGGAAAATTTCCCAAGCCAAAGCTACCGGTATTGATTCTTTCACATCTTCGCGAAACAGATTACAGGCCAATAGTGTCAATGCCGGACGAATTTTTTTCCCTTTCAACGCAAGCAGATAGGCAACAGGTTCGTACAGTTCCGCAGGATTCCGTATATACTCAATGGATTGAATTTCTTTATTTATGATTGTCAATGCCCCCGATAATGTCATAATTATTGTGAAATATTTTTCATTTCCAAAAGTAGAAAAAATATTTTGAATAGACAAATCTATCGTTTAAAAACAATGGGAATATATACTTTTACCCTGATATTTTCTCCATTTGTTTTCCCCGGCAACCAATCCGGCATGTTTTTTAATACACGAATGGCTTCTTCGTCCAAAAATATATATACGCTTTCTTCCAAATGAACATTTGAGACTGAACCGTCCGGCTCGACTATAAATGAGCACCACACACGTCCCTCAATCCGTTGTTTTAATGCGACGGAAGGATACTGTACGTTTTCATAAATATATCGAAACAATGCGGGTTGTCCTCCGGGAAATTGAGGCATTATGTCCGCAGCCGTAGCTGCCTCCATGGCATTCGCCTGTATATCAACAGGGGCAACCGTTTCGTTTTTGATTTGAAAAATTGGAAACTCATCCTCTTCAATATCGGTTTCATCGATCAATGTATCTTCTTGTATTTCGATAATAGAAACATCATCGGTAATGATATAATCTTCGTAAACAATTTCAGGTTCGGTTGCTTCCGGAGGTAGAGCCGGAACTGTTTCTTCCACTCGATTTCCACCTTCAAATTCTTTTTCTACAAAAACAGGGCCTAAGGAGGTCCAATCGTAATCAGAAATTGCAGAACTCTGCCATTCCAATAAGACAAAAAAAACGGATAAAACGACTGCAAATCCCATCAAAAAGAACAACAGTCTTTCCTCTTCCAAATTGGCTTTCGGTGTTTTTTTTATCTCCATGGGGCTATTTTCATAATGCAAAGATACTTTTTTATCTTCTTATACGTTTGTATTGTAGAATAATTTTTATTTTTGTAAGAAGTATGATATAAATTTCAATAAATAATTTCATGCGAAAAATAACAACGCTATTTCTATCGTTATTGTGCACTTTTCCGATTTTATCTCAGGAAGGAAAGACCGGTTTTGATTTTTTACAACTACCTGCCTCTGTCAGAGCAGCTGCTTTGGGCGGAACGAATATATCGATAGTAGAAAATGACTTATCTTTGGTCTATCACAACCCTGCTTTTTTGGGTCAGGAAATGGATCTTACATTTACCGCCGGATATTTGTCCTATATTGCCGACATCAGTATTGCTAATATTGCATTTGCCAAGGCTTTGGGTGAGAGAAGCGCATGGGGAATAGGGTTCGTTTATTCAAACTATGGAAAAATGTTTGAAACGACAGAATATCAGGAAATAATAGGAGATTTGAATGCTGCCGATATTTGTGGGAATGTCTTTTTTTCCCGCGATTTAACGGAATACATTCGGGGAGGAGTGGCGGCAAAATTCATTTATTCTAATTATGCGCACAATACGGCTGTTGCTTTAGGAGCGGATTTGGGCTTGAGTTACTACAATCCCGACAGGCATTTTTCAATGGGCTTGACCGCTAAGAATCTGGGAAGGCAGATCAAAGCCTACGAAACGGAATTAGCCAACTTGCCTGTAGATATACAATTGGGTTTCAGTCAGAAACTTGCAAATGCCCCTATTCGTTATTCCATAACAGGGATTCATTTGAATCAATGGCAATTCTATAATCTGCAAGGAGAAAAAGATGGATTTACAAGCACTTTATTAAAGCATTTTATATTTGGTGTCGATTTTCTTTTTACCGATAATTTTTGGTTTGGAGTAGGGTATAACGCCAAAAGAAGCGCAGATTTGAATCTAAATGAGGGCAATAAATTTTCCGGTTTTTCAGTGGGCGCCGGATTGAAAGTGAAGGCTTTTTCCTTTGGCTGTTCGGTAGGGCAATATCATCCTGCTGCAACCGCTTTTATGTTTAATATTTCTACTTCATTAGTTGAAATGAAGTTATAGTATCATGAAGAAAATTATTATTGCAATCGACGGTCATTCCTCCTGCGGCAAAAGTACAATGGCAAAAGAATTGGCTAAGTCAATCAATTACAAGTATATAGATAGCGGAGCCATGTATCGTGCTGTGACTTTATATTGTTTAGAAAATGGATTTTTCGACAACGATATTTTGAATATAAAAGCCATTAAAAATGCCATTAATGATATTCATATATTTTTTCAAATCAACGAAGAAACAGGCAATTCAGATACCTGTCTGAACGGTAAGAATGTTGAAAAACAAATCCGTAGCATGGCAGTTGCCGATAAAGTAAGCCCGGTAGCGGCTGTTGGATTTATCAGGGAAGCGATGGTCAAGCAACAACAGGCGATGGGTGAAGAGAAAGGCATTGTTATGGACGGACGGGATATTGGAACGGTGGTTTTCCCCGATGCCGAACTGAAGTTGTTTGTTACCGCCCGTCCGGAAGTACGCGCCCAACGCCGTTTGGACGAATTGATTGCCAAAGGAGAAACTGTTCTTTTTGAGGAAGTATTAAGAAATATTGAGAAACGTGATCATATTGATTCTACCCGGAAAGACGGACCTTTGCGGCAAGCGCCCGATGCTGTAGTCTTGGATAATTCGGATATGACTGTCGATGAGCAGAATGCTTTTTTGTTTCGGCTGTTTGAACAAATAATTCTGTCATCCCGCGCTTGACGCGGGATCCCCTCAAATTATCAGGGGATTGCGGGTCAAGCCCGCAATGACAGGCGATGAACAGGGAATTGCGGGGTCAAGCCCGCAATGACATTAATTTCTTTGTAAAAAAAACAGGAGGCGCCGGCAGATTACTCCTGCTTCGATCGCCTCCTCATACTAAAATTAGGGATGTTTTTACCCCAGATAACTCTTTAACAAGTCGTTTTTGGTACTTGTTTTCAATCTTCTGATTGCTTTTTCTTTAATTTGTCTTACCCGCTCTCGCGTTAAACCAAATTTGTCACCAATTTCTTCCAGCGTCATTTCCGATGATTCGATTCCGAAAAACATTTTGACAATGTCTCGTTCCCGGTCACTCAGCGTGGACAAAGCGCGATTAATTTCTTTCGAAAGCGATTCATTAATCAGATAGCGGTCGGCAGCCGGAGCGTCTTCATTGATCAGCACGTCCAACAGACTGTTGTCTTCGCCTTCCACAAATGGAGCGTCTACCGAAATATGCCGCCCCGAAACTTTCAGCGTGTCTGAAATCTTGTCGACCTGGATGTCCAATTCCTTTGCCAATTCTTCGGGCGAGGGACGGCGTTCGTGTTCTTGCTCGAACTTTGAAAAAGCCTTGGTAATCTTGTTCAGAGAACCGACCTGATTCAAAGGTAAACGCACAATCCTTGATTGTTCAGCCAAAGCTTGCAAAATCGATTGACGAATCCACCAAACTGCGTATGAAATAAATTTAAACCCGCGCGTTTCGTCAAATTTTTCAGCCGCTTTGATCAAACCCAGATTGCCTTCGTTGATCAAGTCGGGAAGGCTTAATCCCTGATTTTGATACTGTTTTGCTACTGAAACCACAAAACGAAGATTCGCACGCGTTAATTTTTCCAAAGCAGCTCTGTCGCCACGCTTAATTGCCTGTGCCAATTCCACTTCTTCCTCCACTGTGATCAAGTCCTCGCGGCCAATTTCCTGAAGGTACTTGTCCAATGATGCGCTTTCGCGATTAGTGATTGATTTGGTAATTTTTAATTGCCTCATTCAATAAATTTTACTTTGAGAAGAATAAAAAACCTGCAAAGGTAGTTGTTTTTTTCAATATAAAAAATTTTTTGCCTTTTTTTAACGTAATTTAACGTGAGTTCGGTATAAGAGAATCTCGTTAGAGATTGCATATCAATAGAATATAGACACATTAGAGTTGTCTTTTGTCCATTAGGACATTCATTGGTGTAAGCCCTAAGGGCTTAAATATTGCTGGAATGTATTCCTTTTCTATTGATATGATTGTCCTAACGGACAAAAGATATTATGAAATTTAATATATTACAAATTTCCTTATACCGAACTCACGTTAATTTAATTTAATTTAATTTAATTTAATGAAATGATTATGGATTAAAAATTCCCCAATCAATCATTCAAATCAATCGCCAAATATTCCATTCTTCGGGAATTTGGATAAAAACCTTTGATATACAGTCCCCTGTCGTCCGGATCTTTTTTCAGGATTGTAGCAACCATTGCTTCCAAATCTTCTGTCGTGGAAATTCGTTTGTCATTTGCTGTCAGGATAATAAAACCGTTTCTAATTCCTTCAGATCTTAACTTTCCGTTTTTCAAATCGGTTACTTCTACACCGTAATTAATGCCTAAGCTCGTTTGTGCATCCTTCGACAACTCCTTAAAAGTAGCCCCCAGAATGTCTTTGGGTATTTTTTGTGTAACAATCTCGGTGGTTCCCTGATCATTTTTCAATTCGATCGTAAAATTTTTCGTTGCCTCGCCCCGTTGAATTTGGACATCTATTTTTTCTCCCGGATTGTGACTGCTTAACAGCGCTTTCAAATCAGGATAATTTTTAACTTTCAATCCATCAATAGCTGTTATTACATCGCCCACCTGCATCCCTGCTTTTTGGGAAGAACTATTGGCAGAAAAATCATGTACATACACGCCTTCGGTTACTTTCAACTTATTGTATATATCCGGATCTTTTTCTCTTATTTCCGGTAATTCTCTGGGGTATATTCCCAGCATAGCCCGTTGTACAGTGCCGTATTGTTTAATATCTGAAACTATTTTTTTTGCAATATTACCCGGAATGGCAAAAGAATAACCTACGAAATTCCTTGATTCGGTGATAATTGCCGTATTAATACCTATCAATTCGCCCCGCGTATTCACCAACGCACCACCACTGTTTCCCGGATTTACGGCGGCATCTGTTTGGATATATGATTGTATTTTCTGTTGATCGTTGCGTCTGTCATAAAAAACGTCGTTGCGTCCTTTTGCGCTTATAATACCTGCGGTAACGGTCGATGTCAGGTTAAAGGGATTACCAACAGCCAAAACCCATTCGCCGACTTTCAATTGGTCGGAATCGCCGAAAGGCAAGGCATAAAAATTGGTACCTTCGATTTTCAATAAAGCAATATCAATTGCATCATCGTTCCCAATTAATTTTGCTTTATAAATCTTTCCATCGTTGGTGGATACTTCAATTTCGTCGGCTCCGTCGATTACGTGGTGATTGGTCACAATATAGCCGTCGGTAGAAATAATCACTCCCGATCCGAATCCGACTTGGGGTTGTCTTTGTTGATAGGGCATACCTTCACCATAGAAAAATTCAAATGGATTCATACTTCTATTACCTCCTCTATTCCTTTCGGAAGGTTTCGCAACCGATTTGATATGTACTACCGCATTGACCGATTGTTCAGCGGAATATGAAAAATCCGTATTTTCGGCAGGAGTTGCATATCCTACGGCTCGAAATCCGTCTTGTCTAAATGAATTGTTCGAGAAAAAGGTTTCATTCTTCCGGTTAAGATAAGAGTAAGTTCCAATAGCGACACCTGCACTCAGCAGGCTCACCAGCAAAAAACTGAATACTAATTTTAATGTTTTCATCTGTACTTTTAAATTTTAGTTATAATTAAAACAATATCTTGTTATATGAATTACTACAAATAACGTGCAAAATTTTGTTTTATGTTATTTTGACGGTTTATTTATAAATATTTAACCATAAAGTGATTTTTTATAACTTGTTTTAACAGACAGAATGACATGTAAGAGTTAAGAATTAAGAATCTTTACCTTGTATCCTTCTGTTGGAAAATCGCCCCTTATTGTATAAAGTACAATAAGTACCTGTAGTCGTATGGGTGGCGCATGGCCGAAGTCAATAAAAAAAGACAGACAATAGATTTCATTTCTATTATCTGCCTTTTTTTAGTTTTTAACTTTTAGTTTTTAACTTCTTTCTTAGTTTTTTTCCACTTTTGAATTTCATAAGCAATCGGGGCAGCTGTGAACAACGAGGAGAATGTACCAACAAATACCCCCAATATCATGGCGAATGCGAAACTGCGAATGGACTCGCCGGCAAAGATGAAAATAACAAGCAGAACGATAATGGTACTCATACTGGTATTGAATGTTCTGTCCAAAGTGGAATTAAGCGCCGCGTTGAATAGTTCGTATCTATCCCGTTTCGGATACAGGCGGGAATATTCGCGCACACGGTCGAAAATAACCACTTTGTCGTTGATTGAATATCCGATTACCGTCAGTATAGCCCCGATAAATGTCTGATCGACTTCGAGGGAAAAAGGCAGGATTCTCCAAAAAAGCGCATATACTCCCAAAATAAAGAGTGCATCGCCTATTAATGCAACGATAGAACCTACACTGTATGAAAAATCTCGGAAGCGAAGCAGAATGTACAAGCCAATGGCTAATACCGCAAAAATAACCGCCAAATAAGCGCCTCTTTTGATGTCCTCAGCAATACTGGGTCCTACTTTTTGAGAACTGAGAATGTTATTTTCAACGAACTGTTGGTAGGTTGTTCCTGCCGGTAGAAGTGATTTCAGTCCTTCATAGAGTTTTTGCGTTATTTCCGATTCAACTTCTTCCGAATTATCTGTAATTTTATAGTTTGTTGAAATACGCGCTTGGTTGGTGCTTCCAACAGTGATTACAGTCGGCGTATGATTTTCGAAAAGCGGATCTAATATCTCCTGCGCTTCTACTGTATTGACCGGTTGCTCGAAACGAAGGAAATAATTACGTCCTCCTGTAAAGTCAATTCCTTGGTTCAATCCATTAAGCATAAGAGCAGCCAAGCAGACACCTACAACTGTTCCGGTGATGGTATATACCATTTTTCTGTTTTTTAGAAAATTGAATTTGGGATCTACCAAGAAGTTTTGTGTCAGTTTAGTAGTGAAAGTCAAATCCAACAATTTTCCTTTCTCCATAAAAGTAACATATACAACGCGAGTCAGAAATACAGCCGTGAAGAACGACAGAACAATACCGATTATCAAGGTTGTAGCAAATCCACGAATAGGACCGGTTCCGAAGGCAAACAGGATAAAACCGGTTATAACAGAGGTGAAGTTAGCATCGAAGATAGCTGAAAAAGCTTTTTTATAGCCTTCTTCTACTGCGTTCTTTACTTTTTTGCCTCCGCGAATTTCTTCTTTGATACGTTCATATATCAACACGTTGGCATCGACAGCAATTGCCAAAGCCAACACAATACCCGCAATACCTGAAAGGGTGAGTACGGCATGGAAAGATACCAATACGCCCAATGTGAAAAACAGGTTTAGCAGCAATGCGCAACTGGCAATCAGTCCCGGTTTATATCCATACACAACAATCAGGTATATAATAAGGAGTATCAAAGCAACCAAGAACGAAATAAATCCTTTGTTGATGGATTCCTGTCCTAAAGACGGACCAATTACATCTTCCTGAATGATTCTTGCCGGCGCCGACATTTTTCCGGATTTCAGAACGTTTGCCAAGTCTTTGGCGTCTTCAGGCGTGAACTTGCCGGATATTTCCGAATGACCGTTTGGAATTTCACCATTCACGGTTGGGGCTGTGTAAACCATGTTATCCAATACGACTGCGATGCTTTTACCGACGTTGCCTTTTGTCAAACGAGCCCATGTTTTTGCACTTTCTGAATTCATTGTCATGTTCACCACGGCATAAGGAGACCTTTGACTGAAATCATCTCTGGCAGATGCAACCACGTCTCCTTCAAGTGCAGGTCTTCCGGTACTTGTGCTTGCTTTCAAGGCATACAACAGATAATATTCTTCTTTTTCATCCGACGGTTTTACTCCCCAACGAAGAACCAATTGGCGGGGAAGTACTTCTTGAACCAAACGCATATTGAGATAACTATCAACTTTATCTCTGTCTCGTTTATGAACTTCTCCAACCACCGGACCCATTCGAGACTGCTGTGGATCAATCCTTAACAGACTGAATAAAGGGTAGTTCTTTTTGAAAGAGTCGAGCGCTTCGTTGACATTGTCTGTAATGTCGATATCCGCCGGCTCATCATCAAAAATCAAATCTGAAGTTTTATCTATGTCGGAAAGTTCCTCTTTAGCGATTGTTTCTATTTTGGTTTCTTCGTCAAGAGTCGGTTGAAGCGTTGCTGGTTCTGTAACCGGTGTCTCGGTTGTTATTTCATTAGAAGCAGCCGTATTTGCCCTTGCAATTGAATCTCTAATGATTGTATTTGCAGCAGTCAAAGCCCGGAACAGGACGAGATCATTATCATCATTCGCATTGTATGTTTCCCAAAATTCGAGATTTGCGCTTCCCTGTAACAACGAACGCACACGATCTCTTTCCTTAATACCGGGAAGTTCTATTAAGATACGTCCGTCTGTTTCTAATTTTTGAATATTTGGGGCTACTACTCCAAAAAGGTCGATACGTGTACGAAGCACGTTAAACGATTGGTCAAGCACATTTTTTAACTCAGAACGTAATACGTTTTCTACATCGGCATCGGAACTTTGTGGCGTAATTCTGTCCTTTAGTTCAAAGGTGCTGAAAATAGTTGAAAGCCTTGCGCCGGGATCTAATCTTTTATATTCTTCCGAAAATAAAGAAACGAAATCTCTGTTGCTTTTCTGTTGACGTTCAGTGGCATTTGCCAAGGCTTGAGTGAAAATTTGATTGGTTCTATTACTTTCATTAGCCAATGATTTGATCACATCTGCTGCACTAATTTCCATAATCACACTCATCCCGCCTTTCAGGTCAAGACCTAAATTTAATTCCATGGTACGGCTTTTCTTCAGGGTATAACCCAACCATACTTTTTCTGTAGATAACGAATCCAGGAAATAACTTTCCTGCGCCTCATTTCCCGCAGCAAACTCTTTAGCCATTTTGTAATAGCGATTTGTCGCAAAAGTGAACGACAGATAGAACATACAAACTAAGGCCAGCAATACTGCGAAGAATGTTATAATTCCTTTGTTCTGCATTTGAATTTTACTTTATTTTTTTATATTATTTAGCTATTGATTTATTTTAGCGTGCAAAGATACTACTTTTTTTTGAATTATGAAACAACAATGACACATCCCATTAATTCATAATTTCTTCAATGATGTATTCCGGTCTTTCTTTCACTTCGTCGAATAAAATACCAATGTATTGTCCCAATACTCCTACTGTAAGCAATTGTATACCTCCAAAAAAAATAATTGTGATCATAATAGATGTCCATCCGGATTCGGCGGCTGTGTAACCGAAAATTTTCCCGAATATATACCACAACGCCATAATAATACCCAGTAATACGGCTAAAAATCCTAAACTGATCGCCATTATCAGCGGTTTTTTGGAAAAGTATAACAAAGCGACGGAGGCAAATCCGAGCATTTTTTTCAGGGGGTACTTCGTTTCTCCTGCTTTACGCGCTTCTCGCTCATAGTAAAAAGGCACTTGTTTAAATCCGATCCAGGATATAATCCCCCTGACATATTTTCCTTTTTCTTTGAAACGGTTAAATTCGCGCATGACGCAGGCGTCGATCAAACGGAAATCGCCGGTGTCTAACGGGAATTGTACTTCCGACAATTTATTGAGTGAACGGTAGAATGTTTTTGCCGACCACAACTTGAATTTACCTTCTCCTATCCGGTTATTACGTACACAGTAAACTACATTGGCATTTTCTTCTTCTTGTTTGGCCAAGAGTTCAGGAATCAATTCCGGTGGGTCTTGCAGGTCGGCGTCGATAATTACCGCAAAATCGCTTTGACAATAATGAATACCTGCCGTTACCGCCTTTTGGTGACCAAAATTTCTTGAAAAATGAATCACTTTCACCGTTGAGTCTTTTACCGCAATTCCTGATAATATTTCTCGTGTTCCGTCTTTGCTTCCATCATTGATGAAAATAATTGAACCGTAAGTATTTTTTAATTCCGACAATACTTTTTTCAGCCGGTTGTAGGTGTCGATAATCACGGCTTCTTCATTATAACAGGGCACAATTACACTCAGGGTTTTCATAATAATCGAAAATTGATAATTGACAATTGAAACGATGTGTCATTGCGGACTTGATCCGCAATCCCCGGATAATCTATTACGATTTTTCAGGATATCTCGCGTCAAGCGCAGGATGACAATTAATTCAAAACTATTTCTGTTTAAACGCATAAAATTTATTTAACAAAAAATTGATTGATGTATAAAACACAATACCAATCCCTTGACAAGTGTTGGCATGATTGATTTGTATAGGCCCAATATCTACCTGTAAATTGGTATAGGTGTTCAAAAAATTTACAAGGAGCAATTGGGGGAAATAGCAAATCAAAAAAGCTGCGATGAATCGTATGAAATCACTTTTCCAACTGTTTTTACTCTGGAAAGTCCATTTTCGATTCCAATAAAAACTGTTGATTACTCCTGCAATAAATCCGGTTGTGTTTGAAACCGTGATAACTGAAGGTGACACATTGCTTCCGTCGCCTATCCTAAAAACCAAATACATCATTACCCAAATAGCTACGGCAGTCAATAGAACATTCATTATGCCCACAATGCCATATTTTGTTACCTGAATCAAAAAAGTTCTGTTCATTCCCTTTTCTTCAATTCGTTTTGAATTTCTTCTTTCGAAAACATTTTCACATTGGTTATGACAAATCCTTTACTGATGAAATTTCCGAATTGATTGCATTCGTCTACTGCTTCCTCCAGCATTGTTTTGATGTCTACCTGAATGCGGATTAAAAACAGAATTGTGAAATAATTATCTTGAATTTGTATTTCTTCTGTAATGCCTTGATAATTTCTTATAAAATAGGGGATTTCTTTTTCAATTAATTTTCTTTGATAATCGGAAAAAGTTTTCCTGCCATTGGATTTGAAGAAAGCATAAAAGCGTAGAAGGTCACCTTTTCCGCCCAAGCCGGTTGAGATAAAGACTTGCTTTTCTTCCGATAATTCGGATTCCAATGTAATTTTTGCCTGAAGTAAAGACATGGCAGCCCAGTCATCGGGAAATTTCTCACAGTACGCTTCAATAGCTCGGTAAGCTTTCACACTTCCGGAGATTGCCAAATAAGCGAGCGCGTATTTTATTTCCGGAGAAGAATATAGTTCGTCCGAAGACAAAACTTTCATTTGCTCATCGAAAACTTGTTCATCCGAAAAATAAAAGTTACTTCTAATCACTTCCGAAAAACGGAAATACTCCATTTGCTTCTCGACAGGAACATCGGTTTCAAGCACATGTAAGTTTCCACTGAGCTTTTCCAAAGAATGTTGCAAATTTTTCAGCGAATTATTATCATTTTTCATAACGATATATATAATTTTCTTTTACTTTTAGTAACAAATTAATGAAAAGATAGGAGTTGATAAACGGTTGAAATAAATCAAACCAGAAAACAGTCAGATAAAATTTCCTTAACTGCAAGCGACCTGCTGTTTTGTTTATAACAAAGTATTGGGTAAGAAGCCGGACGAAAAAACAAAAAAGAGCAATCCCTGGTAATAAATAGTCCATTGGGGACTGAAAGGGTATCCGGAACATTATTAAAGTAATAACGGATATGAAGAAAAGTATGCGTAAGAAAGCCTCCATTTGCCAGAAATAAACCGGTCCGTTTTTATAAAATCTCTTGATTGACATCCGTTCAATTTTTTGTCTTTTCCAGTCCTGAAAACTGTTCGTTTTTGTGAAAGTAACACTGTGAGCAGAAAGTTCCACTGCAGTGTTTTCTCCTGTAGCAATTTCACCAATAAACAAATCGTCTTCGCCTTGTTTTAGGGTTTGGTGTTTTAGAAATCCTTTTTGTTCGATAAAATGCTTTTTTTTGTATGCCATATTGCGTCTATTTCCTGCATAAGGACGGTTTAATAGAGCAAAGGATATGATTTGAAGATTTGAATAGAAGTAATCGTATGCCATATACTTTTGTAAAAAACTTCTTGCTTTTTCAATGGTTGAAAACCCCAGCACTATTGATTTTTTTTCTGAAAAATGGCATGTCATCAACGAAATCCATTTTTCGGTACGTATACGGCTATCCGGTTCGGTAAACAGGAGGTTATCATATTTGGCGGCTTTTATGCCCAATGTCAATGCCAATTTTTTCCGGCTAACGTTTCTTGTATCTTCCGGAACATGGGTAGAATAGAGATTGGGATAATGGTTTTTTAAACGTGTCAGCGCTTCTTCGTCGGTATCGGAAATGCCGTCGGTAACAATGATAACTTCAAATTCGGGATATTCCTGTTCTAAGATGTTTGGTAGAAACCGGAACAAATCTTCGCTTGTGTTTTTTATACAGACAATGACGGATACCGGCGGTAGGGCAGAGGGACGCAATTTTTCTTTCCTCGTGTTTCTCATATAATAGTAAGGCTTTGCCAAAACTACCAAATAGAAAAACAATTGGATAATGAAGCAAATTATCAGTATGGAAAGCAACCCTATTTCAATCGTATTCAAAATCATATCAAATCGGAAAAATAAGTACTTGGCAACTTGCGGCAATTGTATTGCGACGCCATAATTTCTCCGTATGCTCCGGCAGACCGCAAGGCGATTAAATCTCCGCGTTCCGTTTTATTTAAGCGGATGGCTTTGGCGAAACAATCAGACGATTCGCAGATAGGACCTACCACATCGTAGGCTTCTTCCAGCGATTCAGACGAAAGATTTTCAATCCGGTGAGATGCTCCGTACAAAGCAGGGCGTAGCAATTCTGTAAATCCGGCATCTAAGACAACAAATTTTTTGAAAGAACCTTCTTTGACATACAATACTTTGGAAATCAACGATCCGCATTGACCGACAACCGACCTTCCGGGTTCAAAATGAATTTGCTGATAAGGCTCCGCTGGAAAGAAAGTATGAAATATATCGAAATAGGTTTTAAAATCGGGAATCCTATTTTGGTCGGGATTGTCGTAATCAATTCCCAATCCGCCGCCAAAATTGATGTGTTCGATTCTCACTCCGCGTTTGTTTAATCGTTCCTGTATCTCAATCATTCGTCCGCAAAGTTTTCGAAAAGGTTCCAAATTCGTAATTTGCGAGCCGAGATGAAAATGTATGCCAATTAAACTGACCGCTTCCAAAGTATTTAATTTGTCCAACACCTTGTCCAACTGGTCTAAGTTAATGCCGAATTTATCTTCTTTAGTCCCAGTGGTGATGTGGTGGTGTGTATAGGCATCTACTTCCGGATTGATTCTCAAGGCAACCTGTGCATTCTTTCCTTTCTCTTTTGCCAATTCATTGATAACTTCCAATTCGGGAATGGATTCAACATTGTAGCAGAAAATAGAATGGTCTAATCCGAGGTTAATTTCCCAATCTGCTTTTCCAACACCTGCAAACACGATTTTATCCGTAGAAAATCCGGCGTCTAAGGCTGCCAAAATTTCACCACCGCTCACGCAATCCACGCCGAGTCCGTATTCGCGAATAAGAGACAATATGCGCGGATTGGCATTCGCCTTGACAGCATAATGAATATGGTAGTTGTATTTATCGGATTCTTCCGTAAGCGTTTGAAGGGTGCGGTTCAAAACGTCTAAATCGTAGTAATAGAACGGAGTTGTCAACGATTTGAACGAATCGATTGGAAATTTTTGCTGCATACTCTGAATTTATACTTGATTATAACGTTTGCTTGCCCAATTAATGA
>Ga0082212_10004120_pt1 | contig 20288 bp, 11 predicted proteins | sample TergutNt197P3_FD_71548 | JGI IMG/M metagenome (GOLD analysis project Ga0082212, IMG submission 71548) | Neocapritermes taracua P3 segment gut microbial communities from Petit-Saut dam, French Guiana - Nt197 P3 | ecosystem: Host-associated > Arthropoda: Insects > Digestive system > Gut ... | reverse complement strand
CAAGGCCAACACCTGGACTTTTGACAAAATGTACGATCTGATAAAGGATGTGAGCAAGGATGTGGACGGCGACGGCAAAATGACCGAAGCGGATCTGTACGGCCTGATTTTAGGCGGCGGCCAGCTCAACTTTTTCTACGCGGGGGGCAACACCGTGATGAAAAAGGACGAGAACAACATACCGTATTACGATATATTGACCGAGCGCGCGATTTTGACTTTTGAAAAGGCGTATGACATATGCGTGGCTGAGCACACATATTCGTTTTCGGACTGGAACGACGTGAAAGTGCCGCCCATGTTCGCCGACGGCCACGGGCTTTTGATGACCACGCAGATAGGCATCGTGCCGCAGCTTCGGGACATGGACGTGGATTTCGGCATACTCCCCTACCCCAAGCTCGACGGGCAGCAGGCGAAATACGCGGAATACGTGGACGGGCACGCGCAGCTGATGAGCATACCGATCACCGTGCAGGACACCGAAAAAGTGGGCGCGATAACCGAGGCGCTCTCGTATTATTCATACGAATATCTGGTGCCCGCGTATTATGACATAAACCTCAAGACCAAATTCTCGCGCGACGCCGAATCCTCCGAAATGCTCGACATAGTCATGGAGGGCCGCGTGTTCGACTTCGGCTACGTCTACGACAACTGGGTCGTGGCCTTCAAGTTCGCCGACCAGATAAACGCCAAAAAGCGGGAGTTTGTCTCGATAATAGAAAAGAACCTGCCCGCCGCCGAACGGCAGCTCGTGAAGATCATCGACGCCTACGAGTCGATCGAGTGATTGCGCTCATTGCTTTTTTGTCCGTATGTAATGGCTGATTTTTGCGTCTTCGTTTTGCATATGATGGGTCAGCCAGGCTATGACAGTCTCGCGGACGTCTTTGACCAGCGCTTCCGACGAACCGCTCCCGTCGAAGCGCTGGATCAGTCTGCTCACCGTGGCCTTGAAGTTATCGTGTATCTGTTTGTGCTTTTCGTATTCCGGATAGCCGGATTCGAGCTGCAAAGTTTCTTCGCTGTCAAAATGATGGACGGTGTAATCCACCAGAAACGCCAAAGTTTCCTGCAGCGTTTCCGCCGCTTTCCCCTGCTCGCACTGCATGATGAGGTTGTTGACCATATCGCATAAGCCTTTATGCTGCCTGTCCACCCGGCTGTTCCCCAGCTCGAATTTTTTATCCCATACCAAACCGCTGTGAGACCCGACTGTCAAATATGTCCGCAGCTTGTTTAACACATCATAAAAATCCAGCGGCTTCCCGAGATGGCCGTTCATGCCGGCGTCGAGGCATTTGACCACATCTTCCCGGAATGCGTTCGCGGTCATGGCGATGATGGGGACTGTTTTGGCATTTGGAAGCTCGAGCGCCCGGATCTGCCGCGTCGCCTCGAGGCCGTCCATTTCGGGCATCTGTATGTCCATGAATATCAATTCATATTTATCGTGGTTTGCCGCGAACATCTCCAGCGCCTGCTTTCCGTTCTCCGCGCAGTCCATCGCGATATGCGTCGGCTCAAGCAACGCCGCCACGATTTCGCGGTTGATTTCCACATCTTCCGCCAACAGGATATGATGGCCTTCGAATCGATCGACGCTCCGCTCCTGGATCGTCTCCTCCGCCGGTTTGCCCGAGCCCCGTCTGACCTGTATCGTGAAAATGAAAGCCGCCCCTTTCCCGAGCTCCGACTCGATCCATATCCTGCCGCCCATCATTTCCACGATGCTCTTGGATATCGCGAGCCCCAGTCCCGTGCCGCCGAATTTTCGGGATATGTCGCTCTCGGCCTGCTGGAACGACTGGAACAGCTTCGCCTGCTGCTCGGCACTTATGCCGATGCCGGAATCGATGATTGAAATTTTGACGGTGCAGATATCGTTCTCCTCGCCCATGAACTGCGCCTCGAGTTTTATGTTCCCGTTGTCGGGGGTGAATTTGACCGCGTTGCCGATCAGGTTTGTGATCACCTGGGAAATGCGCTTGTCGTCCCCAAATATATGCTCGGGTATGTGCTGATCGATATTCATCGTGAAATTCTGTCTTTTTTCGTCGATGCGGAACTTGTTGACGTTCACCGCCTGCCCGATCATCCTGCCGAAATCGAATTCGGACTCGGATAGGTCGAATTTGCCGGATTCGATCTTTGACATATCCAATATATCGTTGATCAACCCGAGAAGATGCTTTGAGGCGCCGTCAATTTTGCAAAAGCAGTCCTTCATCCTGTTTATGTCGCCGGAGGATATGCCAATTGAGGTCATGCCGATGATCGCGTTCATCGGAGTGCGGATTTCATGGCTCATATTGGCCAAAAAGGCGCTTTTTGATTTGCTGGCGGCATCCGCGTCTATGCGCTGCTGTTCTTTTAAGAGAAGGATGGTCTTCGTTTCGGTTATATCGATCAACGCGCCCGCCACGCGGACGGGGTTGCCCTCTTCGTCGCGGATCGTTTCGCCGGTGGCGTGGAAATAGGCGTATTCGCCGATTTTGTTTTTGAGCCGGAATTCGATATCATACGGCGTTTTTCCCGTTTTGTCGGTCAAATGCGCCATGAACGCTTCGGTGGACCTGCCTATGTCGTCGGGGTGAAGGATTTTTTGCAGCGCCCCCACCGAATTGGGGAAATCGTTTTCATCGGCATATCCCAGCATATGCCGGAATTCGTCCGACCATGTGGCGGGATTGTCCGGATTGGTGGTGTCCCCGTTCACGATATCCATATCCCACAGGCCGATTTTTGAGGCCTGGACCACAAGATCCAGCTTGGCAAGCTGAAGGTCGTTTAGTTCCTGCGCGCGCTTGAGCGCCGATTCCCGCTCATGGATATCGGTCATGTCGAAAAGATATCCGACGATGGCGAAGCTCTCTTCATACGGTATTTTTTTGAGCTCGACGATGATGTTCCGGTTCACTTTGTTCAACACAAGCTCAGTTTCAAATCTGAGATACCCGTCCAGCGTGGCGGCCATCAGCGCGTCGGCCAGCGGTATGGAGGGATTTCCGTCCGGCTGGAGGGGCGGGATGCTCTTGTTCATGCGCTCGGTGAAGCCCGCGATCAGCTCTTCTTTTGTCCGGAATCCCAAAAATTCCACCGCTGCGGGATTGCATTCGATCACCTTGTAATCGCTGTCGAACAGGATGTTTATCTGGGTGTTTGCGGTGAGGATCATCCTCATCCGCTCGCCGAGCTCCAACATATATTTTTGCGCTTCGGCCTCCTTCATGTATGATATGTCCGTGAAACTTTCCAGCAGCGCCGGGCGGCCTTCGTATTTTATTTGCGTTATGGATTTCAACACGGGCACCACCGTGCCGTCCGCTTTCAAAAAGTTTCTTTCCGCGCGGTCGAGGGTCTGATGCTTGTCGATGATCGGGCACTCGTGCCGTCCGAAGAATTTCTGGCATATCTGCCCGACTATTTTTTCCTTCCCTTCCCCGTACATTCGGGCGGCGGCGGGATTGGCGTCCAATACCCTGCGGGTTTCCAGATCCACGATCACGATGCCGCTCTCCACGCTGGCCCAAATCGTTTCAAATTGATTCAGCGTGTTCAAGTTTATCTCGTGCTCTTTTTTCGCGGTCTCCATCGTGTTGACGATGCAGTTGTCCGGTATGCTCACGCCCAAGGCGATTTTGCGCGCCATGTTGTGGCAAGTGTCGCTGCCGCAGGCGCTGCAATCCACATGCCGTTTGTCGTGATCGGTTTTGCCCAACAATTCGAATGCTCTGTCGATATCCGTTTCATCTATTTCCGGGACCGGCGCGCTCACAGGCTTGTACTCCCTCAAAAAGTGCGAAAGCTCAAATGTATCGTCAAATTTTTTGTATACCGATTCATAATATCCCTTCCTGCGCGCTTCCGTCGCCTTTTTTCTGTTGTCGTTCATCGTTTTTTCAATTGCGAACACGTTTCCGTCATGGGAGCAGGCTGGCCCCATGTTGCAGCCTTCTTCGCAGTTGAGCACGTCGTATATCTCGGGCAGGAACTCGCCGGGTGTCCGGGCGTATCTGTCCAGCTTCTCATAAATGCCAAAGCCTTCCCTTTGGGAGATGTGATATTTTTTTCCCGTGAAGTATTCGATATTTTCCTTGAGGCCCCCCGGCATGGGAAACAGGGAGCCAAGCCCGCTTTTGTCGTGGTCGAACTCCGTGTCCTCGTCGGGGAGCGCGATACCGTTTTCCTTTATGTATTCGAGAAGCTTGGCGAACGTGACGTTGTATTCGGCCAAACCGGTTTGCTCAAATTCCTGGGTTTTTGCCATGCAAGGGGAGAGCGCGGCGATTTTGTCGGTTATCCCCTGATATTTTTTCATGTATATGGAGGCGCAAGCCATCGGGCTCTGCACCGGGGACAGATATTTCAATAATTCATGCCGGTATCTTTCGCAGTATGAGACGATCGGCGGGCAGGGCTGGGTGATCACCGGCGAGTTGTTTTTTTCGATGAACCGGATGTACCCCCAAATGCAGATGTCCGCCCCGAGCGACACGTCGTATATCTTGTTCACGCCGAGTTTTTTCAGATATGTGAACAGCTTTTTATGCTCGGGCATATTGGTCCTGATGGAAGGCGCGGCTATGACCGACAGAGGCGCCCCGTTTTTCAGATCGTCAAAAAAACGCGCCGTGTCATCCGAGTGATCCCGAGCTTTATGCTTGCACGCGGACACGCATCTGCCGCAGCCGATGCATTTGTCATAGTCGATTTTTACTTTTATGTTCCCGTTTTTTTCCTGGTAGGTGATATTGGCCATCTCCATCGGACATTCCCGCACGCAACGGTTGCAGCCTGTGCACAATTCATTTTTTGTTTTGATGAGTTCGATCACTTTTAAGTCCTCCGTTATTTTATTCTCCATTATTATACTTTGTTTTTCGGCTAATGTCAAGATTTTGCAAATATTACATAAAAAATAATGGAAAAATAACAGTCTGCGGCGACCGATGTCCGCAGACTGAATATATTTGACTCATTTTTCGATTAGATCTCGACGATTCCCAGCCCGAGAAGCTCGCCGAAGAATCTCATCTGCTCCGTTTTCGCGCCGTAGACGAGGATGCTGTGGTGCGTCGCCCCGGCCTTGCTCAAATCCTCCAGAAACTCGCCGGCCGGTTTTTTGGGCCTCATCCATCCGCGTATGTTTCCCGCGAAATTTTTCGCGTTTTCGGGCTCGCTTTCCATCGTCACCGGGGAAATGAGCAGTCCAAAGCCATCGCGCCCCTTGAAAACATTCGCGAATACGCCCGTGCCGTCCCTGTAGCACCCGGAGCACGAAACCGGGTTCGACGAACCCTTCGCGCCGAAAACAAAGTCCTTTTCGAAGATTTCCGGCTTTTGCTTCGCCAGATCTATATTCATCTCCCCCATGTGACTCAAAAACAAACTGTTCCCTTTCCAGTCGGGGCAGAAAATCTCGACAAACGAAGTGTCGGGGAACCCGGCGAGCAGCGCTCCCGCAAACGAAGCGGTCAAAATGTCGCCCTCCCCCGCATAGCCGACGCCGCGGGCCATGGATTTGCAGGCCTCCATGAACGGCATCGCCGAAATCCCGGTTTCCTCGCCGATTTTCAAAAAATTCACCGAAAAGGCCGAAAGATTCTCGGCCTCGATCCATTTGCGCACGCATAGGCCGTCGCGCGCGGTGCGGCTGTGCGAATCGCGCGAAAATTCGCCGATGCGCTCAAATATTTCGCCGTCTGCGGCGATCTCCGCCTCTATTTCCGCCTCCGTGACCGATTCGCCCAATTTTTTTAATATTTCCGGGCTCGAATTGACGACTTCGACCCCGAACCTGTCCGACATTTCGGCTCCCGTGACGGCAAAATCCCCCATGCCCGAAAATGCCCCGCCGACCGAACCCACCCGCAGCCCGCGCAGCGACGCGGCCGAAACCGCAGCCCGCGCGAATCCCGCCGCGCGGGCCATGGCGTCGGAATTGTCGATATGCCCCGCCGCTATGGCGAATTTCTTCCCGTTTTGGTTCAAGAGGCTGCACATATCCATCACCCCGTGAATCCCGTGGCAGTACAGAATCTCGCCGGGATCCTGCGACGGGCCGAAATCGTATGTTTCGGTCGCATCCAGCACCACAAGAGGCAGCTTTGTTTTCGCGAGGATGGTCGACGATTCCAGCGAAGGGGAATAAGCCATGTGAAGGGTGACGATGCACTGCGCCCCGTTTTTCTCGAACGATTCGACTGCGGCCTTGAATTCGGGCTCCACCCGGCATAGCGGGGCGCGCAGAACCTCGAATCCAAAGGCCTCCAGTTTTTTTGCCGCCGCTTCATAGAACGCCTCCAGGCGCGGGCGCATTTCCGGCGAAACTTCGTCATACAAAGCTATGTACAGCGGCAGCAAGCCTGTTTTTATCATAAAATTTCCTCCCGAATGTTATCATGTCCCATATTATATCAAAAAAAAGATCGATTTGTCAAGATAAATATACAAAAATCGTTGACATTTCGCTTTATTTGCACTATAATGGCGGCAGGGGGGATTTTTTATGTTTTATTCGCCTGTCATGGCGCTCGGCGATTTGCTTGGGGAGCGGTATGTCAAAGCGGTCGCGGATGCATCTGCGGCGGTTGGCAATATTGTCCCAAAAGAGGTTTTTGAGCCTGTGGATTTTTATCCGCCTGAAAGGCAGCTGCAAAACGATATGTTCATAAAGCGCGTGGGGGAACAGATCTGCCCGCCTTTTTCGGAAGAGCAGGAGGGCGCGGGCACCGATTCTTTTGGGCGCGCTTTTTGCGCCTCGGCCGCCCCGCTCACGGGGTTCGGCTGCTACAGGATAGGCGAGTCCGGCAGGCTGTATTTTTTGGGCAAGAGCGAGCACTATCACACGCCGCTGGGTCACCGCTTTGAAGGCTATGCGCTGATAGACAAAGCGCGCAAACTGGGGATCGTGAACCCCACGCACAACAACACCCGCGGCTATGTCACCCGTTTGGCCGAAACAAAGCTCATACAGGCCGCCGGGGATAAATCGCTTGACCGGATGATAAATCTTGAAACGGGCTCCTTGGCGGTTGAAGCCGGGGTGAAAATGATGTTAGACCGCTTCTATTGCTTGGACACTTCTTTCGGGGCGCCGAAATATCGCGGCAGGACGCCGGTGTTTTTCGTGATGGCCGACCACGAAGGCGGCTTTGAGGCGAATTACCACGGCACGACTGTTCTGACCCAGAGTTTCAGGGGGCTCTGGCCCGAATTCTACGAAAACGCGGAAAAGGCGGGATTGTATAAAACAGTCCCCGTAAAAATCAACGACATAGAGGATTTCAGGCGCAAGATCCGCCTTTACAACGCCGGGGAATACAAGACGGCGGGATTTTTGCATGAAATAATTCTGATGAACTACGGGGCGGTGAGGCTCGGCCCCGAGTATCTCTGCGCCGCCTATGATTTATGCCGCGAAACCGACACCCCCGTGCTCGTCGACGAAATTCAATCGTGCATGTGGTACGAGGGGATGCTTTTGTTTCGGCAGTACGGGCTGAGGCCCGATTTTGTGGTCGTGGGCAAAGGTTTCCCGGGGGGCGAATATCCCGCAAGCAAAATAATCACAAACGCGAAAATGGACACCCTGAACCAGTTCGGCGCCTTGGTCACAAACGGGCAGGAGGAGCTCGCCTCGCTGTCCTATCTGATAACGATGGCCTTCGTTTCGGCAAATGGCGGCATGATCAAAAAACTCGGCGGGTATTTTCAGCACAGGCTCGGCGAAATAGCCCGCAAACGCCCCGACATCATCCAAAAGACGGAAGGGCTTGGCCATCTCGCCGCGCTCCATTTCAATTCGGCCGGGCAAGCCGCCGATTTCGCGGGCAAGCTCAACGCCCGATATATCGACGCGAGCGCGCAGACTTACAAACGCAACTGCCCTCCCGCCGTGCTGTTCAAGCTTCCGGTCATATCATCGGAAGCGGCGATAGACTTCATGGCGGACTCGATAGAGGAACTGATCGGAAAACCTTGAAAATTTTGAAAATTTTGAAAAATCGAAAGGACGATTACCCAGATGAAAAGAGCATGTTTTGTATTTTTGGCGTTGCTTTTGCCGGCGCTTGCCTTTGCCATATCGGCTTGCGGCGGGGAGGGCGGCGCGCCCGGAACCGAACAAAAAAGCGAGGAGAAGGAGGGCGGCGGCACGGATGCGCCGGCTGTTTTGTCGGACTTTGACGATCTGCCCGATTTTGATTTCGGCGGGGCGGAGATCAAAATCTTGGTCAACAGCGACATATCGGTGATCCACCATGACTTTGTGATCGAGGAAATAAATGGCGAGCGCATAAACGACGCGATATTCAATTTGAACGCGGAGATAGAGAGCCGCTTCGACATCGTTTTCAAACAGTCCGAATGCGGTTACACGCAGGTGTCCGACCTGCTCAAAAAATCCGTGAAAGCCAACGACGGGGCCTATGACATAGTCATGATAACCGACCGGTACGCGGTCAGATTGTCTTCCGAGGGACAGTATTTTTACTATGTGGACGAACTTCCCTATGTGAATCTGGAAAAGCCCTACTGGGACAAATCGCTGAACGAATGCGTTTCGATAAAGGGCAAAAATTATTACGCCCTCGGCGCGTGCATGCTGCCCACATACGATCTGATGGGCTTTTTGGCGTTCAACAAAACCATGCACGAGGATTTGGGGCTTGAAAACATATACCAGCTGGTGAGAAACGGCAAATGGACATTCGACAAATTCATGGATATGTCGCGCGGCGCCACGGTGGATCTGGACGGCGACGGGAAGATGACCGAAGCGGACAGATACGGCATAATCACGCACTCGGGATTCACATATCCCTCCTTCTGGTGCATAAACCGCGCGTTTTTGGTGGACAAGGACAGCGGCGACATCCCGTATTTCAACGTGCCCGGCAACGAAAACATTTTCAATATTTTCGAGAGGCTGCATGAGCTCGTGACGAGCGGCTATGAGTACAGCGTGACCAGGAACCCGATAAAAAACGGGACGAACGACCAGTTCGACACCCTCAGGATGTTTTCCGGCGGGCACGGGCTTTTCGCGTCGGCCTCGGCGTTCACCGCGCAGTCGCTGAACAGCATGGAGACGGACTTCGGCATCGTGCCATATCCGGCCATGGAAGAAAAACAGCCCGGCGAGCCGTACCTGTCGCGCCTGTCGTATTCGATGCCCCTGATCGTGCCGGTGACTGCGGACCCCGCGATGGCATCGGCCATCCTCGAGGCGCTCGCCTGCGCCTACGGCAAAAAGGTGATCCCGGAATACCGCGATGTCACGATACAGATAAAAGTGGTGCGCGATGAGGAATCGACCGAAATACTCGAAATGCTGTTTGCAAACAGGGTGATAGACATGGGCGACTCGATATGGTACGAGGATGTGCGCCAGAAATACGAGAATATGTTCACAAAAAAAGAGAACACATTCCAGGCGATGACGGAGAGCATACAATCCAAAGTGGAAACGCTGATAGACAAGGCCATACAGTCGATCGACGGCGCGGGGTGAGCGAAAAAATGACGAGGCCGAACATAGTATTGATAATCACGGATCAGCAGAGCCATGACATGATGGGCTGCGCCGGAAACAGCTATCTGCGCACCCCGAACATGGACTATATCGCGCAAAAAGGAGTCAGGTTTTCCGGGGCGTATTGCGTGAACCCCATCTGCATGGCTTCGAGATTCGGCATTTTCACGGGGCTGTATCCCAGCAGCGCCGGGCTGTACAACAACTGCCATACACAGGACATGGATGTCATAAACCGCATTTTGGGCGAAGGCCTGGGCCACAGCCTGAAAAAATGCGGCTACGGCGCCGCCTATGGCGGCAAGCAGCATCTGCCCGGCTTTGGCGCGGTTGATTTGGGCTTTGATTACATATGCGAGGACGAAAGGGAAAAACTCGCCGCCGCCTGCGCGAATTACATCAAAAACAGCGGGCCCGGGCCGTTTTTTCTCGCCGCCTCGTTCATAAACCCGCATGACGTGTGCCTTATGCCGGTGCATGACTTTTCGGATGTCATCGAAAACGAACAGGACAGGGCGATAGCGCTCTGGGCCAAAAGGGAGATCGATTCGATGAACTCCGCCAGAAAAATTCCGGAAAATATTCACCCGGAGGTGTTTTTTGAGCGCATCTGCCCTCCCCTGCCCGAAAACAGCGCGCCCGCCCCGGACGAGGCGGAAGCTGTGACATATGCCCTGCGGGACAGGGATTTCAGGAAGTTCGCGCGCGAGCGGTATGCCAAAAGGGATTGGCGGCTGCACGCCTGGGCGTATATGCGGCTCACCGAAAAAGTGGACGGCGAAATCGGGGCGCTGCTGGAGGCACTGCTCGATTCCGGCAAATTCGATCAAACCGTCGTCATTTTCACCAGCGACCACGGCGACATCGCGGGCAGCCACAAAATGGAAGGCAAGGAAATCCTGTTTGAGGAGTGCTGCCGCGTGCCGCTTATAATCAAGGGGTTGAACCCGAATCTCGCGGGAAGCCGCGACGGGCGCCTTGTCTCCAACGGGCTGGACATCGTGCCGACGATATGCGGATATGCGGGCTTGCCCCTGCCGCGCTATCTCGGATCTGAGGGGGGCGGCATATCGCTTTTGCCCGCCGTCGAAAGCTCGGAGCCGCCAAAGCGGGGGCGCATGATCGCCTCGGAATGCGAATATGGCACAATGGCCACCGACGGCGAATACAAATACGCGCGCTATCACGGCGGCGCGCGCAATGAGCAGTTCTATGACCTGAAAACAAACGCGGGCGAAAACTACAACCAAATGGGCCGATACGGGTGGCAGGAAGCCCGTTTAAAGGAATTCATCGGCGCGCACCTTCAAAAACAGCGCTTTTCATGATTTTTTGTCGCCGGTCCTGACCGCGACCAGCTTCCCGTCGGCGATGCCGTAAATATCGTCGGCATATGACGAGACTTTTCTGGAATGCGTGACTATGATCACGCATTTGCCTTCGTCGTGCGCGAGATTCGAAAAAATATCCATTATCTGCGCCTCGGTGTCCGAGTCGAGGTTCCCAGTGGGCTCGTCGGCTATTATGATGTCGGGATTGTGAGCCAGCGCCCTCGCGATCCCCACCCTTTGCTGTTCCCCGCCGGACAGCTTCAATATTTTTCTGCCTGCGGTCTCCGCGTCTATGCCGATTTTCTCCAAAAGCCGGTATGCGTGCCCTTTTTTGTCTTTTTCGGCGCTGCCGCTTATATTCATCGACAGGATTATATTTTCGGCGGCCGTGGCGTTTAAAAGCAGATTATAGCTCTGGAACACGACGCCGATGCTTTTTGCCCTGTAATCGTCCCGGTTTATATCCTTCAAATTTTTGCCGTTGTACGATATGCTTCCCCCGGAGCACACGTCGAGCCCCGATATGAGGGAAAGCAGCGTCGTTTTGCCCGACCCGGATTTTCCCACTATCGCGTATATTTTGCCCGTGTCGAACTCGGCTGAAATATGATTCAAAACGTTTTTCTTGGAACTTTCGTATTTATACGTCAAGTCATCTATTTTCATCAGACTCATATATATATTTATCCCCCTGTGTTTGTTTTTTTACCCTATGCCCTGTCGGACAAAATCCTTATCGGCTCGTATCTCGTCACGTGCAAAATCCCCGCGACGCTCGCCGCCACCGCGAGAAACAGCGAAACCAGCGCGATTTCGGCGCCCGTCGCCAAATCCATATTCACGTCCATTTCCCTGAGCGCTTCGGCCGGGGCGCCCATGTCGCCTCCGATCCTCGCCCCCATCGCGACGTTCCCGCCCTGGCCGATCCTCACCGGGCCGCCCGGCCCGAAAACCGTGTTGCCGCCCTCCGGCTCCTCGATTTGCATGATCTGGTTTTCGAGCAGCATATCCGATACCCCCTGGGCCGTCAAAATTCCTGCGGCCATGCCTGTGACAAGGCAGGCGAGCGTTATCATCATGATCTCCGAAAGCAGCCCGAAGGCCACCTTGCTCTTTTTCATGCCCATCGCCCGGAGCACCCCGATTTCGTACTTTCTTTCCCTGACCGCTATAGTCGAGAGCAGTATCAGTATGATCGCCCCCAAAAGCAGGACCACAGCCAAAAATACCAGCGTCACGCTTTTGAGCCCCTCGACCGGTTTGACGATCGTATTATAGCTGTTCTCGTCGGTATCGACGTTCCATTCGTCGCCTAATCCCTTTGCGCGGAGCTCGGCGGCGAACGCCTCCAAATCCCCGGGATTTTTGAGATAATACTTGGCCGAAACCCTTATGCCCGAAAAGCCCTCCCGCATTTGCTCTATGACCGTGTTTATCGTGGTTATGATTTCGTTTCGCCTGTTCTCGTATGCGTTCTGCATGAAATCGTTCGCGTATGCGTCCGTGATGTCGTCGTAATATCCCACTATCTCCAGCCTATAGCTTATTTCGGCGGTTTGCGCGCTGTCTTCTTCCCCGGGGAGCGGGAGTTCGGTGTCGGTGAGCGAAGATGTCAGATTTATCGTGGCGCCGATTTCCAAGCCGCTGCTTTCGAGCAAATCCCTGCTTATTATGCACTCGCCGTCGTTTTCGGGGAATTTCCCATCGGCTAACTGGCGGGTGCCCTCTTTTTCGAACTCATCGGGGACAAAATTATATCCCATGAGCTTCGCGTAAAATCCGGTATCCTCCAAAGGCTCGTAACTGCCGTCCGACACGGAGCTCACCCTCATCATCCCCCTGCCCCCGCCGCCCTTGTCTTCGTCTATGGGCTTGATGTCCTCGCCGGCAAAAACGCCGACCCACGAAGCATAGTGCGCCGCCGACAGATAGCCGCCTTCCGAATCCCCGAAATCAAGATACTGCTCCGCCGACAGCTCCGGCATCTGCATCCTGCTCATCATAGCCCCGTTTGGCCCCTGGACCTGCACCGGTTTTATTTTTTCGAAATTCGGCGTGAGGCTGACTTCGGAATCGAAGCGCTGCTTGTAATGGTCGATGATCTTGCCTGACGTGTTGCCTATAATCAGCGCGACCGCGCTCGCCGCTATGATCAAAAGGATGATGGCGGAAATCAAGATGTTCCTGCCTTTGTTCCTTCCGATATTTTTCCAGGCGTTCTCCATGATATACATAAATATTTTCCCTCCGTAAAAATCTATAAGTTCACCCTACCACCATAATTATATCCCCCAAAATGCAACGCGGTGTTAATATACTTAGGTAAATTTACGGCAAACGCGCAGGAAACTTCCTTTTTTTCATGCTTTCGCCCTTGAGCATTTGCGCGCGCCCGCGCAAAGCAAAACACAATGCGTCGCGCCTCGCTTCGTCGATAAACGGGGATTTGCGGAGCAATTCGCTGAATTCTTCGTCGATGCCCATTAAGTCGGCAAAGTTCAGCCACGAAAAATCGCCCACCAACTTTATTTGCTCTTCATGCGTGTCAAAAAACGGCTGGCTTTTTGCGGCTCCCCGGATATTCGCCGCGTTTTGGTTGCACCAAAATGAAGACCCGTTGTCAAACAGCGGCGCGGGGCCGATCCATTTCAGGGTTTGGGCGTCCCTGACCGCGCCGAAATTATTGAAATGCCTGTCGTAATTTACGATGAGATAATCTGCGGCCAACATTTTGTCAAGGCTGGTTTGCATTTCGGGCACGCCCAGCTCCGAGCAGCAATCCAAATAATGGCCGTGCAGATCCCCCGCGTTTTTGATTTTTTTTGTGTTATTGATATAATAGGCGCTCACCAATTCCGTCGCCGATGTCAAAAAGTTTTCGCAGACGCTGTACGGAAATCCGTTGTCCCAAACCACATAATACGGGACATGAGGTATGCCCAGCCTGCCCATGACCGAGGCGGCCATCGCCTCGTTGAGCGGCTGCTGCCAGAAAGGATCGCTGCCGCCTTTTATCAAATACCGTTTTCCGTCGATGATTTTCCATTTTTTTTTCAGCCAGCCATCGGAGGTATTGTCGGGGGAGACGAGGTTGATCTTTTTATCCCGGATGTCGCCGCCGAACAGGACATCGCCGACATCCTCCGAAAAGGGGTTGTCGAAAAAATTGATTTCCTCCCATTTGAGCGGGTTTGCGGCGGGATTCGCCCAATATTGGTCCGAGAGCGAAAGGCCGAAACATTTCGCGATCAGCTTCCCGGTGGACGAAACCCCCAAATTTTTTATCGCCTCCCGGATGTTTTGCCTGCTCGCGGGAATTGAGCGCCCCTGCCACCAGTCGTTCAGATCGCCCCTGTCCGGCCGATTGTCTGTCACAGTTATCCCGACGGGGATATGTTCGGGCGCGAACAACGCGCCAATTCCCGATATTGCCGCAGTCGCTTCGTCGATGTCCATTTCCGCCACCGCAGTTTGCCTGTGCGTCAAAATATACTCCATATAAAAGCTCCGCATTATAGCTCCGCCGACATCATTACTTTTGAACTTTTCATGTTTGTTAACAGTTGTCGCGCCCCTACATTATACCGCAAAAAAGCAAAAAAATCAATCGGCAAAAAATAAATTTACAAAAAGGGTTTATTTTCTATCGATTATCGTGTATAATAATATACAAATAGACAGGGGGAATTGTGTAATGAACAATATGGACGAACTGAGTTACATCCGCTCGCTCGCAAAAAGAGTTTACGAAATCGCCACATCCGACGAAATGGAGCGCCGCAGGAAGCTTTGGAGCGACCACAACTCGCTGGTGCTCACGCCGCCGCCGATATATATAAGGGCCTATGCCGCCGCGGAGGTTCCCGAGCTGAACCGGCTCGAATGCGCAGATGCGGCGATGCGCGGCTTCGAGGGGCATTTCAAAAATATATTGTACCGGCATTCGCTTGGCGACGACAGCATATTCGAGCCGTGGTTTTCGCTCCGCGCCGTTTTCGCATATCCGAAAAACGGCCAAAAATGGGGATTCCCGATAACCGTCACGCACCCCAAAGATACGGGCGGCAAAAAAGGCGCCTTTATTTTCAATCCCCCGATCGTCGAAGACGAGGACATAAAAAAGTTCGCGAAGCCCATTCACAGCATCGACGAAACAAAGACCGCGGAAGCGTTTGAAAAGACAAGCGAGATTTTGGGCGGGGCGATGCCCGTGGCGCTCGACCGGTCGCCGCTGTACACCGGCTGGAACGCGGACATATCGACCGATCTCGGGTATATCCGGGGCGTCGAGGGGATGATGTGGGATATGGCGGACCGCCCCGCGTGGCTGCATCAAGTCGTGCGCTTCATGGGCGATTCGATAGCGGATGTACAAAACTTCGCGGAGGCCGCCGGGGATTTTTCTCTGCATTGCCAGGACAACCAGGCGATGCCATACGCCAAGGAGCTGCCCCCGCCCTCCGCCGACGCGGGTCCGGTGGACAGGAGCAAGCTTTGGGCGTTCTGCGCCTCGCAGGAAACCGCGACTGTTTCGCCCGCGATGTGGGAGGAGTTCATCCTGAACTACCAGAAACCCGCATACGGCAGATACGGGCTCCTTTCATACGGCTGCTGCGAGGACATGACGCATAAATTTCCGATACTCAGGCGCGAGATGAAGAATCTGCGCCGGGTGGCGGTCACTCCGTGGGCCGATTTGCGTTCGTGCTCCCAGCAACTGGGAAGCGATTACGTGATGTCGTGGCGGCCTTCGCCCACCGACATGGTGGCGGTCGGCTTTGACGCGGAACGCGCGAAAAAAGCGGTCCGCGAGGCGTTTGGGCTCGCCGGCGAGAACAAAAACCATATAGACGTCACGCTGAAAGATGTCGAGACGGTATCGGGCAATCTCGATTCCGTGAAAAAATTTGTCGAAGCCGTCCGCGAGGTGACCGACGAGGGCGCGTGGGCGTGGTGAATGCAATTTTGAATATATTTTTTGTGAAAATAATGAAAGGGTGTTGAATTTATGTATCATGCGGACCGCGAAATACGCGACAAAAAAATCATCATGGCGATTTTGGATATGTGCGACGTGATCAACATAGGATTTTTTGACGACGAGTATCCATATGTGCTGCCCGTCAACTACGGGTACGAATTTGAGGGCGACCTCGTTTTCTATATGCACCACGCAGTCGAAGGATACAAAAACAGGCTGGTCGAGAAAAACCCGAAGGTGTGCGTGGTCACCCACAAGTCAGTGGACCATATAAACAGCGACAACAGCGGCCATGACTACCGTTCGGTGATGGCGTTCGGCGAAATGGCGTTCATTTCCCGGGAGAGCGCGGAGTACGGCAGGGCATGGGAGGCATTGTGCGGCCATAACGGCCGGAAAGTGCCGGAGGCGGTGTTCGCGCCGGATTTCAAGGTGTTGATGAGCAGGATATCATGCCGCCCGGAAAACGTGATAGGCAAAGCCGAGAGGCCTGTCGCCGCGCTTGAACAGGTGCCGCTTCCAAAGCCGTTTTGCCGGGAACAGTAAAAATACGGAGGAAGATTTTATGAAAAGAAAATTGCAATTGCCGCTGATCGCGATCGCGCTCATTGTCACGCTCGTAATACCGGCCACAGTGTTCCATATGGCGGCATATGCCGGCGATTATGCCGAAGAATATACCGCCACGCTCAGGTATTACGATGACATACAGATCACATATACGCTGAACTATCCCGGCGGCGGGATATGGAGCGGGGCGGCTGACATCCCGGTGGGCGGAACGGGGATTTCAAGCCAGATTTACTGCGTCGATCCTTTTGTTCCTTTCCATTCCTTGGCCGACCAGAGCTATTGGGACCGGTACACCGCCGCCACGGTCGACATCAAAGACGGCTATGCCGCCGCCGCGCCGTGGAACGCATCTGCGGCGGTGCGGCAGAATTTGGACGCGCTGATATGGCTCGCGCAAAACGGCTACCGGGGGGATTACCTTGCCGGCGATGCCGTCAGCCAGGCGAGCGTCGCGCGGCTGCAGGCGTTTTATCCGGGCATAGGCGCCATCGACAAAAAAATCGCCCTTATGGCGACAAAAGTCGCAATGTGGAAAACCATAGCGGGCCAAAGCGTCGAAATATTGCGCACGAGCCTCGACGGCAGTTTGGCGAGGGACACGTTTGACGCATTGGTCGATTTGCTGATCGACGACGCGGCATCCGGAAATCCCGCGAGCTTGGATCCGACCCGGCTTGAAATGACGATAAACGACGAGCATGTATCGGCCATGAACGATGCCGGCTATATGTATTACGGGCCGCTCACCGTTTCCATCGAGCTGAAAGAATCGTCCGGCGATTTGCCCGGGCTTTTGGACAAAGTGTTTCTCACCGCGAGCGGCGATTCGTCGGGGGGCATCGATTTCGTCTCCGGCGCGAACTCCTCCGCGGATTCGATATCCGCAGGGAAATCGCCGGACAAGCTGTACGGCACGGACAGCTTCGAGATATATCTCGATCGGGGCGATTTCACCGCCGCGGGCGGCAATGCATTGAAAAGCATCCCGTTTTATCTCAAAATACCTGCGGCGCGCCTATCCACCGATCTGCTGATGGTCAAAGCGCACGCGGTGGCCAAAGATGTCCCGCTCGTCGAGGGGACGCCTGTCATATTCGTTTCTGGGGCGGCGGACGGCACTTTGGACTGGAACGCGGTGCAGGCGTTTATCGGCGGGGCCGACGACGGCGTTTTTGCAAACCTTTATGCCGAAGCCTCCGCGAGCACCCACGACACTCCTTTGGGGCAGGTATATATTTCAAAGATCGTGGAAAACGGCTCCCCGATCGACGACGATGCATTGTTTGCATTCCGCCTGCGTTACGGGGCGGATGACGACTACGCAAACTCACAGCCGGTCAATCTGAGCGATTATCCCGTCTCCGGCGCGGCCGGTTTCGATGAGGCGGAAAAAACTTTCACGTTGAAAAACGGCGGGGTGGCCGTGTTCGAGGGACTGCCGGCGGATTATAGCTACTGGGCCGAGGAAATAAACGTCCCCGCCGGGTACGACGCATATTATGAGATCACCGCCGCCAAGTCGAAAAAAGACCGGACAGCCGCCCCGGCGGCGGCCACCGACGCATTCCAAATGGACAGAAATGTGGCGATGGTGACTTTCTATAACCTCAAAAACCTTCCGAAAGCGCATCTTTACGTGGAAAAACTAGCCATGGCCGGCTTTGACTTCATAATGGGCGCGCCTTTCTATTTCCAGTTGGAATGCTCCGAGGACAGCGGGGCTTCCTGGCAGCCGGTCGAGCTCGGCGAAGATGTTTTCAAGAGCGGCTGCGGAGAAATCGCAGACGCGCAAAACGGGATATTCATGTTGGAAACACGTGAGAAAGCTTTTTTCGAGCTCGATCCGGATAAGGCCTACCGCGTCAAGGAAATCGGGCTCGATACCGACAAATACATTCCTATGTATCTGTATATCCATCATCCCGGCGACGGAAGCGACCCCGTTTTGCTGGACATGGGCGGGGGGATGCTCGGGGACTGGAGAATCGACGGCATCTACACGGCCCAGATCGGATTGGACGACGACGGGGAGTATATGCTCGGATTCGTCAACCAAAACATCCTGCTTTATGATTTGTCCATCAGCAAAACCGTCGTCGAAAAGACCCCTTCGGACAATTTGTTCGCCTTTAAAATATTGTGCATCGACGACAACCTCGGGGGAATCGACTCGCAATATCCCTGGGCTGTCCCGCTGTCGGGTTCCGTCCGTCCATATGCGTTCTCCGTCGAAATCGGGGGCGCCGACGCATCCGGCAGAATCGAAACCGATGAAAACGGCGACACCGTTTTGATGCTGAAACACGGCGAAACGGCGACGATAAAACAATTGCCCGCCGGAACGTACAAAATCATCGAATCAAGCGCATCCGGCTATGAGGCGGCATATGCCATCGGCGCGGGCGAGGCCTCCGAGGGCCGCGAGACGCCGGAATTTGAGCTATCTGGCGATACGCTTGTAAGATTCACGAATACCATGCCCGATGTGCTTGGAGAAGCCGGTTCATCCGGCGAAACAACGACAGAAACGACCACCACCACGGGGACGACCACCGAAACGACCACAGGCTCTGCGGGCGGCGCGACAACCCAAGCCCAAACCACCACTTCAACCGAAAGCGCGACGCAACCCGCAATAGAAACAGAAGCAGAAACAAGCGGGCAGACCGAAACCACAGCTTCAACCGATTCAAGCGATTCAAGCGAGGAGGCCACGGAACCCACGATAGATTCCGCGCCCTCAATCGAATATTCGACAGAGCCCACGATATATGGCGAGCACGGCACAATAGAAATTTTCACCCTTTTATCGTCGCCCTCCACAAATATGGCGGGGCTTACGGCGATTGCCGCAAATGACAAAAAAATCGAGTCGGCGATCGTGATCGCGGCGGACGATAAGAGCGGAGGAAGCCCTGCCGAAACCACTTCGGGCGCAAAAAAAATAGCGTTGCAAAACGGCTGGAGCGCGGAGCACGTGCACGGCGCGAAGTATTCCATATCCGACGAAAACGGCGCTCTTCTGGGCCATGTGGAATTGGAAGCCCACGAAAAGATAGAGGAGTGGGAGGATTATCACAATATCATTCCGATCCCCGATTCGCCCGGCGAACCGGATCAAAAAAGCCCTGAAACGCAAAAAGGCAACCCGAAGACAGGCGACAACATCATTTTCGCGCTCTCCGCGCTTTTTGGCATCATATGCCTGTGCGCCGTTGTGAGGAAGGTGAGAAAAATTGCCTGATCATATCCTTGGCATAGATATAGGGACATCGGCGTGCAAAGCCGCCGTTTTCGACAGCTTTGGCAACGCGGTCGCTTCGCGTACCGGCGCATACAATACATATTATCCAAAAGAGGGCCATGTCGAGCATAAACCCGCCGAATGGTGGGCCGCCGCATGCGAAGCGCTAAAAGACATGTTTTCGTCGGGCGAGGCAAATGCGGAGGATATAAAGTCCATAGGCATCGACGGCCACAGCTGGTCCGCGATCATGATCGGCAAAAGCGGCGAGGTGTTGTTCGACGATCCCATCTGGATGGACACGAGATCTGCGGATATCTGCGGCGAGATAAAAAAATCCGGGCGCGAAAAGGAGATTTTCGATTTGTGCGGCAATCCCGTCGCGCCTACTTACGCGACCCCGAAGCTGATATGGTTTGGGCGCCATTATCCCGATGTATTCAAAAGGGCGCACAAGGTTCTGCAATCCAACAGCTATATGGCGTACAGGCTCACCGGGAAATTTTCGCAGGATCCGTCGCAGTGCTACGGTTTTCATTTTTATGACATGAAAAAAAACACATGGGACAGGGATATGGCGAAGTCTTTGGGCCTGGACATAGATATAATGCCGGACAT
>Ga0082212_10004119_pt1 | contig 20290 bp, 17 predicted proteins | sample TergutNt197P3_FD_71548 | JGI IMG/M metagenome (GOLD analysis project Ga0082212, IMG submission 71548) | Neocapritermes taracua P3 segment gut microbial communities from Petit-Saut dam, French Guiana - Nt197 P3 | ecosystem: Host-associated > Arthropoda: Insects > Digestive system > Gut ... | reverse complement strand
ATTCATGTGAAAAGTGCCATATTAAAGAAAAATTTGACAACAGGAAAAGAATTGTACTACGAAGTCATTTTTGACAACGACAAAGGTTCCGGGTTTTCCATATTGTCTGCTGATGAACGTGTGGAACCGGTGCTTTGTTATTCTGAGTTAGGCTCTATTTCTGATACTTCGTTTAACAAAAGCCTAAAATTCTGTTTATAAATGGTAAACGAATATGTAGAAGAACAAACAAAAAACGAAATGGATGTTGAAACTTTGGTAGAATCGGCACATGGGAAATTAGGAAAAATTTTTAACCAAAATTCATTATTGAAGGCTGTTCCTCCGTTAGATCCAAACGATCCTTATCCTTGGGTATACAACAGAACAGAGTTCGAAACATCGAGTTATGAGAGAATTAAAACAATACCGGGTGGATGGCATCAAGATCAACCGTTTAATAATCTTTTACCTGATGTTTCAGGTATTGGAACAATTAATGGTAAAGCTTACGCAGGTTGCGCTATGGTGGCCGTGGCACAAATTTTGTCATATCACAAAAAATTATTTAAACATAACAATAATCTCATTCTTGCTTCTGACTGGACAGCCATGATTAACAATCCTGCTAGCTCAGCTTTGTTGCAAAATTTGATGGAAATATTATTTTATGATATGAAGACCTCTTATGGTATAAACGGCACATCAAGTAATATATCTAAAGCACGCTCTTTTTTAAATTCGCATCAATTCACTGCAGGTTCTGATGATAATTACAGTTTTAACGGCATTTATGATGCCTTGCAATGGGGGCCTACGTTTATGGCAGGTTCAAATTCTTCTGGAGAAGGCCATGCGTGGGTGGTTGATGGAGCACGTTCGTACACTACAATAACTATCGATGTTTATACTTTAGATTACAATGGTAAAATTTTAGAAGCAACTGTAGAAACTGGACCGATTACCACAAGAGGCGTAAGATACGACTGGGGATATGGGAATTACCTTAATATAAACGGCCAGATTCAAAATGTAAACATTTGGTTTTCAGATGGCGTTTTCAATGTAAACCCCGGACTCAGTGGTTTCAACTTTAATAATAGTGTTAAAATTATAAGTCATATTAAGCCTTAAAATATTTTGAATATGAAAAATTATTTGTTTTTTCTGATGATAATCATACTGTTTTGTTCGTGTAATAAGAATAACACGCCGGAAACCGGACGTGTCGGTGCAGTACTGAATTTACGAATCACTTTTGCCATCGTAGATGAGGCAACTAATGACCGGTTAAATCCTGAATCTAACGCTTATTATGGCGATGATGAAATCCGAGGTTTGAAGATTTTTATAATTAAAAATGGGGTTAAGGTAGAGGTACTTCCGCCGAATGACCAAACGTCTGTAATAATTCCTCCATACCGGTGGTATGAAGGAATTAACGGTTTTATTGATGAGGGTATGCTTGGTTACTTTTGTATCCCTTTCATTTGGGGGGGGGATGTTGTCAAAGAAGATGAACATTCGTATGAATACTTCTATATACAATATCCTGATGCAAGCGAAGATGTGATAAAAGCAGGGTATTCCTGTACAAAAGGGGAAAACGGATTAGTACTTACATACGATCAAATTTGGATCAACGGAGAATTAGCTTTTGAGCGTGGAGCATGGGGTATAAAAGATTTTTATTACAATACGAAATATTATCCCTGGCTTGTTCCTGTGCTAGATGATGAAGGTAATCAAGTAGGCGTAATGCCCAAAGACGGAACTTCTATTATTGTGATTACAAAATAATTTAGCCGTTTTCTTTGGCAATATAACTTAAATGGTGTAATGGACAAAATTGAGGCTAATTTAGATACGTTTTGTTCAAGTGGACAAAATTGAGGCTGTATTTTTATCTTTTCTTTATTATTTTCTGATAATAGAAACCTTAGTGCCGTCCATCAGGTTGATTTGCCCGTTAGTAACCACGCGGTCGCCTTCGCCAATGCCTGCAATTACTTCCAGATATGAATTGTAATCGTTTCCGGCAGTGATTTTTACCAGCTCAACCGTTTCTCCTCTTACTACATATACCGACGGGTCTTTCACGCTGCTTACGATGGCGTCGCGCGGTATCATCAGCGCCTTGCCTGTTTTTCCCATACTCACGCGCACATTCACGTAGGTACCTGCTTTCAACGGATGTTTATCGCTGTTGTTGATGGTGATTTCCACCGGAAAGCTGTGCGATCCGTTGCCTTGCGGACTGATACTCGTGATGGCGCCGCTGTACGTTACGCCCGGATACACACCAGCGCTGACGCTAACTTCCGCACCTTCGCGAAGTTGGTACACATTAATCTCCGACACTGCCAGCCGTACTTTAAGCCTCGATATGTCGGCAATACCAACGATGGGTGTTCCCGGATTGACGTATGCGCCCAGTTCGGTATTTTTCGAGGTGATCACGCCGCTGAACGGAGCAGTTATTTTTGCGTCTTCCAACTGTTTTTTTGCATTTTCCAATTGAATAGCCGCATTTTCAAAGCCAATCTTTATGTCGCGCAACTGATTCTCCGAAACGGCGTCGCCCTTGCGCAGCACCTGAAACTTTTCGTAATCCTCTTCGTACTTACGATGATTGAGTTGCGCATTTTCAAAAGCCAGCCGCTTATAGGTATCGTCCACCTGTGCCAGAATAGCGCCCTTACTCGCCATATCGCCAATTTTGAATTGAACGCGGACGATTTCTCCTGCACTTTTCGACGCTATGGTCACTTCTCTTTCGGGTTCTGTCATCCCAACTAATTCCAATTGGTTGGATGTTTCGCGCAGTTCTGCGGATACTACGCTAACTGCAACTCTGTCTTCGGATGTTTTCACTTCTTTCAGGCTTTCAATTTCACGCTTATTGTTTGCCAATGTAATGCCCATCAGAGCAACTAATGATACAATTACTACACTGCTGATGATAAATGATTTAACTTTCATGATTACTTAAATTTATTGGTTATTATTCTTGGTTTGCTTTTGATGATAAAATTTACTGTAAAAATACGGGAGTTTATTGGATTTTGTAAGGTCAAAATATAGCATTTATGGACGAATTTGGACAAAATGATATGTTTCGCGCAGTTTAGTCCAATAGTGAGAAAAAATGACGAATTTCACCATTCAACGCCATCATATTCACTTCTGCTTCCCTGAAATTGTACAGGGCGCTCAGATAGGCGGCTTGTGCGTTGCTCAAACTCAGTTCGTCCTGCAATACATCGCTCATGGTAGAAAGACCCTCACGGTATTTCAAAGCCGTTTCCTGATACACCTTTTCGGCAAGGGCGATGTTTTTCTTTTGACGTTCCACATTGTTTTTGTGGTTTTGGTAATTGTTCATTGCATTTTGGAAATTCACGCCGAACCGCTCTATTGTGTTGTCAAGCGTCATTACCGTTTTTTGGGTTTCTAACCTTGCCTGCCGCAGTTTCGAGCGTTTTTCAAAACCGTCAAAAAGTGGTATGGAAAGGTTCAGCCCGATGTACGATGACGAAAACCATATGTTTTCGGGACTGCTGCGGAAATAATTATTGAAATCATCCCTGTAGCCCGTTAAACCGTATTGTCCTGCAAAGGCAAGCGAGGGACGGTAACCTGCTTTTATCAGACTTTCGTTCAGTTGGTTCATTTCTTTTTGCATCCCGAGCATTTGAATATCAACATGCCCCGAAAAATCCGTCAATAATTCAGGCGATTGCAACAAAAGCGGCATTTCGGCAGAATCCGTCAGAATAATGGTTTCTGCAAGCGGAATTTCAAGCATGTATTTGATCATGTTCAATTGCTGTTCATGCACCGCTTTCGTGTTGCTTTGCTGCGTATAAAGATTTTCGAGGCTGACGCTGATCCTTTCAAAATCTGTTTCCCTGCCCATGCCGTTTTCCACCAAAAGCTGGATAATATCGCTTAAACGTCTGACACGGGCTATATTGTCATCTATCAGCGCTTGCTGCTTGGCAGTTGTCAAAGTCAGGAAATAAAGTTTCGATATTTCAACAGCAAGTTCTTCGCTGGCCTTTTCCACGCTTTGTTTGTATATTGCCTCCATCTGTCGGGCGATTTTCAGCGCAGTAAGCGCCGTCTGGCTATACAATACCTGTGTGATGTTCACCGAAGCATTGGTATTGTACTGCTTGCCCATTTCTACTTTGAAACTTTCGCCCGGACGCCCGAAAATTTCGCCGGGCAACATGGTTTTCTGCTTTTCCAGATAGTCGGTAAAACTTCCGTTAATACTAACTTGAGGCATCATAGCCGAGCGAATTTCACCGATTCTGTAACCGCTTTTTTCGAGATCTATACGTGATTTTTCCACGATAATATTTCTTTCAACAGCCATTTGAACACATTGCTGCAAAGACAGATGTTCCTGCGCTGCAACTGCGCCGCTCAACAGGATACATGTAAGGGTTAATGCGATAGATTTCATTTGTTCCTAATTTTTTATGTAAAACAATACGTTTAAAATTCGGGACAAAAGTATAGCAGCAATAAGATTGTGTAAAGGTCAAAAAAGAACAAATCTGGTTGTTTGTGCGCAAAATATTACAGAAGGCGCAATTTAGTCCAATATGGAGAAGAATGGTTAAATTATTCGGTCATCTTTTTGTTTAAATTTTAAACTGCTTATCCACATTAAGCAAGTCTCATTCTATCCGTCATTGCGGGCTTGACCCGCAACCGGAGCGAAGCGGAGCTCGATGCAGTCAATCTCATGAAAATTAAAAGATTATCTTGGAAGATTCCGCGTCAAGCGCGGAATGACGTACTCTTACTTGCTATATGTGGATAAGCAGTATTTTTATTATAAATCAAGTAGTAAAAAGATCTCTAAATAATCCCGACCGAATCAATCGTCATCGCCCTTTTCGGAACCTGACGCAGCGCCCTTCATAATACCGCGCTTGGAACTGCGCACAAAGTTGACGATATTGTCGCGTTCTTCGCATGGAGGATAATTTTCCTCAATGTACTTGAGCGCTTCGCTGTGATTCATATCTTTTTGGTACAGTTCGCGGTAAATATCCTGTATTTCCCATATTTTCTCGTTGGTAAATCCGCGACGACGCAACCCTACCGAATTAACGCCTACGTAAGTCATCGGGTCGCGGGCTGCCCTTACGTATGGCGGTACATCCTTACGCACGCTGCAGGCGCCGCCAATCATGGCGTGGTCGCCGATGCGTACAAACTGTTGAACTAATGTACCCCCTGAAATAATTACCCAATCGCCTATCTCTACTTCGCCGGCAATACCTGTGTGGCTCACCAGTACGCAATTATCTCCAATCTTAACATCGTGGGCAACATGTGCATAAGCCATCAGCAGGCAATTACTGCCTACTACCGTTTTATTTTTTGCTTTGGTGCCGCGGTTGACCGTCACACATTCCCTGATAGTAGTGTTGTCGCCTATTTCCACCGTAGTGTATTCACCCTCGAATTTAAGGTCTTGCGGGATGCCCGCAATTACTGCTCCGGGAAAAATTTTGCAGTTTTTTCCGATACGGGAGCCGTCCATAATCACCGCATTCGACATGACATGAGTTCCGTCGCCAATGACCACATCTCCGGCTATATTCACAAAGGGTTCGATAACCGCATTTTCGCCAATACGGGCGTCCGGATGAACGCATGCAAACTGATGTATCATAACTATTTTGATTTATTCTTTAACTTTAACAATTTGTGCCATCAATTCGGCTTCGGCAACTAAGGTTTCGCCAACGTAAGCCTGCGCCATCATGGTGGCGATACCGCGGCGGATTTCTCCTACCAATTCAAGACGCATCACCAAAGTATCGCCCGGTACAACCATTTTCCGGAATTTCGCCTTGTCAATTTTCAGGAAAAAGGCCAGGTAGTTTTCGGGGTCGGGCACGGTTCCAAGCACCAGCAAACCTCCCACCTGCGCCATCGCCTCTACGATAAGTACGCCCGGCATCACCGACTGCGAAGGAAAATGTCCCATGAAGTACGGCTCATTCATGGTAACGTTTTTTACGCCGATGACTGTCCTTTCGTTGATGCTGATGATCTTGTCGACCAACAGGAACGGCGGACGGTGCGGTAATATTTTCTTAATCTGCTCAATATTGAGCGCCGGCGATTGACTGGGTTCATACTTCGGAATCAGCGATTTGGCCATTTCCTTTTTGATGATCTGGCGAAGCATTCGCGCCGTTCGGTTATTGGCAGCATGTCCCGGACGGGTGGCTACGATGCGCCCTTTGATTTGCTTTCCGATAAGCGCAAAATCGCCGATCAGGTCGAGCAGTTTGTGTCGTGCCGGTTCATTACTGAAACGCAAATCCAGGTTGTTGAGAATACCTTCGGGCTTCACCTGTATTCTGGGCATGTTGAACAATCCGGCCAGACGATCGAGTTCCGGTTGCCCCACAGGTTTGTCCACAATCACAATAGCGTTGTCTAATGCTCCTCCTTTGATAAGGTTATGCTGCAACAACAGTTCTAATTCATGCAGAAAAACAAAAGTACGGCAGGGCGCTATTTGAGATTCAAAATCTTCCATACTGCTCAGCACGGCGTATTGATGTCCCAGTGTACGCGAATTGTAGTCGATCATCACATCAATACTGAAATGATCGTCCGGGTAGATGGCTATTTCCACTCCTCTGGCCTTATCGGCATACACGATACGCTCCTTCACTTCAAAATATTTGCGTACCGCATCTAATTCAATAATACCGGCTTCCTTGATGATTTCCACAAAAGGAAGGGCGCTTCCGTCCATTATCGGCATTTCGGGGCCGTTGATTTCAATCAGGGCATTATCCACGCCCATCCCCCATAAAGCGGCCAGCACATGCTCAATGGTGCTCACCTTTACGCCATTTTCCTCGATGGTGGTGCCCCGCGAAGTATCGGTAACATAATCGGCGATGGCCGAAATAACAGGTTGTCCTTCCAGATCGAGCCGTTTGAATTTATAACCATGGTTATTGGATGCAGGACGAAGCGTCAATTCCACTTCAACGCCTGTATGTAATCCCTTACCTTTAATGGATACAGGTTTCTGGAGCGTTTGTTGTTTTACCAGCATTTACCTTTAGATTAAAAATTGCGCAAAAATAGTCATTTTTCTGAAACAACAGATACGCGCCCAATAAAATTGATCATACGCTTGCAAACAAAAAGGAGCGCAGCACTGCGCCCCCTTCATTCTCTCTTCATGCTCTGTTTCTACATCAATTATTCCATCAACAAATATGGATAGCCGGCATTTATTCCCCAAATATCGTCAAAGTCCCAGCCCTCAAAAGTTCCCTGAACTTTCATTTCTGCGGTAGTTTTGGGTTCTCCTCTGTTAGTGTCGCTTTTTCCGCTTGTTTCGCTGTCGTAGTAAGAAGCGGTTACAGCGCCTCTGTTTACGCCCACAAGTCCGCCGGCATTACTTCCGGTTCCCGAAACGTTCCCCGTAGAGTAGCAATTTTCTACTATGGTTGTGGTGATGTTGTAGCCGTTGTCGCCAACTAATCCACCCATATAAAGACCGCCTTGATTGCCAACACTGACATTACCCGTAGCATAACTGTTCACTATTGTGGCTTTGCCTTCGAGAATTGTGGCGTTGCCCCAAATGGCCCCTGCCAATCCGCCAACATAAACCACGGAAGGAGAAAAAGCATGAACGTTACCGGTGGTATAGCACTCCGTTATTATGCCTGAGTTACATCCCACCAGTCCACCTACAAAAACAAACGCAACCCAAGTCGTTCCTCCCTTAATATCTCCTGTGGAAAAACACTTTTCTATTGTACCGACATTTCCTCCCACAAGTCCACCGGCATTCACATTTCCCCACGATGTTGTTACGTCATAATCCGCAACATTCACCCCAAGATTCTTAATGTACCCTTTCGCGCCAACCCAGCCAAAGAAACCTGAAGCAATAAGATTTCCCTTAATAATTAAATCGGATACTGTTTTTCCGTTACCGTCAAATGTGCCTTCAAAAGGTATCACTTGTGTTCCGGTATGGCACCCAATCGGCACCCAGTCGCCGCCTGTGACGGTAATATCATTCGCAAGCACAAAGGTCTGGTTTTCAAAAGAATTTGCTGTAAAATCATCAAAACCATTCACCCGCTTCGCCAGTTCGCGCAACTGCGCTTCGGTTGTTATTATAATATGGTTTGCTGCCCAGTCAATTTCCTGGGCAAGCGAAACGGTTATACCGGTAACGGTTGCTGTTTCGCCCTGGTAGGTAATGGTTACGATTTTATCCTCGCCTTCGGCAGAGAAGTCAAAATCGAAGTCGAGGTCGTTGTTATCCACCGGCGCTGTAGATTCATCGCTATATGTAGCGGTTATCACCATGCCCGCAGGGTCGAACTCCTCGTCCACGAGATACTCCTTCTTTTCCGGCTGCGTGGTAACGGCAATGGATACCAGCGTTTTTACCGGAGCGGTTACGGTTATTCCCGTTACGGTAGCGGTTTCGCCCTTATAGGTAATGGTTACGGTTTTCGTTCCCGCAGTCGAAAAATCATAATCGAGCATAGCGGCAGTTACCGTAACGGGCTTTTCGGATTTGTCGCTGTACGTGGCGGTAACCGCCATGCCCGTCATATCAAACTCCTCGCCCACATGATACGTGGTCTTCGTCGGCTGCGTGGTTACCTCAATGGATTGCAGTGTCGCCTCCTTGTCGTCCTTATTGCACCCCGTTGTTGCAGCCGCTAATACAATACAGGCTGCGAAAATAATTTTGATGTACTTTGTCATATTTTTATTATTATTTTAAAGATTAATTATAGCACAATATACGAATAATATTGGGGGAAGGTTACAAAGAATGGGAAAAAGATTGACAGTTTCGGGTAGGCTAAATCAATTTTGATGCGGTATATATGCGAATAAATATTTATTAGTAATAGGGAGTGAGTTGAATTGACCAAAAAAGTAATATGGATTTTTCATTTTTCATCATGAAAATAGTATTTTTGCAGACGTCATTCAAAACAAATTATTTTGGCATATAATGAAAACATTATTCCTTAACGTTACGTTGTTGATTTGCTCCTTATCGCCGCTTCTTTCGCAAAAGCGCGAATATGCCATGGCCATACATGGAGGCGCAGGCAATCTGGAAGCTATGGTAAAAGACCCTGAACGGGCTGCACCGTATTATGCCGCCCTTGATTCGGCGCTCCGCGTTGGTGAAGCTTTGCTGGTTAAAGGAGCGCAAGCCGAAGAAGTTGTTATCGCCGTGATCCGCTACCTTGAAGACAATCCCCTTTTCAATGCGGGCAAAGGAGCGACCGTTACCTATGAAGGCGCCTTTGAACTGGACGCCTGTATCATGTTGGGGAAAGATCTCAGCGCCGGAGCCGTAGCCGGCGTAAAGACCGTGCGTCATCCTGTTGAAGCGGCATACGCCGTGATGACTCAATCGCCCCACGTTATGCTGAGCGGAGATGGAGCCGACAGATTTGCCGCAGGGCAGGGACTGGAGATCGTAGAAAATTCCTATTTTGCGACCCCGCGCACACTTCAGATCATCGAGCAAATCAAGGAAGAAAGCGAAAAGAACGGAACAGTAGGCTGTGTTGTACTCGACAAACACGGCAACCTGGCTGCCGGAACCAGTACCGGAGGCATGTTGAGAAAACGCTGGGGACGCATTGGCGATGCGCCCATCGTAGGAGCCGGAACCTATGCCGACAACAACAGTTGCGCCGTTTCATGCACCGGACATGGTGAATATTTCATCCGCCACGCCGTCGCTTTCAACCTCTGCGCACGATATAAGTACCTGGGTGAAACCGTAGCACAAGCCGCCGAACACATCATCCATCACGAACTCAACGCCGATGCTGGAAACGGAGGTTTGATAGCCGTCGATAAAAACGGTCTGATTGCCATGCCCTTCAACAGTGCAGGCATGCTTCGCGGAAGCGTCTATAAGGAAAAGGACTCGCCGGATTCTGTCAGCTCGGTGGCTATCGGGATTGAGCCGTAAAATACCTGGCTCATGGAAAAAATGATATGAAAAGAGATGATTATTAAGGTAATGGGCTACAATGCCTAACTGCAAAATTATTCAATCTTCTTCCATGCGCCGTTGTACTTCTTCCATCTGTTTTTGTACATTTTCCATGGCATCCTGAATATTACGCTGAAGATCTTCATTGTATTCAAATTCCCGACTCTTCATATGCTCTTTCATATTTTTCATGGATTCTTCCATCAACTTTTTCGATTCTTCCATCCTGAGCTTGAAGGCTTCGTTATCAAACTGAAAGTTAAAATCGTGGAAATTCGGAAAATCCATTTTGAAACCTTCAAGCAGTGGCATGGCAAAGGCAAATTGATGGTCGTGCTGAAACATACCGGTTTGATTGGCGCCTAACCGATTTAATGCAGATTTTATCATGCTCAGGTGGTGATTCACATAATTGATATCGATATCTCCCTTAATATAAATAGCCGAAAACTGATTCTTCTGATGCCGTAACACCACGATTTCGTTGGTTTGGTCATTTACTTTCTTCAGATAATAGCCCAATATACTGTTATTCTCTTTATTCATTTCCATAAATTGCTCATATTTGGATGACAGGAGTGTCTTTTTGAAATCTGTAAACAGATTTTCCGGAATATCTTCTTTAGAAACAGTTACGCTGCTGTATGAATCAGGCACTTTTATGCTTTCACCGGAAATTGCGTTCACGATGATTGACGGAGGAAAAATAGACTGAAGCATTTGCTGCGACATTGTAACATGGGTCACACCTTCTCTTGAAGGATACTTTTTCAGGAAATCGTCAATGGGCGTGTTTTGCGCTTTGACATTGAATATTACCGTCATACAGGTAATGATTGAAAAGATAAAATACTGCTTTTTCATGGGATTTTAATTTTTGATTGTTAATTTTTGATTTTCTATTGAAACTTGAAACTGAAAACTTGAAACTTCATTCTAAAAAGTCTAACGCATCTGCTGCAGAACCGTTCCCGAAAGGTTGGGTAATCTGGTCGATGGCTTCAGCGGCATATTTCCGCACGAGCGCCAAGTCGTCGTAGCAAACGCCGTTCACCATGACGTAGGTTCCGGCACATGCTATCTGAGGAGCCGGTTGATTTTCGCGGGCAAGGAATGTAGCGAAAAGCAGACAGGCTACCGCTGCTGCAGCGGCATACCACCATCTTGAAACCTGAAACTTGAAATCTGAAACTTGAAACTTGAACCCCGAAGGGCTCGCCGAAGGCAAACCTGAAACTTGAAACTCTTCTTTTTCGTGCCGTATGTAAGCGAATAGGGAGCGATAGGGGTGCAATCCGGCAGCTACATTGTCCGATGTAAAATATTCGCGCAGACGTTGTTCGTCGGCGTCGGTCGTTTCGCCTTCGTAATACCTGTCTAACAATTCTTTGATTTCGACATATTCGTTCATAACAAACTGAAATGATTGATGTTGAAAAATTCTTCCTTTACTCTTTTTCTCGCCCGCGACAGATTGCTCCTCACTGCGCTTTCTTCGCAAGCCATGATTTCGGCAATTTCCGCCGGTTGGTATCCTTCGATGTCGCGCAGACGGATCACCATTCTTTGCATTTCGGGCAGGCGGTCGATGATGCGGGCTACGGTTGCCATCGAGTCGGCTGCTTCGAGTTGCAGGTCGGGTGTGAGCGCCGGCTCCTGCATCGCATCGAAATCATGATCCGATGTATGCTTGCGCGCCCTGAGCCTGTTGATGCAGATATTCTTACTTATTTGTACAGCCAGCGCTTCCACGTTCCGGTAGGCTGCCAGTTGGCCGCGCATCGTCCAGAGTTTGAGCATCACTTCCTGTGCAGTGTCTTCGGCGTCGGCATCGCAGCGAAGCATCCGCAACGACATCCGGTACACTTTTTCACGCAAAGGGAGCACCTGTATTTTGAAAGTCTGAATATCCATTTTATATGAAGACAATCGAACCGGCAAAATGTAACATCAAATGTTGATTTTTTTTTCATAAAAATGTAAAAAACAGGTAACCGTTCAGCTACCTGTTCTTCGCATTCACAATTCTTAAACCCTAATTTTTATATACTTAACACAGTTTGTTGCTACAAGAGAGTCGTATTTAATTTCAGACTAAAATCTTGGTAATTAAATTTTTATGACTCGTTTCAATACCTACAAAAGCATCTCCATACCCCTCGCCCTGGTTGTCATCTTCTACAAAGTGGTTTTTCAAGCCGGAAATTTCGCGAGATGCATAAATCCTTTTGAAATCAATACTACCGGCTCCAACCGAAGTAATATCTTCTTTTTCGACCTCATAAACAGGAGCTGACGGTCTGACCTGGTCTTTGAAATGCCATAACTTAAATCTTCCCGGATATTTTTTAAATATCTCTACCGGATCATGACCGGCTTTGGTAACCCAGTATAAATCAATTTCCATCGTAATCAGATCGGCGTCCATTTCTTTCAGGAAAATATCGTAATAGGGAATGATTCCATCGGTAGGTAAAAACTCGAAATTGTGGTTATGGTAGGCAAATTGTATCCCAACACTTTTCATGATACGTCCTACCTCGTTCCAATCGGCAATCATGGATTTGTATTTTTCAATGGTACGGTCTTCGTCATTGATCCATGGCTGCACGCAGTATTTAACGCCTAATGCCGCATGGTGGTCAGCCATTGCTTTTGCATTATCCAGCGTGATGCCGGCTGCCTCTACCTGCGTATGGCTGCTCAACGCTTCCATACCCAAATCGGCTAAAATTTTCTTAAATTCCGAAGGTGAATACCCATAGAATTTTCCATTCGAATAGTCGGCAAGTTCCATATATTTGTATCCGATATTTGATACTTTTTTTAACGAGCCAAGCACATCTTTTTCCATGGCATCGCGGATACTGTACAACTGTAATCCTGTTTTAGGAGCGCCACCGCCGCAGCCCGAAAAGATACTGCTTCCTACTATGCCGCCGGCCACCAGCATGGAAGCCTGTTTGAGAAAATCACGTCTGTTTGTCATCGTATTTCGTATTTTTTGTTGATATTTAATGATGTAAAATAAAGCGACAAAAATAATATTTTTTTACGAAAACAAAGAAACGTTTCCAAAAATTTGAAAAAATTTTGTAATAAAAACAGGGACATTCCTGTTTATCGCTGCAAACATTATTCAGTTGTTCGTTTAAGAGGTTGTTTAAATTTCGGAATGGGCCTTCAAAGGAGGCAAATATGGATAACCCCGAGTAAGCCGTCAGGTGCAACCCGAGGTAGAGAAATCCACCCAACACACAATCTTACCCCGCGCTTCGCACAGGGTTATCCACATAAAAGTCCTTGTGGACTTTTGGATTGAGGTATCCGGTTGGCTGAAAAACATCATTGCGAATAAATTTTAAACAAGCTCTTAATACATAGGATAAATAAAAGTAAAAGAAGTATTATCTTGATGAACTTAATAAGAACCAAAGATTTAACAAAAATAGGTTATTCTGACAATGGAACCAACACATATTTGAAATTATACTCATGGTAGATATTTGGTATACCGTAATTCTCGATATGGAAGTCCGCATAGAAGAGAATCTTACGTTCACCAACGCCGACATTGTTGCTACATCGTTGAGCCCGAGTGCCTTGATAATAAAGTATTCGAGAGAAGTAACACATTTTTCCGAAAAAAAATAAAAAAAACCAATTTCCCATGTAACATTGTTATCTTTGCCTCGTCTTATTTATTAAAAGAGCGAATGTAGATATTTGTGTCAATTAATAATAAAAAAACATCATGAAAGAATTTATCCGTAATTTCAGAAAACAGCAAACAGTCGGTTTGCTAAACATTTGCAGCCTGTCGTTAGGCGTAATGATAGCGATCATCATAGGGCTGTGGTCAATCAACGAATTGAGTTTTGACAGGTTCCACAATAATAAAGACCGGATATACCGGCCGATATTACATGCAACCCTGAATAATGCTCCTGCAACGCTTGCTTCAGCATTTAAGCCTTTCGGCGAGCAGGCAAAGGATGAAATACCTGTAATTGAAGATATGTGCAGGATTGTTTTGAACAATTTTGAAATCACGATTGACAATGTGATACATCGCTCCGTACCGATTTTCATTACAGATGCTAACTTCTTTTCGTTTTTCACATTCCGGTTGAAGGAAGGCGACATCAATAATATCCTTTCGTCGCCCGACAAGGTGGTTATCAGCGAATCGGCGGCGAAGAGATATTTTCCTAACGAAAACCCGATTGGGAAGATGCTCAAATTTCAGAACACCGACTTTGCCGTAAGTGGCGTAATGAAAGATATTCCACGAAATTCGAGTTTCCATGCCGATTTTGTATTTCCTTTTTTTGGCAGATATATGAACGCCGAATGGGGAAATAACGACGAGTATGTTACTTTTTTCCTGCTACAAAAAGGAACACCTGCCGATGCGCTGAATGAACCCATGGCGAAATTGGCATACGACAGATTTAAACCTTACGAAATGGTTGGCGCAACATTTTCCTTAGAATCACTGAGCGATATACATTTCAGTTCGCACACCTACGACCGTATCAGCAAAAAAGGGAGCTTACAGTTGATCATGGTATTTGTCCTTACGGCGATTGTTATCCTGATTATTTCGTGTATCAACTTTGCGAATCTATTTGTATCCACATCGTTTTTGCGTGCAAAAGCCATAGGGATAAGAAAAACCGTCGGTGCAAAAAAGATAAATCTGATACGCGACTTTTACAGTGAAACCGCCTGTTACGTAATCCTTGCAATAGCCGCCGGATTGGCGCTGGCGGCGTTAATTTTGCAACCGTTCAATAATTTTACGCAATCGCAATTGGTTCTTGATTTCGCAAGTCCGAAGGTATATCTTTTCTTGACGGGTTTGTTTGTGTTTGTGGTGCTTCTTGCCGGATCGTTTCCGGCGTTGTACATGACGCGCTTCAATGTCATTGAAACCCTTTCGGGAAAATTCAAGGGTAAAAAGATTTCGTTCTTCCAGAAAAGTTTAATCATCATCCAGTTCACGGCGTCCATAACGCTGCTGATTGTTGTCGGCTTTATGCAGTTGCAGGTGAATTACATTATTTCATACGATTTGGGATTCAATAAGGAAAATGTGATGTATGTACGCGGACGCGGCGATTTTGAGGGAAATTCAAAAGCAAATATCACAGCGCTCGAAAGCGAGTTTCTTACCGAGCCGTCCATAACGGCTGTTACGCGCAAAAGCAATACGCTTCCTACGGATTGGAGTAATGGCTGGGGTATCAAAAGAGTTCCATCAGAAGATGCTATGATGCATATTATAGAAATGTGTTTTGTCAGTCCCAACTATTTTGATTTTTTCGGAATGGAAATCATTGCCGGCGAAAATCCGTTCTTTTTAGAATCGGTCAATGATGAAGATGTTATTATCAATGAAAGCGCCGCCCGCTTATTGGGTTTTGAGAATCCGACAGATGCAGTGGGGGAGATGATTTTGACTAACGACGAATTGAGACAAACAATACGGGGATTAGTGCGCAACTCCTATACCAAATCACTGCGTCAGGATGTTGACCCGCAAGTGTTTATGAAGCTGAACGAGAATACAAGCGGGAATTATATATTCTTCAAAGTAAGCGGCAACCCGCAACGCGCTATAAGCGCCGTAGAACAGAAATGGAAGGAGCGCGTACCTGTTTATGCGTTTGATTATCAATTTTTAGACGACACATACAAACAACTGTATACTTCGGAAATAAATTCGGGCAAAGTACTCGCTTTTGCGATGTTTATTACGCTCATCATCACGGCAGCCGGTTTGTTTGCCATGACTTATTATGCCACACAACGCCGCCTGAAAGAAGTGGCCATACGTAAGGTTTACGGAGCATCTATAAAGGACATCTTCGTGTTGCTCAACAAGGATCTGATGCTATGGGTAGCCATTGCCTTTCTGATTGCCTGTCCGTTGGCGTATTACGGTTTGTACCAATGGTTGGAAGGATTTGTGGTGAAAACATCTTTGAGTGCGTGGGTGTTCCTGCTGGTGGGAGTCATCGCATTTGTGATTACCCTGCTCACTACCGGCTACCAAACATGGAAGGTAGCAACGGCCAATCCGGTGAAATATTTGAAGACGGAATAAAGCACACATAAACATTAAACGTTGTGTGCAATGTTGGAAAGACAGATCGGTGAGACTTTACAGCGAAAAAATGAATAATGAATGAAAAAATGCGTAATTCTAAATAAAAAATGTACCTTTGCGTTATTTATCAAATCATTATAAAATGGGATTTCAAAATACACTCTATACCAATGATAACCTGTTTATATTGAATGGGCTGAACAGCAATTTAGTCGATTTAATCTATTTAGACCCTCCTTTCAACTCAAAACGGTTTTATGCTGCGCCTGTGGGCAGCAAGGCAGCAGGCGCAAGTTTTAAAGATATGTGGTCTTGGGAAGACGTCAATGAAGAGTATTTGAATACTCTGGCAAAGAACTATCCTGCATTGACGGCGTTTATTGCCTCTATTGGCGCGATACACAGCGAAGCGATGAAAGCATACTTAACCTATATGGCTCAACGTATCATAGAGATGCATCGCATTTTGAAAAATACTGGAAGTTTGTATCTGCATTGCGACCCTACGGCAAGCCATTATTTGAAGATAGTATTGGATGAGGTTTTCGGAAGGAATAATTTCAGGAATGAAATAACTTGGGAGCGGACATTTAATTCAGGTAGCAGCAAATCTATTTCTAAAAAATTTCCTGCAAACACTGATACGATTTTCTGGTATTCTAAAACTTCAAACTACACTTTCAATAAAATTATTCGTTCATTGAACGAAAGCGCACTAAAACGTTACGACAAAATAGATGAGGACGGTAAACGTTTTAAATGGAATCCTCTTAAATCAGTTTCTAAAGAGCGACTGGAAAATTTACTTTCAAGTGGAGAGGCTATGATCACACCAACATCAAAATATCCTGTTTATAAACATTATCTGGACAAGGATAAAGGTGTGATCGTTGATAATCTTTGGAATGACATTAAATTTATTGGAACTAAATCTAAAGAACGCACCGGTTTTCCCACTCAAAAACCGCTTGCTCTTTTGCATCGCATCATCAAAGCATCGTCAAACGAGGGTGATATTGTAATGGATCCGTTTTGCGGCTGTGCTACTACTTGTGTTGCGGCTCAACAACTCGGCAGAAAATGGATTGGTATTGATATTGCCGAACAAGCCGCAGATGTACTGATTCAAAGATTAAGCGATGATGCAGGAATATTCAAAGATTTTGTAAATACGGCGATGATACCGCAAAGAACAGACATATACAAAGTTGAACCCACAAAATCAATAAAAGAACGTTTGTATCAAGAGCAGGACGGTTTGTGTAATGGCTGCAAAAAACATTTTGATATTTGGAATATGGAAATTGACCATATCATACCCAAATCTAAAGGGGGTGGCGACTATTATGAAAATTATCAATTATTATGCAGTCATTGCAATAAATTAAAAGGCGACAGAACAATGGAATATGTGCGATTGGTAGTAAAAACACGGACAGAAATGTTAGAAAAACAAATTATTTTTGGAAAATAAAATATGTAAATATCAACGAGCTTATGATTGGCGTTTTTGATTCGGGATATGGAGGATTGACAGTTCTGAAAGAATTTGTGAAACTGTTGCCGGAATACGATTACTGCTATTTCGGCGATAACGCGCGAACACCCTACGGAACGCGCTCTTTTGAAACGGTATACCGTTATACGCTCGAATGTGCTCAATACCTGTTCGACGAAGGTTGCCGGCTGGTGATCCTGGCATGTAACACTGCTTCCGCAAAAGCGCTCCGTACCATACAGCAACGCGATTTACCACTGTCCGATCCCGGGCGGCGCGTATTGGGTGTTATCAGGCCGAGCGCCGAAGCTATAGAAAAGCATACACGGTCGGGGCACGTAGGCATATTAGGTACTGTCGGAACGGTACAGTCGCTTTCCTACCCTATCGAAATCGCCAAACTTAATCCTCATATTCGCGTTTTTCAGGAAGCCTGTCCGATGTGGGTTCCGTTGGTGGAAAACAACGAATATCATACCGACGGCGCCGATTATTTTGTTCGTCAACATATTGACAACCTTTTACGGCAAAGTCCCAATATTGACGTAATTGTACTCGCCTGTACGCATTACCCGCTGTTGATCGACAAAATCAGCAAATACACGCCTCCCGGAATCCATATTTTGTCGCAAGGCCGTATTGTAGCTGAAAGTCTTGCCGATTACCTGCACCGCCATCCCGAAATGGAAAACTGCCTGGAGAAAAACGGGAAACGAATATTCCAAACCACCGATTCGCCGGAATTGTTCGACCGCTATGCTTCGATTTTTTTCGGTGATGAAGTGAGATCAGAAAAGATTTTCAATTCCAAAATTCCATGATGGAGTCCACTCCGATAAGTATTTTTAACCACAATGGACACAAAGCAGGCACAAAGTTCACAAATGCAAGTATATAGAAAACAACGCTTTGTGTTCTTTGTGAATGAACTTTGTGAACTTTGTGGTAAAAGAAAATGACTTTTCATAGGAGACTCAATCTTTGAATCTATGAATCCTTAATTTTTTGTATTTAAAAAATTGTTTATTTTTGCGGTTCATTAATCGGTCAGTTGTGTATATCGACTTTGAAATACAAAAGGTAAAAGAGGGAAATACAGACGCTTTCAAGCGATTTTTTGAGTATCTTTACCCAAGGTTGATTGGTTTAGCATGTCGCTTTGTTGACGACGAAACAGCCAAAGACTTGGTACAGGATGTTTTTGCAGATTATTGGGTAAAAAAACAAATTCTGGATGTTGAGAATGTATCATCGTATCTTTCTAAATCCATTCAAAATAAATGTCTTAACCACATTAAGCATCATGCTGTAGTTGATGGTTATGCAACTAATGTAAAAGTTGCCCATGCAAGAATGGAATATCTTACAAACAACAATGATAATAATGAGCTTTTCAGACAGATTAGTGACCAGAACATTAGAGAACTTATTGATGCTTCGGTAGCCAAATTACCGCCAAAATGTCAGGAGGCTTTCAAATTGTGCTTTTTTCACGAGATGACTTCAAAAGAAGCCGCTGAATTGATGGGTTTGTCGTCACGTACTGTTGAGGGTCACGTACAAAAGGCAGTTGTCCAATTGCGGAAAGATTTGCACCCATTAATATACTGGTTGCTATTTTCAAGTATGCTATTTCAAAATTAGTTATCATGATTGTCAAATGATTAACTGATAAATAATATTTCTTTGAAAAAAAAACGTTTTTTGATCGAGTATTTTTACACGGCTCAGTTGTTGTATATATTGAAGATTGAATAAAAAGATGAATGAAGAATTATTATTACGGTTCCTAACAAAGGCTTGCTCACAGGAGGAACTTCTTGAATTGACGAACTGGATTGCGCTCGATCAGGCAAATGCCAATTGGCTATTTGGAATGGAAGATATTTGGTCGCTGAAGGACGAATTACGTTTTTCCGACCGAAAAGAAATAGAAGCCGCTTACCATCGTTTTTCAGGACGAATAAATTCTCCCGCAAAGCAGAAGGAGGCAATAACACGTCAACTGTACCGCGGTTGGATGAAATATGCTGCCGCCATTGTTATTGTATGCCTCTTGGCTGCTAACATCTTTCAGGCGTACAGGGGAAAACCTTCGGATGTTGTTGATACAAACACCATTGAGGTGCCTGTCGGGCAACGTGTCTTCATCACTCTAGCCGATGGCACTAAGGTATGGTTGAACTCAAACAGCGTTCTCAGTTATCCTGGTAAGTTCGACCAAAAGAACAGGACTGTCCGCTTAGATGGCGAAGGCTATTTTGAAGTGACAACCGACCAAGAACATCCGTTTGTGGTGATCACCTCGATGCTTAAAGTAAGCGTACTGGGCACAAAATTTAACATGCAAGCCTATCCAGACGATGATATTGCAGTAACATTACTTGAAGGACAATTGCATGTACAAGCCAGTGGGAAGTCGGTATTGATGGACGCCAACGATTTGGTTACTTATTCGAAAGCATCAGGCTTGGTACATCACAAAAACAGAATAGTTCAGCACACAATACAATGGACTTCGGGTGAGTTAATGTTTGTGGATGAACCACTGTCCAATATTGCCAAAGCGCTCGAACGGAAGTTTGGGGTAAACATCATCATTGATACACCCAAGTTAGCCGATGAGCATTTTACATGCCGGACG
>Ga0082212_10004118_pt1 | contig 20292 bp, 19 predicted proteins | sample TergutNt197P3_FD_71548 | JGI IMG/M metagenome (GOLD analysis project Ga0082212, IMG submission 71548) | Neocapritermes taracua P3 segment gut microbial communities from Petit-Saut dam, French Guiana - Nt197 P3 | ecosystem: Host-associated > Arthropoda: Insects > Digestive system > Gut ... | reverse complement strand
GACTTCGGAAGAAAAACAATGACCCTAAAAGAAATCAAAAAAACTTTGGGACAAGCCAAAAGGGGCTGATTTGCGCTACAACGTCTCGCGAAAATCAAAACCTGCAACGCCTAGATAGAAGAGTCTTTGCAGGCTTTTCTTTGTGGATTTGCTCCCGAAGAGAAGATACAAAGAATATCACGCCACATCTTAACCAGTCTTGAACTGGTTCTTAACTGATTCTTAAATCCGCGGCGTTTTGAGTGGTAATTTATGGTTACATTTCCTGGGGAGTTAGAGACCCCTTTCCTACCTATCAAGAAGCGAAACAAAGGGGGTCGACAAAGGGTCAAAGACCGCAAAGGATCAAAGGGTCAAAGGGAAACAAACAGATTTGACACACATTGAAAAAACCATTTCCAAACAGTATACTATAACGGATATGTAGCCTTTGTCTCCAAGGTCAGAGAACTTGAAAACACAGAATTGGGACTTGAGGACTCCTTGGCAGAAGCGGTTCATTACTATCTGGCAGGAAGAGGCCTTTGAGGCCGGCGAAGCCCGCGGCATAGCCCGCGGCGAGGCCCACGGTATCGCCCTTGAAAAGGCCCGCCTGGCAAAGAATCTACTTGCCTCAGGATTCCCGGCCGAAAAAATTGCTGAGATAACTGAGCTCTCTTTGCGTGAGGTTCTGGATCTGTCCTCCGCAATCACACGGTAACCGTTGAATGCTATATCAATTTTGCGACCATTTCCTCGGCACTGCTCACGCCTGAAAAATCCCCATAATATCCTTGAACAGCAGCCCCACCATCAACAGCGTCAGCAACGCCAGCCCCACCATCTGGATCAGACTTTTCATCTCCGGTTTCAGCTCCTTGCCTCGGATCCGCTCATAGGTCATAACAACAACCTGGCCACCGTCCACCGCCGGTATTGGAAACATATTGATGACACCAAACTGAATGCTCAGCACCGCCGTCAGCCCCCAAAGGGTTGAGGCTCCCTGCTGGGCACCCTGTCCGATCTGTTCGGCCAGTTTGATGGGTCCGCCCAGCTGCTCTGTACTCTGCTGACCGGTAAGCATACCGACCAGTGTCGCCACAAGAAACTTGGTGAACTCCACCGTTTGTATAGCGCCCAGCCTCATCGCTTCCAACGGCGAAACCTTCTTATTGACATATTCATTGTTGATACCAATAATGGCCCGCTTCGCCACCGAATCATACTTAGGTGTTACAGAGATATCCCGGACACTCCCGTCAGGTTTTTCCACCCGGATCAGCGCCTCATGATCCTGAGCCGCGGTAATGAGCGCGGTCAATGCGCTCCAGTCCGGCGTGTCCTCCCCGTTAATCATGACAATACGATCCCCTGCTTCTATCCCGGCCTGACTGGCGGGATAATCCGGGACAACCCCGGCAACAAGATTGCTGCCCGTCCCCTCTTGAACGCCCCAGACCGCAAAAAGCAAAACAAATAAGATGGCACCAAAAACAAAATTAAAAACCGAGCCGCCGGTAATCACACCCATACGGCGTCCGTAGCTCTTGCGCTCGAAAGAACGCGGCAACTGCTCCTCATAATCCTCCTGGCTGATGGCGCCTTCTTCCAAATCCGCCTTCAACTCATGTTCGCTCAAAAACCGGCAAAATCCGCCAAGAGGCAACGCCCGCACACTGTATATCGTCTCACCGCGCTGTACCTTAATCAACCGGGGCCCGAACCCGAAAGCAAACTCAATCACCTTGATACCACCCCGCTTGGCCACAATAAAATGACCAAACTCATGGACAAACACCAAAACACTGATAATGAGCAAAAACCAAACCAAAGTCATAGCCGAAGCCCTCCCACGCTCATCCTAATCCAATCAAAACAAACGGCACAAGCTCTCAGCTTCCTGCCTGGCCCAAGCATCCGCCTCCAAAACACCGGCCAAACTCAAAGCCGCCTTCCTATCAAATCCGCCGCAGACCTTTTCAACAACTTCAAAAATACGCGGGAAAGCAATCTCTTCCCGCAAAAAAGCGTGGACACAAACCTCATTCGCCGCGTTCATCACCGCGGGCATAAGCCCCCCTTGACGGCCGCAAGCATAAGCCAGACCCAAAGCCGGAAAGCGAGCGCCATCCACCTCTTCAAAGGTCAGCGCTTGTCCAGCCAACACAGGAACCGGGCTGCAAGGCCAGCGCCGGGGATAACTCAGCGCGTACTGAATAGGCAGCCGCATATCCGGAACACCCATCTGCGCCAACACGGCGCCGTCAGTATAAACCACCATAGAATGAACAAGGCTCTGAGGATGAACCAACACATCAATCGCCTCATAAGGCATATCATACAGATGGTGGGCCTCGATAACCTCCAGACCCTTATTCATCAGAGTCGCTGAATCAACAGTAATCTTCGGACCCATCAGCCAATTAGGATGCCGCAAGGCGTCCGCAGGCTTCACCGCCGCCAAACGATCAGCCCCCCAAGTCCGAAAAGGTCCACCGGAAGCTGTCAGAATCAGACGCTCCACATCCCCGGTATCACAGGAAGCCGCCGCGTCGCCCGGTGCCCCCCGCAAACACTGCCAAATCGCCGAATGCTCGCTGTCAATCGGAACAAGCGACCCCGGCCGCGCCCGGGCGCAAGCCATAACAAGATCGCCTCCGGCCACCAAAGTCTCCTTATTGGCCAAAGCCACCAGTTTCCCTGCCTGCAACGCCGCCAAAGTCGGCTCCAAGCCAATACAGCCGCTCACAGCCATAACAACGGTATCCACTTCAGGCGCCGTCACCATCTCCAACAGACCCTGCATCCCAGAAGCAACGCGCACAGGGCAATCCCCTAGAGCGACCCGCAGATCCCCCGCCGCCTTCTCCTCCCACAAAACGGCGGTTCCAGGTCTAAACCGCCGCACCTGATCAGCCAACTCCCGGCTGTTCGACCCGGCCGCCAAAGCCACAATCTCCAATGCCTCCGGCTGAGCCAGCGCCACCTCCAGCGTCTGCCTTCCAATAGACCCCGTCGACCCCACCACAGCAATTCTCTTAGCCCCCATAGCCCATTACCCAACCTATCATAAAAACTCAACAAACAAACATCTCATTCTCACAACCTGCATCCCACTGTCCACTATCCATTGTCCACTGTCCATTGTCCCCTGCCCATTGTCCATTGTCCATTGCCCATTGCCCATTGCCCATTGCCCATTGCCCATTGCCTTTCATTGTCCATTGTCCATTGTCCATTGTCCATTGTCCATTGTCAATTGCCTTTCATTGTCCATTGATCAGAGATACTTTATCCAATAATGCAGACCAATAAAAACCACCGGCACCGCAAACATAAAGCTGTCAAACCGATCCATAAACCCGCCGTGACCCGGCAACATAGCGCTGGAATCCTTGATGCCTGCCGTTCGTTTCAGCGTCGACTCGAACATATCTCCCAGCTGGGCAAAGAAGCTGGCCACAAAAGACAATATCAACATCGCCCACAGCGGTGCCAGCCCACAGAAATACCAAAACCCGGCGCCTACAGCCAGGCTGACCACCAACCCTCCCACAGCCCCTTCGTAGGACTTGTGGGGACTCATCAGCGGCGCGATTTTATGGTGCCCAATCAAACTGCCGATCAAAAAGGCCCCCGTATCTGTTCCCCAAACAATAAAGAGACAGTACAACGCCCACAAAAATCCCTCCGACACATCTGACACCGCCATGCGGATAGGATAAAAACAACTAACCAGCGCCACCGGATAAATCAGGGCAAGAAGGCTCCAGGCCGCGTCCTTCCATGAGTATTTGGGATACACCACCGTATAAACACAGACAAGAACCAGAAAAGCCAGCAGCAAATAAGGCACCAAATAGCGCTGGAACCCAAGAAATAACAGCACATACCAACCTGCCGCCAGCAGCCAGACCACGCTTTTGAGCGGATTGATATCCAACAGGTTCCCCAACTTAAGGAACTCCCATAACAACAGTCCGGCAAGCACCGCCAACATAGCGACAAGAAACTGGCCGCCCAACCAGGATATCGTTATCAAAATCGGGATTCCAACAATGGAAATCAACAAGCGCTTAACCATGCCCGCTGCCCTTTCTATTGCTGAGGAAGCGGTCAACACCCTGCTCTCAGCCATAATTCGCATCTTGAATTACGAACCCTCGATTATGCCGCCAAACCTTCTCTGTCTCATCTGGTATTCCCTGATCGCCTCATGCACATGCGCCTCACGAAAATCAGGCCACAAACACTCCGTCACCACCAGCTCGGCATAAGCGCCCTGCCACAACAAGAAATTGCTCAGCCTCATTTCCCCCGAAGTGCGAATAATAAGATCCGGATCCGGCGTCCCGTCAGTATACAAACATTTGGCGAAAGCCTGCCCGTCAATATCCTGGGGCATCAATTCCCCCGCCAGCACCCGCTCCGCCAGACAACGGGCGGCACGGGCAATCTCTTCACGACTGCCATAATTCAAAGCAATTATGAAGCGCATGCCCGGATTGTCTTTCGTTTTCTCTACAGCCTCCTCAAGTTTCTTCCTCACATCATCCGGTAGTCGTTCTCGCTCGCCGATAATTGAAATCTTAACCTTTTGGCGGTGCAAAGCCATAAGCTCTTTGTAAATATATTCACGGATCAGAGACATTAGCATGCCCACTTCTTCCTCAGGTCTTTTCCAATTTTCGGTGGAAAAAGCGTATACCGTCAAATATTTGGTGCCAATAGCGTCTAACGCCTTGACAACCGCGCGCAAAGCGTCCATACCCGCCCTGTGCCCCATCGTCCTGGGCAGACCCCGTTTATGCGCCCAACGGCCGTTTCCGTCCATAATAATTGCGACATGCTGAGGTAAATTATTGAGATCGAGAGCCTCTGTCGAGCTCAACCGCGCCCCTCCTTTATGCCCATGCGCCAACCGGCGCAAAATAATTCATGAAGGATTGTGTGGAATTCCCCTATAGCTTTCAACAAATTACACTTCAAGAATGTCTTTTTCCTTTTTGGCAATAACATCGTCAATATCCTTCATATGTTTATCTGTGATTTTTTGGGTGCGGTCCTGGGCCCTCTTGCAATCGTCTTCCGTCAAGAGTTTATCCTTTTCCGCCTTCTTCAAAGCCTCAATGGCGTCCCGGCGTATGTTGCGCACAGCCACGCGGGAATCGTCGCCCTTTCTGCGCGAGGTTTTGACCAGCTCTTTGCGCCGTTCCTCATTCAGCTGCGGAATAGCCAGACGGATCACCTGCCCATCGTCAGCCGGGTTGATACCAAGATCCGACTTCTGGATGGCCTTCTCAATATCTTTGATCGCCCCCTTATCCCAGGGCTGTATTATCATCAAACGAGGTTCCGGCACCGCAATTGTCGCCATCTGGTTGATGGGGGTTGGCGTGCCGTAGTAGTCTACCATAATTTTATCAAGCATTGCCGGATTGGCTTGTCCGGCGCGGATCGACGCCAACTCTCTGCGCAGCAAGTCGATGGTTTTGTTCATGCGTTCCTCGGCGCTGTTCAAAATATCCTCTATCATCGTGCTCCCTCCTTATCCAATATAGGTTCCAATGGCTTCTTTTTTTATAGCCCTCATAATATTCCCCGATTCTTCCAGCTTAAAAACAATTATAGGTATATTGTTGTCCTTGCACAGAGACGCCGCCGTCGAATCCATGACACCCAAAGACCGGTTCAGAATATCGAAATAGCTCAGCCGCTCAAACTTTACCGCTTCCGGGTTTTTCATCGGATCCGAATCATAAACGCCGTCCACCTTTTTGGCCATCAGGATCGCTTCGGCTTCAATTTCCGCCGCGCGTAAGGCCGCTGTGGTGTCTGTAGAAAAATAGGGGTTCCCTGTCCCTGCGGCAAAAATAACGACCCGTCCTTTCTCCATATGCCGGATCGCCCGGCGACGGATATACATCTCCGCGACCTGACGCATCTCAATAGCCGACATCACACGCGTCTGAACCCCCTGCTGCTCCAAGGAATCCTGCAACGCCAAAGCGTTGATCACCGTCGCCAACATACCCATGTAATCGGCTGTGGCTCTGTCCATCCCTTTCGAACTGCCTGCGATGCCCCGCCAAATGTTGCCTCCGCCTACCACAAGAGCCGCTTGCACACCCAGGTCGCGCACGGCCCGAATCTGTCCGGCAATCGCCACCAGCATTTCCGGGTCAATACCGTAACCTCTGTTCCCTGCCAGCGCTTCCCCGCTCAGTTTTAGCACAACCCGGCGATATGTAGGCGCCGGTTCCACATCGGCTGCTGCCATACACGACCCTCCTTCTTCGGTGTTGGGTACTCGGTATTCGGTAATCGGTTCCCGATTCGATGCCGCTGTTCGTCTTTCGCTGCTTATCCTTCATCGTTGTTCACAAACCCGAAAGCCGAAATCCGTAAGCCGTAAGCCGGGGACCGCCGAAGAGGACACGTAAGCGTCCTCTCCACACGAACGACTATTTCGTCATTTCCTTCATAACCTCTTCAGCGAAGTTCTCTTCTCTCTTTTCGATGCCTTCCCCGACAACATACCGGGTGAACCTCCGAACCGAAATCTTTTCTCCAATCTTAGCAACCATGCTGCTCACAAGCTGTTCCATCGTCATTTCAGGATTCTTAAAGAACTCCTGTTCCAGCAAACAGATTTCCTTGTAGTATTTTTCCAGGCGGCCCTGGGCGATCTTCTCCGCCACATTCTGAGGTTTTCCCTCGTTCAGAGCCTGCTCCATGTAGATGCTCATCTCATAACGAACCTTGTCCTCAGGCACATCTTCACGTCTGACATAGAGGGGATTCTGAGCCGTAATTTGCAAAGCGACATCCTGGACAAACTCACGGAACTCCTCTCCCCGGGAAACAAAATCCGTCTCACAATTGACTTCCAGCAAAACGCCGATGCGGCCGCCGCCATGAATATACGAAGCCACAACGCCTTCCGCGGCAATACGCCCTTCACGCTTTGATGCCGCCACCAGACCCTTTTTGCGCATATAGTCGACAGCCTGATCCAGATCGCCGTCGCATTCTCCAAGGGCTTTTTTGCAATCCATCATACCGGCGCCGGTTTTCTCCCGGAGCTCTTTTACGAGTGCCGCGGTTATCTCAGCCATAAACGAATCCCTCCTATTCTGAAGTTTTATGCCTGCAGCGGTTGTTATTGCTGCTGCTGTTGTTCCTGGCTCAGAACCTGGCTCTGTTCCTGGCTCTGACTCTGGTTCTGGTTCTGGTCCTGGTCCTGGTCCCGCTTCCGGCTCTGATCTTGGACCTGATCCTCCTCATCGTCGATGCTGCCCTGCTGCCCTTCAATAATAGCGTCAGCCATTTTCCCCGTCAGCAGTTTGACAGCGCGGATGGCGTCGTCATTAGCGGGAATGATAACATCAATCTCATCGGGATCACAGTTCGTATCCACAATACCGACTATCGGAATATTTAGCCGACGCGCTTCCGCCACCGCAATCCGTTCCTTGCGGGAATCCACGATAAAAAGCGCGTCGGGCAATCTCTTCATAGTCTTGATGCCGCCCAAAAAGCGCGACAGCTTGCCCATTTCATGCTTTAGATTCGCCACTTCTTTTTTTGGAAGAACGTCAAAATAGCCGTCAGCCTCCATCTTTTCCAGCTTATGCAGTCTCTGCACCCGTTTCTGGATGGTTTGGAAGTTCGTCAGCATACCACCCAGCCAACGCTCGTTGACAAAATACATGCCGCAACGCTCCGCCTCTTCCTTAATCGGCTCCTGGGCCTGCTTCTTTGTGCCCACAAAAAGCACCGTGCCGCCGTTAGCCGCCACATCTCTCATATAGTTGTAAGCCTCGTCAACCTTACGCACCGTCTTTTGCAAGTCGATGATGTAGATCCCGTTTCTTTCTGTAAAAATATAACGGGCCATCTTGGGGTTCCAGCGCCGGGTCTGGTGTCCGAAATGGACGCCTGCCTCCAGCAGCTGCTTCATTGAGATAACTGCCATGGGTATCCTCCTTTGTTTTTGTGCTTCCACAAGCTTCATCCCGTAAACGCCTTTTCATGGACAATGGACAAGGCTGATATCCTTCAGCCTGTGGACCAATGGGCAATGAAAAGGAACCGTCGATCGGTCAGCCTGTGTGTTTTGTTGCGTGGCTTTTGTACAGCGCATATAGCCTGTTACATGTTTTCCGTCGCCACGGGTTCAATCCGAAACCGATGATTGGGATTAAACCAGTCTTCAATATACCATAGAGCTGTTATGAACGCAAGTTTGCCGGTTTTTTGGGATTTTCTCTTCGGCACATAAGGGAATCCGGGAAAGGATAAAAACAAACCGCCTACACAAAAAAGGACTTTGACAGTCCTTTTTTGCCCATACTGAATCTTGCCTCCATTTAGATAATTTCGTTGCCGCTATCTTTGTCTCGTCAACCATAGTACCCCGAACTCGCTGAATCGCGGGATTCCACGGACGCGCGCTCCTCCCTTCTTGCACGCCTCAGCGCTTTCGTCAGGTTGATCCTCAAACATACAGATCTTCCACCTGCATTTGTATAAGATCTGCGGACTTTTTCATGAAGTCCAGCACGAGCTCATCCTGGTTATAATAAATACGCATGAAGACAGCCATGCCCGCGTCAGCGGAATCTTTTCGGAGGTAATAGACAGTATATTCGTCTACTGCCACAGCGTCGGGCCTGACTTTCTCAAAACCTTCTTCTTCCAGCAAGTGCCGGAAATACAGCTCTGCGTCATGGGCTGCCTGAGCCTGGCCGCCCTGTTCGATGGCATAGTATACGCCGGCTATGATCTCCCCCGGCACACCGTCGAAGACATCAAAATCAATTGGCTCCCACCCGGGCGCCACCTTGGCGAGGGGAGGAAAACGGTCTTTGCCCAGATCTATATACCCCGTCTCAATCAGGGCTTCATAGGCGGCGGCGTCAGCAACAGCGGCAACGCCTGTTTCGGCGGAGCCGTTGTTTCCGGTGGCAGGCGGGTCGCAGGCTGAAAGGGTCGGAATGAGACATAGCACGAGAAGTATGATTATCCATTTGCGTTTCATCGTTAAGACTCCTTATTATCGTTTCACAACTATGAAATTTTTTCAGCAAGACAACAATAGGTCTCTTTATGGCTGTCAAGAGATCAATATTGGGAAGATGCTCCATCGGGGACCATGGGATGGGATGGGATGGGATGGGATGGGACAGGAGGGGCGCTTTGCGCCCCAGCCTTTCAAGCCCCACATTACTGAAAGTGGCGCCTTCCCGCCTATAATGCTGTTTCTCTCTTGTTGGTAAGAGGCCCATTCGCATTATTTGTAAGGAAAATAGATATATAAATTGGGGGAACCCTTAAGTTTATAGGTTTTATCCAGTTCCGCCCATGTCAGAGGACCGACGATAGCGTCAGCCGTTAACCCTCGCCAGTTTTGATAGGCTTTAAGAGCCTTTATTGTCTGATTCCCATAACTGCCGTCAATCGGTCCCGGGGGGTCATTGGCAAGCACGAGCACTTTCTGAACGACTCCCACTGTCTGGCTCGGCTTTGCCAGACTGCCAAAGATATTATAACCGACCCGGTCATAATATGTGTCAACCACTGTAACAATCGTGCTTCCAGTATAGATATTATAACCCGTCTTGAATTCCAGTCTGGCTGCAAATGCCGGGGTCGCAACCGACATTGTGAGAACTATAACCAATAACAGAAACTGAACACTCTTCTTTTTCATGAATCTTTCCTCCATTCGAATAATTTCGTTGCCGCAATCTGTGTCTCGTCAACCATAGTGTCCCGGTCTCGTAGAGCCGCGGGATTCCGAGTATACACCCTCCCTTCCTACACGCCTCGGCGCTTTCGTCAGGTTGATCCTCAGATGAACGGATCTCCCACCTGCATTTGTATAAGATCGGCGGACTCTTCCATGAATTCCGGCACGAGCTCAACCCGGTTATAATAAATACGCATGAAGACAGTCATGCCCGCGGAGTCGCGTTGCCCATTTGTGTTTCATCTTTAAGACCCCTTATGTCGTTTTATAATTTAGTATTTCATTTATTTATACATTACATGATTATCCCGCGGTTGTCAAAGGGCGCGTCCTGGTATATTATCCCATCGGAAACATGGGGTTGATGCGGGTCTATCGGCTCAAGGCGAAGGGGCGGCAGGGGACTTGGCCGGCCCGCCGTCGCCCCTCCGCCTTGAGCAGGTTTGTCTTGATCCGGCTTTTTGTGCCAACACTGTCTTTTATTAATATTTTACCGGGTCTCTTGCCCTGACTCTGTTTGCGGAGTCAGCAGGCCGCAGAATAGCCTCGCAAATCCTAGAACATTTTTAATGGAGGATCAGGATAATATGTTAAAACTTTCTCATACTTTTGGCTGTATCTTGTCAAAGATTAAAGAGGATAGCGCAGGATTATATAGAATTAGAAGTATTGTTCGGAGTTTTATAATTCGTTCGCAGCGGATTCTATGTTCCGTTCGCAACGAATTCTATGTTTCGCTTACAGCGAATGATTAGAATACTTCGAAGAGTTTGGGGCTGATAAACACAAGACCTGAAAAGTCACTCAGAAAATACCAATTTCTGGTTTTTTGCGCTCTCCGCTAGAGGCCCTGTTTTCAGAGTGTTTAGGGTCTGCACGTATTGCTTTTGTAAGTCTCGTCTCTGTGCTCCCGCTCATACGCGCTATGAGCTCAGCTTTGCGGGCAAGTTTTCTGCGACTAAAGTCCCGTTTCTGGATACGAACCGGTTCACCAATACACTATTATGAGGAGATGGTTCAATGCGTATCATTTGGCTTGTTATTTTTTCCCTCCTGTTCATCTCTGCCATCGTCGCTTTTGTCGTGGCGTTCCGTAAAAAAGTCGCCTATGTGTTGCTGGGCGCTCCGGAGAAAAGGTTTGACCGGATCCCGAGCCGTTTACGGAATTTTGCCGAAAACGTCCTTTTGCAAAAGAAGCTCTTGCAAGAATCCTACGGCATCGCCCACCTCATTATTTTCTGGGGTTTTGTCTTCATTGTAATCAGCGAACTACCCTTCATTTTTGACGGACTGTTCCCGGATTACTCGTTGCCTTTGGTTGAAACCACCGCCGGCGCCATCTTTTTTATGATCAAAGACGTTCTCGCCACCGCGGTGTTCATTGGGTTGGTCGTTGCCCTCATCCGCAGATGGATCATCAAGCCTGTACGCCTGTACCGGACGTTGGAAGCCTTTTTGGTCGTTTTCTTTATTATGTTGGTCATCGTCACTGACTGGCTTTTCGTCGGCGCCCGACTGGCTATGGATCCCCACATTACCTCGTTCCAATTTTCTCCCCTTTACCAGTTGACGGGCCGCTTGCTCAGCGGCATGGAAACATCCACCCTGGAACTGTTTGCCCAAATATGCTGGTGGGCCCATATCGGCGTCCTCCTGGCGTTTACCGTCTATATTCCCAACTCGAAACACCTGCACTTAATCGGTGCGCCTCTCAACAGCTACTTCGCGTCGCTGAAACCGGTGGGCGGTCAGATTAAGCCCATGGATCTTGAAGATGAAAGTGTCACAGAGTATGGCATCTCCCGCATCGAAGCTTTCACCTGGAAACAGCTTTTGGACAGCTTCTCCTGCGGCGAATGCGGCCGCTGCATGGACAACTGTCCCGCCAACCTCTCCGGCAAACCTCTTAATCCCAAAGAACTCCTTAGCCGCACCTTGAAACACCACCTCCTCGACAAAGGCGAGGTTATGCTGAAATACGGCCTGAAATCCACCGGCGAAGAAAACGAAGACAAGCTGGCCGAAATCGCCGAAAAGAGCCCCGAAGACGCCGCTATCCTGAACAAAAACCTCATTAAGGATGTGGTCACCGAAGACGTGCTGTGGTCCTGCACAACCTGCATGTCCTGCCAGATCCAGTGTCCCGTCTCCAACGAGCACGTCAACAAAATTGTCGACATGCGCCGCTACCAAGCCATGATGGAAGGCGACCTGAGCTCTGAGCTGCTCATCGCCTTACGTAACGTCGAAAACAATTCCAACCCGTGGGGCGTGGGCTCCAGCAAACGCGAAGATTGGGCTAAAGATCTCAATGTGCCTCTGCTCCGCGACGCCGAAAACCCTGAAGACATCGAGTATCTCTATTGGGTCGGCTGCGCCGGCTCCTTCGACGGCCGCTCCCAAAAAGTCGCCACCGCCGTGGTTAAAATCCTCACGGCTGCAGGCGTCAAATTCGCCATCCTCGGCACAGAAGAAAAATGCTGCGGCGACTTCGTCCGGCGCACCGGCAACGAATACGCCTACCAAACCCTTGTCGCCGAGAACGTTGAAACCATGAACGCCTACAAAGTCAAAAAAATCGTCACAGCTTGCCCCCATTGCCTTAACACACTGAAAAACGAATACCCGGAATTCGGTGGCAGCTACGAAGTCATCCATCACACCGCGCTGATCAATCAGCTCATCAACGAAGGCAAGCTGTCCCTGAACACCGAAGCCGCCCCGGAACCACAAAGAATCGCCTACCACGACTCCTGTTACCTGGGCCGCTACCAGCAAGAATACGAAGCGCCCCGGGCCTTATTCAACAAGGTTCCCGGCGTCACTCTGGTTGAGATGGACCGCCATCACAACAAAAGCTTCTGCTGCGGCGCCGGCGGCGGCCGCATGTGGATGGAAGAACATCTCGGCGAACGCATCAACCAGGCGCGCCTGAAGCAAGCCCTTGAAAAAGACCCTCAGGTCATCGGCGCCAACTGTCCCTTCTGCATGACCATGCTCACAGACGGTATCAAAGAAATTGTTGATCCCGAAAAAGGATTAACCGTTGTTGATCCTTCAGAACTTATCGCTAAAATGGTTTGAGGCCCTTTGGGCTCTCAACCCATTTTAGTGGGGTTAGGGATTAGGGGTCAGGGGTTAGGGGGAACTGCCCTTGAGCCTTGGTTCCGATCCCCCTTCCCTCGAACACACGAATCACAATCATCGATAAGGAGGTGGTGCCCGCCAGTCGACCAGCGGCCCGAAAGGATCCTCATCGAAAAACCTTCGCATTAAGAAGGCGCTTGCCGAAGACCCGCTTCACGGATTCACGAAAAACAAACACTCAGGAAAGGGGTTTTTGATTGCAAATGAATGTGCAGACAATAATGGTTATAGGCGCAGGCCAAATGGGCGGAGGTATAGCCCAGGTGGCTGCCCAAGCCGGCTACAAGGTTATTCTCAATGATATTAAGGACGAATTCGTTGAACGGGGCCTGAAGATTATAGACAAAAATCTTAGCCGCAGCGTTGAAAAAGGGAAACTGGCCGCCGACCGCAAGGCGGAGATTCAAGCCCTGATCACCCCATCAACATCTCTGGAAGACGGCAAAACCGCGGATTTGGTCGTTGAAGCCGCCGTGGAAAACATGCAGATTAAAGCTGACATCTTTTCCAAACTGGATCAGATATGCCCGGAACATACCATTCTGGCATCCAACACATCCTCGCTGCCCATCACCGAAATCGCCGCCGTCACAAACCGCCCGGAAAAAGTCATCGGCATGCACTTCATGAATCCCGTCCCGGTCATGAAACTGGTGGAAATCATCCGCGGCCTGGCCACCACCGACGACGTCTACAAGGTCATTGAAGAAATAACCCTGAAAATGGAAAAAACTCCTGTGGAAGTCAACGATTTCCCCGGTTTCGTCTCCAACAGGGTGCTGATGCCCATGATCAACGAAGCGGTTTACTGCGTTTATGAAGGTGTCGCCACTCCCGAAGCTGTTGACGAAGTCATGAAACTGGGCATGAACCATCCCATGGGACCCTTGGCGCTGGCCGACCTCATCGGTCTGGACACCTGCCTGGCCATTATGGAAGTTTTGTACAAAGGCTTTGGCGACTCCAAATACAGAGCCTGTCCCCTGTTGCGCAAATACGTCAACGCCGGCTGGCTGGGCCGTAAATCCGGCCGCGGATTTTACAGCTACTAAGACAATAATCCAAACCATTTCTGCAAGGAGGATACTATGAATTTTGAGTTAACCGAAGACCAAAACATGATGCGCGCTATGGTGAGAAAGTTTGCCGAAGAGCAATGTTTACCGGGCCTGGAAGAGCGGGACGAAAAAGAAGAGTTTTCCCGCGCGCTCTTCGATCAAATGGGCGAACTGGGCTTGACCGGCATCGTTTTCCCGGAAGAATACGGCGGTGTGGACGGCGATTATATCTCCTACGCCATCGCCGTAGAAGAACTGTCCCGGGTGGACGCCTCTGTCGGCGTGACCCTCTCGGCTCACGTTTCCCTGGGCTCCTATCCCATCTACAAATTCGGCACCCATGAACAGAAACTGAAATACCTGAAACCGCTGGCGGAAGGCAAAGCCTTGGGCGCTTTCGGCTTGACAGAGAACATGGCCGGCAGCGACGCCTCCGGCACCCGCACCATGTATGTGGCCGACGGCGACAGCTGGGTGATCAACGGTTCCAAAATCTTCATCACCAACGCTTACTACGCCGACACCTATGTGGTCTTTGCCCAAAGCGACCGCAGTAAAGGCCATAGAGGCATCAGCGCTTTCATCATCGAAAAAGGAACTCCCGGCTTCACCTTCGGTAAGAAAGAAAAGAAATTGGGTATCCGTTCCTCTGCCACCTACGAACTGGTCTTTGAAGACTGCCGCATTCCCAAGGAAAACCTCCTGGGCGAAGAAGGCCAGGGCTTCAAAATCGCCATGAAGACTCTGGACGGCGGTCGTATCGGTATTGCCTCTCAGGCTCTCGGCATCGCCCAAGGCGCCTACGAGGCTGGTCTGAAGTACGCCAAAGAACGCGTCCAGTTCGGCAAACCCATTGCCGAACAGCAGAACACTCAGTTTGTTCTCGCCGACATGGCCACCCAGATAGAAGCGGCTCGTCTCCTGATCTATCAGGCCGGCTACTTGGATTCCGCCGGCAAGCCCTTCGGCAAACAATCCGCCATGGCCAAACTCTATGCCTCTGAAGTCGCCATGTGGGTCACCACCAAAGCCGTCCAAATGTTCGGCGGATACGGCTACACCCGCGAATACCCGGTAGAGCGCATGATGCGCGACGCCAAGATCACCGAAATCTATGAAGGCACCAGCGAAGTCCAACGGATTGTCATCTCCGCAGCCGTGCTGAAAGAGTTTTAATCATTAATCCAACAGGAGGAAGTTAAAATTGAACATTGTAGTGCTTGTTAAGCAGGTCTTCGACACCGAAGCGAAGATCGTCCTGAGCAGCAACACCCAAATCAGCGCCGACGGTGTGACCCAGATTATGAACCCTTATGACGAAAACGCCGTAGAAGCGGCTCTACAATTGAAAGAAGCCCAAGGCGGCGAAGTCATCGTCGTCAGCATGGGTTCTCAGAAAGCCGTCGAAGCTCTGCGCACGGCTCTGGCCATGGGCGCAGACCGGGCGGTTCTGGTTGACGATCCGGCTCTGATTGAAACCGATGAATTCACAGCTGCTCAGGTGCTGGCCAAAGCCATTTCAACCCAGAACTACGATCTGATTCTCTCCGGCAAAGTCGCTATCGACGGCCAATCTTCCCAGGTTCCGGCCAGAATTGCCGAAATCCTCGGTATCCCTCATGCCAATGTGGTCACCAAAATGGAAATCAAAGACGGCAAAGCGGAAGTCACCCGGGAAATCGACGGCGGCATTGAGATCATCGAAATGCCCCTGCCCGCCGTTGTCACAGCGCAAAAATCCCTTAACGACCCACGCTATCCCTCCGTTCCCGGCATAATGAAAGCCAAGAAAAAAGAACTGAAAACCTTATCTCTGGCCGACCTCGGCCTGAGTGCCGACGAAGTGGCCTCCAAAATGGCGGTACTGGAATACTCTCTGCCGCCGGCACGGCAAGCCGGACGCCTGGTTCAGGGCGACCCTGCCCAGGCCGCCTCAGAACTGGCTTCACTCCTGCACTCAGAAGCAAAGGTCATATAGTTCACAATCATCACGGATGATTCGTGAACTATGGAGTTTGCTCCGCAAACTCCTGCGGCAACTGCCACTATCTTCACGGATGTTTCGTGAACGTTTTAGATAATTGATCAAACGAGGAGGATTAAAAGCTTAATGTCTAAAGGAATTTGGGTTGTCGTTGAGCAGGCACAGGGCAGCATTCGCAAGGTATCTCTGGAACTGCTGAGCGCAGGCGCCAAACTGGCCGCGGAAAAAGGCGAAGAGCTGGCTGCTGTTATCTTAGGATCAGGCATCGGCAATCTGGCCGGCGAAGCCGGTCAATACGGCGCTGACAAAGTCTTTGTCGCCGATGACGCCAAACTGGCCGACTACAGCACCGGCGCTTACACGTCTGTTCTGGCCAAACTTATCAATGAAAACGAACCTAACCTGGTGTTGTTCGGCAACACCGCTGTCGGCAAAGATCTGGCGCCACGGGTGGCTCAGCGCGCCGGCGCCGGACTGGCCTCTGACTGCACGGCTATGGCCGCGGACGACGCTGCCTTCGTCACCTTCAGTCGTCCCCTTTACGCCGGCAAAGTCAACGCCAAAGTGGCAAGCCCGGCGGCCCGCCCCATCATGGCAACGATTCGGCCCAACAGCTTTCCTGTTGTTGAGTCGCCGAAAACGCCGGAAGTGGTTAACGTCGCCGTCAGTGTTGACGCCGCCGACCTTAGAGCCATTCTGAAAGAAGTCATCATGCAGGCATCCGGACGCGTACCCTTGACTGAAGCCACCATTATTGTCTCCGGCGGCAGAGGCATGAAAGCCCCGGAAAACTTCTCCATTCTGGAAGACCTGGCCGACGTGCTGGGCGCCGCCGTAGGCGCCTCCCGCGCCGCTGTGGATTCCGGCCTGAGAGACTATGAATTCCAGGTGGGGCAAACAGGCAAAACCGTTTCGCCTGTTCTCTATATCGCCTGCGGCATCTCCGGCGCTATTCAGCATTTGGCCGGCATGTTTTCTTCCCAAGTTATCGTGGCCATCAACAAAGATCCGGAAGCCAATATTTTCACTGTAGCCGACTACGGTATCGTAGGCGACCTTTTTGAGATCGTTCCCTTGCTGACAGAAGAATGCAAGAAAATCAAAGCCTAGAAGCCTAGAAGGTTCTCACAAAACCTCCCGGGGCCGGAAACAGTGTTTCTGAGACAACGTGAGGCACGGCCGACGGCCGTGCCTCATCCTAATCCTCGAATAAAACCGTGCTCTCTTTATGAATTATAACTCATTAGGCCTTTGGACATGCGTGTGAACATGAAGGAGTTAATATGACGAAAACAAAGACGGATAATGCCAGAAATACCGGGACGGCAACAACGGCAACGGCCATGCAAATCATATTGATAGCCGCAATGGCGCTGCTGATTATGTGCTTACCTGCGTGCTCCTCTAAGGCAAAAAGCGATATCGCCTCGACCATGACGCCACAGGACGCAACTGTTGTTATCAACGCGTCAAAATCATTAACCATGCACAGCAACCAGCCTTTGCCAGATTTGATCACGTTTTATGATAAGGCGTTGAAGAAGCTTGAGGCTGAGCAAACTTCTCGTATCGAAACTAAAGGGTGGTATTATGCAGGCCGTTACGACGACAATAAATTCATCTCAGTCTCTATAACAGATCTTGGGGACAAACGTTTAATAGTTGTTACTTATTAGCTCAGCTTTCTTCCTTCGTTCTGAATCGCTAATTTCCCCTTATCACCATGCTGAGGCAAGAAAGGCTTCAGGCCATACAGCCTGAAGCCGAACACATAACCCCGTGTTGAAACCAAGGTATGACAGAACGTTAAGCTCTTTCCACAATCAACGCAACACCCTGGCCACCGCCGACGCACAAGGTCGCCAGTCCCAGGTTCTTCTGACTCTTTTGCAGCTCATAAAGCAACGTGCTGAGGATTCTTGCGCCGGTGGCGCCGATCGGGTGGCCCAACGCGATAGCGCCGCCGTTCACATTGACCCGATCCGCCGGAAACTCGAGGTCTTTAGCAACGGCAAGGGCTTGTGCCGCGAAAGCTTCGTTGGCCTCAATCAGATCCAAATCACCTATGCCAAGACCCGCTTTGCTCAATGCGATTTTTGTCGCTGGGACAGGTCCGATTCCCATAATAGCAGGATCGACACCGGCATACCCGGTGCCCCTGACAAGGCCTAAGGGGTTCACACCCAGGGCCGCCGCCTTCTTCTCAGACATAACCACCATGGCTACAGCGGCGTCATTGATTCCGGAAGCGTTGCCGGCGGTTACCGTGCCGTCCTTTTTGAAAGCGGGTCTCAGTTTGGCCAGGCTCTCATAAGTGGCACCGGGACGCGGATGCTCATCCGTATCGAAGATTTTGGGATCGCCTTTCTTTTGTGGAATCTCCACAGGCACAATTTCATCTTTGAACCGCCCCGCCTCTAGAGCGACACCCGCTTTGCGCTGGCTTTCCAGTGCGAACTGGTCCTGTTCTTCCCGGGTAATGCCATATTTCTCAGCAAGATTTTCGGCCGTAATACCCATATGGTAATGCTGAAAAGCGTCCTGCAAACCGTCACACAACATTGCGTCCACAAGCTCCCCATTGCCCATTTGGTAGCCGGTACGGGCTTTGGGCAACAAATAGGGCGCCAGCGACATGTTTTCCATGCCTCCGGCAACAACCACTTCGGCATCGCCGCTCATGATCGTCTGCATCCCTTTAGCCACAGCCAGAAGCCCCGATCCACAAAGCATGTTCATAGTCCAAGCCGGCGTTTCTATAGGAATTCCCGCGTTAACAGAAGCCTGGCGGGCCGGATTCTGACCCTGGCCCCCTTGATAGACACACCCCATAATAACTTCATCCACTTGTTCGGGCGCGATCCCCGCCCTTTGCAAAGCTTCCTTGATAACAATGCTCCCCAGCGCGTGGGCCGGCATCTGACTCAGCGTTCCGCCAAACCCCCCAATAGCCGTGCGCACCGCTCCGGCTAATATGATATCCATGTTGATTTCCCCCCGCTCTTGATTAAGCCTCGCAATAAAGCTCGAATAAGAGAATATTCTACAGAAGACCGCTCAATCCCTTTCATCGAAGGCCCATTGCGGACAAGCATTTCAAGAATTCCGTTTCGCGGACAGTCATCGCCATTATAACTTGCTGGCCTTTTCTTTTTCTCTATGCTATTATGGGAATTGACCCAACAAATTCATAACACATGAACGCTTATTGGAACAGAGAATTGGGTGCAAACCCCAAACAGTCCTGCTGCCGTGATAACGTAGCTTTTTCAAGTGTCGTGCTAATCCCCCGGTGAAAAGCGCTGGCGGGATCGGCACACACAGTCACTGAGTTTCTCGGGAAGGCGAAAAAGCGCGGATGTTTAAGTCGGAAAACCTCCCAATAGGGCGCCATGAAACTTCACAGGTTATGGAGTGCGTGGTTTGTCATAAGACGCGTTTTAACAGCTTCCGGCCGCTGCGACACTTCCCGTGTGGTTCTGGTTGGTGAACGGCGGATCGTGTCGGCGTGATTGACAGCAAACAAAGCCCCAGCCCTGTGACTGGGGTTTTTTATTATGATCCGTTATGATTCGGACATCTCACTCAATCTGACTAAAGGAGGTACACAATGGAAAAAGGCTTCGTTCATGTCTACACCGGCAACGGCAAAGGCAAGACCACTTCAGCTTTGGGTCTGGCTCTGCGCGCTGTAGGCGCCGGCAAAAAGGTCTATCTGGGCCAGTTCATGAAATCCGGAAAGTATCACGAAATTAAGGCAATCGGGCAGCATCTACCCATGATCACAGTGGAACAATACGGCAACGGCTGCTTAATCTGCGACAGAACTCCCCAAGCAGATGATTATGCCGCCGCCGGGACAGGCCTGACTAAAGCCAAAGCAGCTTTGCTAAAGGGCGGCTATGACATTGTGATTCTCGACGAGATCAACGTAGCCGCTCACTTGGGGCTGATCCGGGAGCAGGATACGCTCGGTCTGATTGACGCCAAACCGCCGTCCGTTGAACTGATTCTAACCGGGCGCTACGCCACGCTGGCTATTATCAATAAAGCCGACCTTGTCACAGAAATGACCGAAGTAAAACACTATTATGCTGTCGGCGTTTTGGCCCGGGATGGTATTGAGCGATGACAAGGGTGAACAGGTGGCGGGGGTGCATCAGCATCCCCACTTGGCTGACGCCCCGGCTCAAGGCAGCGGGGAGCGGGCCCGGAGGCCCGGAGGGACGGAGGGGCGGAGGGGCGGAGGGGCGGAGGGGCAGGAGGGCGGCCGAGGCCTTGTCCCCAAGCCTTTGCGGAAGGCTGGATGAATCTCTTGGCGAACGGGAGCGCCCGCAAACCCAACTGTCTGAGCGAAACGCAGTGAA
>Ga0082212_10004117_pt1 | contig 20293 bp, 19 predicted proteins | sample TergutNt197P3_FD_71548 | JGI IMG/M metagenome (GOLD analysis project Ga0082212, IMG submission 71548) | Neocapritermes taracua P3 segment gut microbial communities from Petit-Saut dam, French Guiana - Nt197 P3 | ecosystem: Host-associated > Arthropoda: Insects > Digestive system > Gut ... | reverse complement strand
CATAAACTCTTGCCTGAATTTCATCTTTCATTTTTAAACAGTCAAATACTTTGTCCATAATTTATTAAATCTTTAGGGTTTCTAATTTCAAGTGTTTGATAACCATTTTTCAAATTTACAGCATTGTACCCTTTTATGCGGGTAAGATTTACAATGTGTCTAAAGTTCCAGCTTGCCAAAATGTCAACTTTGTAGATTGTTGCGATTGCGATATGTCTGCAATCGTCTAAACTTGTTTGTCCTACAACTCTTTCGGCAATATATTTGTCAGCAAGTTCTTCAGCCTCATCTGTCAAGACAACTGTTTCAAAATTGTCGTCAGGATAGTTGGCTAAAAGATTTTTTACGTGTTCCGGCGCATCTTTCAATTCTTCTCTTAACAAGTTAGATATTACGAAAATAACTTCCTTATCTTCGAGGCGTTTAAAAAGCAACTTAGTTTCTTTTTCAAACACTGCGGAGTTACTGCCGCCGTTGCGCCAAACCGCACGTTGTATGTAGGCATCTTTGTTAATCGCCAACATTTACACGTCTCGCTTGAGCGGATACTTTGTCTGCCGATCGAGTCTTGCTTGTAACCCGTGCACCTCCGCCGTCCAACAACTCTAAACGAGTTATAGAACCGTGCATTGCATTAGTTTCGTTTAAGCCAACATCAAGTCCGTAGGCTTTTCTTGCAACAGGCATAAAATCAAAAGTGCGTTTTTCAATGTTGAAACTTACGCTGTCTGCTTCAAAGAGAAGATAAGCGCCGTCTCCACCCTTTATCAATGCAGTTGCTGCTTTCAACGTACAAATACCGTTTTTAATGGAATTACCTTCCATTCCCATTACAAAAACATTATCGAAGTTATTGTAGGCACTCAATTTTAGATTGTATTTTCGTAAAATTGGTTGCCACCACTCATCTGACACTTCGTACTTCTCGCCTGTTGCTTCCACATTTTTTGGCTCTGCTATATTTGAGCCGAAACTCGTAAAAAACACTCCGCAAAGTAACGCGGGAATAATCATCAAAACAACTTTTTTCATCTTTTCTACTTTTTTAAAATATTACTAAATTATTAAATTACAACATTTTCATTCGTTTCGTTTGCCTTGCAACCTTGTCGGATTGTACTCTCTTCTCGAAATATTCTGCTTTCTCGACGACGCTCTCGCGGCTTACATACAACGAAACAGCGGCTTGGGGCAGGCGGGGGGTACGATACAGTTCACGCGGGGTACAAACGTTCATATTCGCACTACACTTTCTGCGGGGTTACTGCCGCCGTTGCGCCAAACCGCGCGTTAAATGATGCCCTTTTTTGCTTCATTGTCAATTTATTATTTTCCAAAATCCATCTCGTTTGCCATTTTTGCGTTCCAACAATCCTTTTTGTTGCAAATTTGTTGTTATAGTTTTTACTGTCCGTTCCGATTTGTGTATGTGTGCTGCAATTCCTTTTTGCGTTGCTTTCGGATTATTTTTTAGAAATTCCAACACAAAATGTTCTTCCAAAGTGCAGTTCAAAGCGCAAATATTGCTCTTTGAAATTTCATTTTCTTCTGTTTTTGCACTTTGAAAATCTGATTTATTTTTCCAATCAACAAACATTTCTCTGTTTTTCAAAATATTATTTTCTCCAAGTAAAAGATTTCCAAAGAAACGCATTAAATATTCGATGGTTGCTTTAATGTTGTTTTTCAAGTCGTTGTAGTTTGCACGAACAAGTGCGTTACGAAAATACCACGAATGATCAGCAAATAGTTTGTTGTCGATTTCAAAACCGAATGCACGAAGATATTTTATTGCAAAAACTGCCGTAGTGCGTGTGTTTCCTTCGCCAAAAATGTGAATTTGCCAAAGCCCTGAAATAAATTTTGCAATATGTTGAATTGACTGTAATAAATCAATTTGTTGATAATCAAACTGTTTTTCTTGTGCAAAATCGTAGTCAAGTGTTTGGCGAAGAAGAACGTAATCGGAATAAAGCACTGATTTCCCGTTTAAAACCCATTCTTCTTTGCTGATGTTATAATCGCGGATTTTACCTGCAAATTTGTAAATTCCCCTAAAAAGTCGGCGGTGAATTTCAATGTATTCGAGTGGCGAAAATGAAAAAGTGTTGTTCGACAAAATTTCGGTAATGCGAGCCGAAACCTTATCTGCCTCTTCTGTGCGTTCTGTTTCAATGTTTTTGCGGTTCGATAGCTGTCTGTAATAACTGTCAATACGGCGCTGAACTTCATTTATCGTGATTTTGTTCTCAATATTTTCTTTCGCCGTTTCGAGCAGATATTCAGACGGCTTTAGTCCATCAACATCTTGCAGACCGATTGCAGTTTGCCAAATTTGTGCCTTCTCTTTTTGAGAGGGTTCACCTTGTCTTATATATTCGTCAAAATTTTGCATAAAGATATTTTTTGTCGTCTGTCTTGTTTGTCTGTTTTTCGGTGTACGGCGTGGCTATCGCGGGTTTCATTTAATTCTCTTATATTCGAAAAAGTAGTACATTTTTTTTTAACGTAACACTGTAAATAAGCATACAATCCTATGTATCACGATAATAATACCAATCAGATTATTACGTTTATTTTGAACGTTGCTTGTTCATGGTTACATACCCTTCTCTCTCCAGTAACTCAAAAAACTCATTGATATCCTCAATCTTAACCTCTTTGTCGTATTGCGCCAGCATCATCTTATATATATCTAATATGGAGTTGTTTCCAAAGTTGGTCATACAGGCAATGTCTAAAGGGTTCTCCAATTTAGATCTTAATTCCCATTGTTGTTGCATACTCATTGATTCAAACGCTTTGTACAATGCGCCAAATCGACTCTCTTTGGGTTTGGATGTTTGTTTGGGAAAACGCATGGAGGCTGCTATTTCTGATGGTGATAATGTGATTTTTATCGCTTTACCTGCACGGCTTTCGGCATAGTTTTTTAGGGATTCAAGGATGTTGGCGGTAGTTTTATCAATGGAGATGTTGCCTTTATGGATATAATCGGCCACCTTTTTACTTTCCGGCGATAACTCTTGAATGGTGGCCAAAGTGTTTTTTTCGTTTTTGGCATGACCTTCCACCGCAAAAACGGCACGACGGATTGCGGTTTCTATATCTTGATCATTGGCAATCATGTTAATATATTTGATTTGATAGAAACCGAGACGTTTGTTTGCATTGGCAATTATCTCTGCTCCAATCCGGAGCGCTGCATCTTCTTCTGCTGTGGCAATAGAGTACGCAGTGGCGGCGGCAAGGACGGTAGCCCGTTTGAGTTGGGTGGCATCCATCTTATCCACCCTGTCTTGAGAGGTGTGGTAGTACATATCCGGCCAAGTAATCATCATAACGCCGGGAACCTGAATGCCCCAATCGCTAAACACTTGGTGATCTGATCCACCTGCGAACTCGCTGATACTGATTACAAAGTTATCGTTGCTACCACTAGGGGCAATCACAGGTTTGACAAAATCGGAGAAAGCGGTTGGAGATAGAACAGAATTTCGGTTGGTCTCGGCCATATAAACAAAGAAATTTTCTGCAACATCATTTATGTAATGAGGGTTGCCATAAGTTGTTCTGTGAAGGACGTAGTAAGAATTGTTGTGCTTTAAATTGATGCCTACCATATCAAGGTTGATGTTACACAAAGCCGTATGGGTAATCTCACCGTGGTTGGAAGCCCACGGGCCGGTTGCTGTAAATTCATCTCCCCATACGAAATGCATCGTTCGTTTTGGTTGTTCAATTAATCCTTTGTCTATGAGTGTTTTAAGAGTACGGGCAACTTCTAGAATCACAGCGCAACCCGATGCGTCATCGTTGGCTCCTAATTTTTCATACCCTTCAAAGAGGTGAGCAGAAAAGATGATCGATCCTGCGTTTGGGTCGCTTCCACCAATGGAGCAAGAAATTGCCTGAATGTCAAACTGCACCCGCGTGGCTTCCACTTTGGCCTGCACCTTTATTTTTTCTCCGCCAAGCAGGCGAGCTTTAAGCTCGTAACCTTGACGCGGGGAGATGTTGAATCCAAAAAGTGCCTTTTGGTCGGAGTTGTCTCGATTGAACTGTCCGTAGCTGATGGCCGAATTGGGGATTTGAATGGGATCAAACAACGGACGGGGAGAGTAAAAGGAGACTACTCCCAACGCTCCCTGTGCCTGAGCATAGGAGTGCCCCATATAGATATGCGCATCTGTAAGCACAATCTTATCTTTGACGTTTGGATTTGGGTCTTTACTTCTCATCTGCTCCATATTCACCCAAACCAACTCAGCCTCAACATGGCTGTTCTCACTGCCGGAGGCAAGCACGGTGGCCACTTCATCGTAGTCGGCAATCTTTTTGATTGAAGGAGATACCTCCCACAGAGTTGCGCTTACTCCATCCCAAATATCGGCTTTTGCAACATTCTCCAAACGAACATCATCCAAATTATATGCCTTTAGCGCTCTCATCATATAGGCAATTTCGTGCAGCGTTCCCAAGTATTCATCCTCAGTTCGGTTTCTTTCGTAAGAGGCCATCTCCATAATTGAGCGTAGTGCCCGCTCTCCGGAGGCTTCTCCCACAATGTAGTCGTAGGTTTTATCGGGCATCATTACCCATTGATTTTTTGTATTGATCTGAGCCAAAGCAGGTATGGCAAAAGACAAAAGGAGTGTAATAAGGGATTGTTTCTTCATTTTGGTTAAATTTTGTGCGAATGTAAGAAAGTGTTTTGGATATTTGGCATATCTTTGTACAAGATTAATAAATATACTCAATAGTGAATATGGAAAACAAACAAGAAATTAGCATCGATTTAAACGAAGAAGTTGCGCAGGGTGCCTACGTCAATTTGGCCATCATTACCCACTCTTCCAGTGAATTTATTTACGATTTTATTCGGATGATGCCCGGAATTCCCAAGCCAAAGGTGAGCAATCGCCTCATTATGACTCCTGAGCACGCCAAACGCTTTTGCGCTGCCCTCAAAGAGAATATAGACAGGTATGAAGCGCATTTTGGCCCCATAAAAATGCACGATATGGGCGTACCCCCATTGCCTATGAACTTTGGAAAAACGCCTTATCAGGCTTAGACATTTTTTGCATGCTTCAAAAAATGAAAATTGTGGTATTGGCTAAACAAGTGCCTGATACTCGTTGTGTGGGAAAAGATGCCATGAAGGAGGACGGGACGGTGAACCGCGCCGTCCTCCCGGCAATTTTTAACCCGGACGATATGAACGCATTGGAACAAGCTCTGCGTTTGAAAGAGCGTTACCCAAACGTTACTGTTGAAGTGCTCACTATGGGGCCTGACCGAGCTAAAGAGGTTATACGAGAAGGTTTGTATCGTGGGGCGGATGGAGGAGTTCTTCTTTCTGACAAAAAATTTGCAGGCTCAGACACCTTGGCAACCTCGTACACCCTTGCGCAAGCGCTTTGCAAAATGGAACCTTTACTTGTTTTTGCCGGTCGTCAGGCCATAGATGGCGATACCGCACAAGTAGGGCCTCAAGTAGCCCATAAGTTGAATTGGCCGCAAGTTACCTACGCAGAAGAGGTTATTGATGTTGATTTTGCATTAAACACCATTACAGTAAAGCGAAGGTTGGATCGTGGAATTGAGGTGGTTCGCACTCCGCTACCGGCAGTGATTACCGTGCATGGCTCCGCCCCTTCCTGCCGCCCCCGTCATGCCAAGCGACTCTTAACCTACAAAAATGATGCTCACATTCCTCAATGGGGCGTTGCCGATGTGGGTGGAGACGAAAAAAGATATGGACTATCCGGCTCACCCACAAAAGTGAAGAAAATAGATAATATTGTACTTCAGGAAAAAGAGAGTAAGCGTTTGGGATCTTCTGAAAACGAAATCAACGAGTTACTTATAGAATTAATCAATAGCCATATCCTTGGATAGATTTTGACAAGATGAATAACATTATTGTATATTGCGAAAACGAGAACGGCAAAATTGCCGATGTTTCGTTGGAGTTGCTTTCCAAGGGGCGCTCAATAGCTCAATCGCTTCAATGCAGGTTAGAGGCCTTATTGATAGGTGCAAACCTAAAAGGATTGGAGGGAGATATTTTTAATTATGGAGCTGAAACACTTTATATTGCAGATGATCCCCGTTTAGAGCGCTACTCCACCCTGCCCTATTCCGCCATCACTTCATCACTATTTAGAGAAGAATTACCTCAAATTGCCCTTTTTGGTGCAACCAACATAGGGCGAGATCTTGCCCCTCGAGTCTCTTCTGCTTTACATAGCGGATTAACTGCCGATTGTACCTCTTTAGAGATTGGCAACCATACCGATTTGAGAAGTGGTACCACCTATCAAAACCTCCTCTACCAAATTCGCCCCGCTTTTGGCGGAAACATCATTGCCACCATCATCAACCCCGATCATCGTCCGCAGATGGCAACTGTGCGTGAAGGGGTGATGAAAAAAGAGCCTGTATTGCACCCGATTCAGGGAAAGGTACATAGAATAGACGCCCACACTATTCTTACTAGTGAGCACTTTGTTGTATCGATCCTTGAGCGCCATATAGAAGAATATAGAGTGAACATCAAAGATGCCTCAATGATTGTAGCCGGAGGTTATGGAGTTGGCAGTCGAGAAAAATTTGATCTTCTCTTTGGGTTGGCCAAAGTATTTGGCGGCCAAGTGGGTGCATCTCGCGCTGCTGTTGATGCAGGGTTTGCACATCATGAGCGACAGGTTGGACAAACCGGAGTAACCGTTCGTCCCAAACTATACATTGCCTGCGGAATATCGGGGCAGATACAGCACACCACAGGAATGGATCAATCTGCCAAGATCATCTCCATCAATACCGATCCTAACGCTCCCATCAACCGGATTGCCGATTGGGTGATTACCGGAGATGTATCAGAGGTGATTCCAAGGATGATACAAGCGTATAAAAAGAACGCTAAATAGATGCATCATTTAAACTATTGAACTAATAATGAATTATTATACAGATAATGGCGATTTAGCCTTTCAGCTCCGCCACCCCCTCATGCACAAAATTGTTTGCCTAAAAGAGCGCGATTTTGCAGATAAAGGCCATTACGGCTATGCCCCTGTTGATGTGGATGATGCCTTAGACGGCTACGATAAAGTGCTGGAGGTTGTGGGAGAGATTTGTGCCACCACCCTAGCAACAAATGCCGCCCAAGTTGATAATGAAGGGCCTACTTTAGCTGACGGACGAGTCTCTTACGCCCGTGGAACAGCCGAAAATCATCGGATTCTAACCCAAGCCGGGATGTATGGCCTCTCCTTGCCTCGTTGTTACGATGGGCTTAATTTTTCCATGGTTCCCTACGTGATGGCGGCAGAGATGGTTGCCCGTGCAGATGCCGGTTTTTCCAATATTTGGGGGCTGCAAGATTGTGCCGAAACGTTGCATGAATTTGGCTCCAAAGAGATAAAGGACGAATTTCTCCCTCGCATCAATAAGGGCGATACCTGCTCTATGGATCTTACCGAGCCTGATGCAGGAAGCGACCTCCAAGCAGTGAAACTCAAAGCTACTTGGAATGAGGAGCGTGGAAAATGGCTTTTAAATGGTGTTAAGCGATTTATTACCAACGGAGACGCACAAATCAAATTGGTGCTCGCTCGCTCCGAAGAGGGTGTTTCTGATGCTCGTGGCCTCTCTTGTTTTGTCTATGACAGCGCGTGGGGGGGAGTTAGGGTACGCCGCATAGAGAACAAATTGGGTATCAAAGGATCACCTACTTGCGAATTGACCTTTACCAACGCCCCTGCACTTTTGATTGGCGAGCGCAAATTGGGATTGATCAAATATGTGATGTCATTGATGAATGGTGCGCGTCTTGGCGTTGGAGCGCAATCGGTTGGAATATCTGAAGCCGCTTATCGTGAAGCGTATCATTACGCCCATACCCGTACTCAGTTTGGCAAACCCATTGTTCAGTTTCCTGCTGTGTATGAACTGTTGAGCGTAATGCAAGCCAAACTGAAAGCCTCCCGCGCCCTTCTCTACGAAACCGCCCGTTTTGTGGACATCTATAAAGCATACATTTTTCTTTCTGAAGAGCGCAAACTCACCCCGCAAGAACGCAACGAACAAAAACAGTATCAGCGTCTTGCAGATTGTTTTACTCCTCTTGTAAAGTTTATGGCAAGCGAATATTCTAACCAAATCGCCTACGATTCCTTACAGGTGCATGGAGGTTCAGGTTTGATGAAGGAGTACCCTATTGAGCGCATCTATAGAGATGCCCGCATCACCACCATTTATGAAGGCACCTCTCAGCTTCAAGTGATAGCAGCCCTAAAAGGAGTTGTTACAGGACTCTTTTTGGAGCAAATGAAAGTGTACGAATCTGTATATCAATCATCAGATGAACCTGCCATTGAGAGGTTAACCCTTGATCAAGAGATGAAAAAGATCCTTTTTGATCTGAAAGATTTGCGTCAAGAGTATGAACAATCTGTTGCCATCCTCCAAGGCGCTGATCAAGAAATCATTGACCTATTTGCTCGCCCATTGGTTGAAATGGCAGCCCACATCATTATGGGGCACCTTCTTTTTATTGACGCTCAACAAGAGGATTCGTTTTTACATGCTACCCAAATCTATATCCATAAATCAAAAGCATGGAACAGAGCGCACACCACTGCCATTCAAAACTTCTCCCCCACCCTTTTGAATGCCTACCAATTCCCCATCTCTAACCCCCTGCCCACATCCCCTAACTAACAACTGACGACTGACCAACTGACGACTAACGACTGACGACTGACAACTGACAACTGACCAACTGACGACTGACCAACTGACAACTGACAACTGACAACTGACAACTGACTACTGACTACTGACTACTGACTACTGACAACTAACGACTGACAACTGACAACTGACAACTGACTACTGACTACTGACAACTGACAACTCCCCCTTCCATGTCCAATTATAAATCCAAACTCCATCAAATTAAAGCCTTACTCTTTGACGTTGACGGCGTATTTACTGACGGCACCGTATTAGTTACCGAAAGTGGCGACCTTCTAAGGGCGCACTATGCCAAAGACGGCTACGCCATCCGTTGTGCAGTACAACAAGGCTACCCAATAGGGATCATTACCGGCGGCACCTCCCAAACCATTGTAAAACGATTTGAAATGCTTGGCGTAACCGATCTCTATCTTGGCGCTCGCGACAAAATGAAACCCTTTCTCCATTTTTGCGAAAAGTATCAAATATCTCCCTCCCAAGCGCTCTATATGGGAGACGATATTCCCGATTTGGAGGTGTTGCAAGCGTGCGGGCTACCCTGTGCACCGGCAGATGCAGCGCCTGAAGTGAAAAGTGTTGCAGAGTACATCTCGTTTTGCGTTGGTGGCCAAGGGTGTGTTCGAGATGTGGTGGAACAAATGATGCGATTACATGGTAAATGGTACTCTAATGTAAACTGACCACTGACTACTGACCACTGACTACTGACTACTGACTACTAATATCTGACAACTCCCCCCATGCTTCTTCACGAAAAACTTAGTTGTTGGCGCGTTATTTTGGCATCCGGATCTCCAAGAAGACACGAACTGTTATCGGGGCTACATATTCCATATACCATTGAATTCAACCCAAATATAGAAGAAACAATTGACCCGTCTCTTCCTCCCGAAGCCATTCCACAATCCTTGGCATTGCAAAAATCACTTGCGTTTCCTCGCCTCCTTGCACCTGATGAACTGCTCATTACGGCAGACACCTTGGTCTTTTGCAACGGGATTATTTTGGGCAAGCCGCACTCAAGAGAAGAGGCAATTGATATGTTGCAACTTCTTTCGGGAAAAACGCATACAGTATGTACAGGAGTTTGTTTTCGCTCCACACGAGCAAACCACTCTTTTACCGCTTCTACCCAAGTGACTTTTGCTTTGATATCGGAAGAAGAGATATTCTATTACGTTGATTTTTACAAGCCCTACGACAAAGCCGGGGCTTATGGAGCGCAAGATTGGATTGGATATATGGGCATTGAACGGATCCAAGGATCCTATTATAATGTGATGGGATTACCGGTGCAAATGCTGTACAGAAATTTGGAGGATTTTTTGCAGAAAAAGGCTTGAAATGGCTAATTCGATGTTCGTTATCACAAGTTCTCCTATTATTTTCTCAACTCTCTTTTCAACGCCTCTATTTCTTTATCTTTTTCTGCAATAGTAATTGTATTTTCCTTTATTGTTTTCTCTTTTTCTTCAATTGTTTTCTTGTTTTCTTCAATAGTTTTCTTGTTTTCTTCAATTGTTTTCTCTTTTTCTTTGAGCGCTTCTGCTGCCTCTTTGAGCGCTTTTGTAGCCTCGACACGTGCATAATTACGGAGGTATTTCCAAATCTCGTCCTCTTCTTTCATCAGTTTCTTTACGTTTGAATTACTTGCCGCACCTTTCAGCCGGCGAATAATTGGATGAAATTTTTCGGGGTAATCCGCTTCCTTAACATTCAGAATATGATTATCAGAAGTGCGGTTGCTTTGGTCAAAAACTGCCAAAAGTCGTTCCAATTCGTTGCGGCGTCGCTCTCTTAAACAACTTATCTGAACAATCCACGATTTGTGGTGCAACCCTTCAATAAATTTGCTCTCTATGTTGATAACCTCTCCTGTGATAACATCTTTGATTTCAGGAGAAACACTCAAAACCGGTGCGTCATATATGCCCAACTCCTTGCCGAGAAAATAGATGGCATATACTTGCATGGCATCAACACCTTTTTCATTTGCGATACTGTTCTCCGAATCAATATAATGCTCGCCAAGATAGCGGCGAAAACGCATAATATCGCTAGGTAATTCTGCCTTTTGCATTTCAATGACTATCACTTTGTACTGTCCGTCAGATAGTTTGATCTTTGCAGAAAAATCAAGCCGATATACCGTCAGATTAGGTATTTCTCCTTTTTGTTTTTCTTTGTTTTTTTCGAGTGTATGCTCCTGTGGCTTGGGTTCCAAACTTACAATGTCTTCTCCAATGATGGACGAAATGAGCAATTTTGCTACCGTATTGTCTTCCATCATGTACTTAAACACAGTGTCGTATATGGGGTTCGCTATTATCATGACGCTACATCTTTTTTGCAAATGTACATAATTGTCTTGACATATACCCAATACTTCGTTTATTTGAATAACTTTGTCGTTCGAAAGAGGAAAGTGAGAAGGAAAACTAACTATTTTATTGAATTTAAAATATATATCTGTATTTTTTACGAACCATTGTCAACATAGAACAAAAAGATATGTTACGTTTGCTTTTCCTTTGTGGCTGTGGCATCTTTACCTTCTTTGTATGTGTTGCACAACCCATAGAAGCCATTGATTCAACTCTGTGGCAATATGGATACTTTTGCGCTTTTGAAGCTCCCGAAAAAGTCTATCTCCATACCGACAAGCAGGTTTACTGTGCAGGGGAGTATATATGGTTCAACGCCTATTTAGAGAACTCTTCACCCCTCTCTCTGTTGCCCGAAAGCAACTATGTGTATGTTGAACTAATTAAAGACAGCGTACTCACAAGGGTAATGATTAAACGGAATCCCCAAGGATTTGCGGGCAGGATAGCGGTAGCAAGTGATTTCTCTTCGGGTACCTATATGCTTCGTGCCTATAGTGCGTGGATGAGGAATTTTCCCGATGCGTATATGTATCATAAAGAGATCACGATCATTCACCCCCTGCAGGCTTTGGATGTTGATAAGGAAGAAGAAATAGACGATGCAGAATTATTCGATATTCAATTTCTTCCGGAAAGCGGGAGGTATCTTTTTGGCCATTATAACGAGATTGCTTATAAAGCCGTTGATGCCAAAGGCAGAGGTTTGGAAGTAAGCGGCGTTGTTTACAACAGTCGGGACTCGGCAGTGGTTTTGTTTTCGGACAGTTATTACGGAATGGGTAAGTTTTTGCTATATCCTAAAGAGGGCGAGCGCTACTATGCCGTTGTGCAAAGCAAAGGCAAAAAGGAGGTAAAAGCGACTCTTCCCCTTCCCGTTGAAACAGGCGCTGCGATCCACATCACAGCAAGGAGCGGAAAACGGTATGTTACAACAATTCTCACGGAATCGCTTTTGGATGGTGGCTTATATTTGGTTCTTTCAAACGGAGGCGAGGTCTTTTTTTGGAACCGTATCAAAGACAAAGAGTATCGTATGGCCATAGAAGAGGCTCAATTGCTTGGCGGCATCAACCATGCCACCATAGTTGATGCAGAGGGGAATGTGTATGCCCAACGCCTCTTTTTTGTGTATCCTACGGAAGAGATCGATGTTTCTGTGATCGCAGATAAAGAAGATCCCAAACAGCGGGAAAAAGTGAGTTACACCATTCAACTTTTAGACACCAAGCAACAGGGTGTTGAAGGTACGTTTTCTCTTTCGGTTACCGATCAATACCTTGTTCCCGAAGATTCTATGGAGCATTTACAGTCGTATATGCTGCTCTCTTCTGAACTTGCCGGCCCTGTAGAAAATGCGGATGCCTATTTTGATACGAATCGTCCGGAGATGCGAGAAGCCATGGATTTGTTAATGATGACTTCGGGTTGGCGTTATTACGATTTTCCTGTCATTTTTGGCAACACGGCACAGGAAGCGGTGTGGGAAAAGGAGTATGCGCAAAGTTTATCGGGAAAGGTCACCGGTGTGTTCAATCGGGTGAGCAGGGCTAACATAGTTGTGTATGCTCCCTCCATAGATCTTTCGCGATACCACGCGTTGGATAAATCGGGATTGTTTACAATAACCGAATTAGACTTTTCGGACAGCACTTGTTTTGTGTTGTCGTGTTCGGGGGTTCGCGGGAGTTCCGGATACTATTTAGAGATGGATAATCCCTCCTACCCTTCGGTTGCCCATTATCCATTTATCGGTAAAACCGCATCATCATTGCAACTTCCTTCAGAAGATATTGTAAATGAATTGGCACGAACCTTTTTGGGCGAAAAGGTGACTCAACTTGAGCCGGCAGTTGTGTTGGCTACCTCATCTTTTATCAAGCCAACCATCAACCCTTCGCCGTTTAACCAACTTTTTGAACCAGGCCAAATAAAAGAGCGCAAGCAATTGGCTCCATTTGATAATATGTTACTTACTGACTATTTGATTTCTTCATTCGGCTCTCTCTCTTATGGAGGTATTGATTCAGAAGGAAGACAACGTATTAGAAGCACGAGTGCTTTTTCAGCAACAAAAGATAATGAACCGGTTGTCTATATTGATAAGATTAAAATGGAAAACACCGGCGATTTTGATAATATTTTTCTTAGTGAGATTGAGAATCTTGTTGTTTTTCGCTCAATCGAAGCCGGAGCGTTGTACAACAGCCCTGGTGGTGTAATCTTAATTTCAAGGCGACGAGATTTTGCAACAAGTCGTCATGTAATCAACACCAAACTGCTCACCCCTCAAGGCTGGCAAAAACCTTCCCGTTTTTATTCGCCAAACTATGCATTGGCGCAAGATAATGATGCCGTTTTATACGACAACCGCACCACCTTATATTGGAACCCGTCTATCCAAACCGATGAAAACGGCGTGGCCGAAATTTCATTCTACACTTCCGATAGAAAGACTGTTTTCCGTTTTTCCATTGAAGGGGTTACCAACGAAGGTGCCTATTATAATAAGTAAACACCCATTAGATGAAGAGGTTTTTTCTTGTTCCCATTCTTTGCTTATTGGCTCTTTCCGTTGCAGCCCAACCCCAAATCGTAGAGGGAACCGTTTATGACTCCCAAACTGGAGAAGCCATTTCAGGAGTGGTTATTTATTTAAACGGGACCACAACGATTACCGTTTCCGACAGCGAAGGCATGTTTAGGCTGACGATAGATAACAATGTAAACACAAGCCTCATATTTAGTCATCTGTCATACGATCCTTTAGTATTCAGGCCTCCCTTTAATTTGATGGAGAAATCCTTTTATTTGAACCCAAAAGTGATTATGATAGAGGAAGCAAGGGTGATAGCCAACATAGACAGGTTTTCCCGCGGCCGAAAACTGAAAGCGTTCAAAGATCAATTTCTTGGAGAGAGCAAGGCGGGGAGATCGTGCACGATTCTCAACGAAGAGGATATTGTACTCAACTATGATCACACCGCTAACAGGCTATCCGTTTTTTCGTTACATCCATTGATCATAAGAAATGACTATTTAGCATACCTTTTAACTTACGACCTGACCCATTTTATGATTCGGTACAAGAAAAACACTTTGAATAGTTCAGACATAGAACAATGTTCTTTTATGGGAATGTCCTCATTTATTGACCAAAGCCATTTTAATTTCACGATTGCAGTTCGCAGGAATGAAATGTACGGCCATTCAAGGGCGTACTTTTGGAAAAATCTAACGGAAGGCACTTTGGAACATGCTAAACTCAAAATGTACAGCGGAGGCCGTCCAATGATGCTTGATGAGCACTTTTGTGTTACCGATTCTGTAACATACAGTATAATTCAAATAGACACAACGATACATAAGAAAATTACCGTTTGGTATCAAAACCGGTTCATATCGGAGATGATTGTGATAACCGACCGCATTATGGTGGATAGATTCGGGAATATTGATGCATTTGATAAGGTTCGTTATCAGGGCGATATGGGCAGGCAACGAATTGGAGAGATGCTTCCAAGGGATTATGTATTTAATTCAACTCAAATACCGCAACGTTTTAAGAGATAGACAATCATTATTGGCGATATGGACAAAATTCAGGCTAAATATCCACCGGAAAACAATGGAAAGTATAGACACTAAAATAGGCTTGGTTGCTATGATCAATGGGAAAAATTAATGCGTTAGCCTTGTTAGCGGTTGCCACTTTTTTGACAGGTCAGATTTTCTTAATATCTTTGTAGGATAGTAATGATTATTGATACAAAATGGCACTCTATCTTGATCCCAAAAGTGATTTGACCTTTAAGCGTGTTTTTGGTGAGCACAAGCATCTTTGCATGAGTTTAATTAACAGTATGCTCCCACTAGAAAAGCCGATTGTGAGTATTGAGTATCAAAGCGGCGAGTTAATTCCCACTTTGGCAGATGTATTGCGAAACACAATAGTAGATGTTCGTTGTACCGATTCCGATAATCGTCAATTTTTGGTAGAGATGCAGATGTATTGGTCAGAGATTTTCAAGAGTCGCGTACTTCTCAACGCCTCTAAAGCCTACGTAATGCAGTTGGACAAAGCCCAAAAAATCAAGCTGCTTCATCCTGTATATGCGCTTAACTTTGTTAACGACATATTTGAGAAATCTCCAAAGATGGCAAACGACTATTATCATCATTACAAGATAGTGAATATCAAGAATACGGAGAAGCAGATCAAGGGTTTGGAGTTTTTATTTGTAGAACTTCCCAAATATAAACCTATTCAACGAGCTCAAAAGAAGTTGCACGATTTGTGGCTACGATTTTTGACTGAGATCAACGAGAACACGATAGCCGCCCCCACGGAGTTGCTTGAGAACGAGTTTACAAATGAAGCTGTTGGATATATTGAGCGGTCAGCCTATACCAAAGAGCAATTGACTGCATATGACAAGTGGAAAATTGATATTTTAACAGAGCGAGGAATGATAGATGAAGCAAGAGAAGAGGGAGAGCAAGAAGGAATGATAAGGGGAAAGATAGAGGGAAAGATAGAGGGAAAGATAGAGGGAAAGATAGAGGGAAAGATAGAAGTTGCAAGGAATTTGTTGCATAAAGGTATTTCTCTTGAGATAATAAGCAATGTTACAGGATTATCCAAGGAACAAATTGAAATGTAAGCGTCTCTGCGATACTGTTCCATTCATTTAGAAGAGGCATTTGGCGGGAGGTACCCATTCGTGAGAGGATGTCTGTGAAGTCTATAGAAACAGACACCAAGGCAAACAATATTACGTTAGCCAACCAAGAGGATTTTTCATTGAATTTACCAATGAAAAACCATATACCAAAATGCCATCTTTTGACTCAGGATTGCAATTACTGTCTCTTTACAGGTATTGGAATATGGTTCAATACTTTTTCCCGTATAAATATTTGACGGATAAGGAATGGAATGATGTGCTCAAAGAGTACATACCCAAATTTGCTGGTGCAAAAACAGTATTGGAATATCAATTGGCCGTGCTTCAACTAACCGGAGAAATCAACGACACGCACGGAGGTTCTATATATGGATTGGATCGCATAGACTCGTTAAGGGGAGGCTGGTTTTCACAAACATATTAATCTTGCATTGAATAAAGTAGTTCGGGCGTACATGCCTAATAATGGATTCACCAACAATGTTGATCCCAAGGCCATTGAGGTTTATCCCCAAACAGAGGGAAATATTGGCTATATAAATTCGGCATATCTCAAAGAGCGTGATCTTGAACAAATAAAACAATTGTTTTCCATCTGTAAAGGCCTCATTATAGATTTAAGATATGGCTACAAACCTGGTATTTTTGTTCCACTTTACCCCTACTTTGTTTCGGAAACAAGGCCGTTTGCAAAATTTACACGTGGAAACATTAATAATCCCGGCGAATTTACTTTCTCATACCCCCAAAACATTATTAAAGATATTGAAGCCGATACCTATATAGGTAAATTAGTTGTACTTGTCAATGAAGAAGTACAAAGTTCCGCAGAATTCACGGCTATGGCATTCAGGGCCGGAGACAATACCACCATTGTTGGTAGCCAAACAGCAGGCGCAAATGGCGATGTAGTGAGCATTATACTGCCGGGTGGTTTACGAATGTTTTTTAGCGGTTTAGGTGTCTACTACCCTGATGGTCGGGAAACGCAGCGTATTGGCATTGTGCCAGATATCGAAGTAAAACCTACCATCCAAGGAATACGCGAAGGGAGAGATGAACTTTTAGAAAAGGCAATAGAAATTATTAAACAGAATTAATTATGATAAATCGCTACCTTTGCACCCATAATCGTTTTGCTGATGAAAAATTTTATAGAAGAACTCAAGTGGAGGGGGTTGCTACACGATGTGATGCCGGGGACAGAGGAGCAATTAAACAAAGAGATGACCGCCGCCTATATCGGGTTTGATCCCACTGCCGACTCTCTCCATATTGGACACCTTACCACCGTAATGTTGCTCAAGCATTTTCAATTATGCGGCCATAAACCTGTAGTGCTTGTGGGGGGAGCAACCGGAATGATTGGAGATCCATCGGGAAAGTCAATTGAGAGAAATTTGTTGGACGAAAACACTTTACGCCACAATCAAGAGGCAATCAAAAAGCAATTTTCCCTCTTTTTGGACTTTGATTCCAATGCTCCTAACGCTGCTGTAATGGTTAATAATTACGATTGGATGAAAGATTATTCCTTTTTAAATTTTACCCGCGACATTGGTAAGCATATTACGGTCAATTATATGATGAGTAAGGATTCAGTAAAAAAGAGGCTTTTGGGAGAAGATCGAGAAGGAATGTCTTTTACCGAATTTACCTATCAATTGGTACAGGGGTACGACTATCTTTATCTCTACGAGTTTGAAAAGTGCAAATTACAGATGGGGGGAAGCGACCAGTGGGGCAACATTACCACCGGGGCAGAATTGATTCGTCGAAAAACGGGTGGAGAATGTTTTGCCCTTACTTGCCCTTTGATTACCAAAGCAGATGGCGGAAAATTTGGAAAGACAGAACAAGGAAATGTATGGATTGACCCAACTTATACCACCCCATATCTTTTTTACCAATTTTGGTTAAATGTATCCGACAGTGACGCAGAAAGGTATATTAAAATATTTACGCTCCTCTCCAAAGAAGAGATAGAAAACATAGTTATTCAACATAATGCCGCTCCTCACGAACGTTTGATTCAAAAGAAGCTTGCCAAAGAAATTACCTGTATGGTACATGGAATAGGGGAGTATGAAAAAGCGGTTTCTGCTACATTAATCCTTTTTGGACAGGGTACATCAGAAACGCTCAAGCAGTTGGATGAAGCCACTTTTTTAACGATATTTGATGGTGTTCCTCAATACAACATTACCTCTATCGACCTGCCATCAAACATTATCGAATTGCTCGCCTTTAAAACTTCTCTCTTTCCCTCCAAAGGAGAGTGCCGCAAAATGATTCAAGGCGGCGGTCTTAGCCTTAACAGAGAGAAGGTTATTTCTGCCGATATGCATATTGATTCATCTAATCTTTTACAAGGCAAATACCTCTTAGTGCAAAAGGGAAAAAAGAACTACTCAATCATCAAACTAATCAAATAACATCATGGAACAACAAGAAAGCACCCGCCAAAAAAGAGTGGGACGTCAGTTGCAACGCGATTTGGCAGAAATTATTCAACTTCAGGGAATGAACGTTTATCAAGGCGCCATGATTACCGTTACATCGGTTCGAATGACCCCCGATTTGGCTTTAGCCAAGATTTGGATCAGCATTTTTCCTTCTAACAAAGCACAAGAGGTGCTTGAAATGGTAAACAATAATCTTAAAAATATTCGAGGTGAACTTGGCAATCGCGTAGCCAAACAGTTACGCATTGTTCCCGATCTTCTCTTTCAGTTAGACGACTCCTTAGACTACGTTGCGCACATCAACCAACTACTCTCCAAATAACCCATCTGTCCACCTATCAAACTATCAAACTATCAAACCAAAAACCATCGAACTCTTTATTGCAAGCCGTTACCTCTTTTCCAAAAAGTCGCACAACGTAATTAACATTATCTCGTGGATTAGCGTGGTGGGAATAATGGTGGGGACGTTTGCTTTTATTGTGATTCTCTCGGTTTATAATGGATTTGACAACTTGGTTCACACAATTTACAACACTTTTGATTCAGATCTAATCATAAAACCCAAAACAGGGAAATATCTTGACGTAACCGATCCGGTTTTTTCGCTAATCAAAGAAGATCCTTCGGTAGCCGCCTTTTGTGAGGTTGTAGAGGAGATGGTTGCGCTACAGTATCGCGACCAACCTATTGTTCAAGCTACAATGAAGGGCGTTGACTCAATTTTTATTGCCCATTCTCCACTTGTAAAACACTTGACACAAGGGAGTTTTGATCTTAAATTTGGAGAGATTGATCAAGCCATACTTGGACGTGGAATTGCCGCCATACTTGGAGTAAACATTCACTTTATTGATCCACTCTACCTCTACTTTCCTTCCCGTACATCGTCCGTAAATATGACCAATCCACAATCTTCTCTACTCAAAGAGCGACTCTTTCCGGCTGGAATTTTCTCTGTGGAACAAAAGTACGACTCAAAATATATCTTTGTCCCACTCTCTTTAGCGCGTAACATTATGGAATATACCACAGAAGTGAGTTATATTGAATTGAGGTTACAGCCCAATGTCCAACCAGGAAAAATGGAACACCGTTTTTCCTCTCTTTTGAATTCCGGCGATTACCTCCTGCTAAATCGCTACCAACAAAATGAGACGCTCTACAAAATGATGCGTACCGAAAAAATGGTTATTACCTTTCTCCTCCTGTTCGTTCTCCTTATTATTGCTTGTAACATTTTGGGTTCTATTGCATTACTCGTTATGGAAAAGAGAGAAGACGTGGAAACGCTTAAAAGTATGGGTGCTTCTAACCTTATGATTAAACGCATTTTTCTCTTTGAAGGGTGGATCATCTCCATTGTTGGCACTCTCTCCGGATTGCTTTTTGGACTGATTTTATGCCTTTTACAACAATATTATGGTATTATTCAAATGCCCGGGAACTTTATTGTTACAGCCTATCCTGTGAAGGTGTTTTGGGGCGACTTTTTTACAGTACTTGGTTCGGTTTTGTTGATTGGATATTTGGCATCAGTAATATCCGTTCGGCTCTTTTGTTTCAAAAATATCTGAATGAATCGTGCCTAGTACAAGAGATTTTAGTCTATAAAAGAATTGTGAAGCAATTACATAACGCTCTTTGTCCTCAAAAATTCCATAGAGGGCCGATCCGCTGCCGCTTAGGGAAGCATACACTGCTCCAAAGGAGTATAACTTTTCTTTGTACTCCCTTAAAACAGGATACTCAGGAAATAGAGCCTCTTCAAAATCGTTTTCAACACACTTTTTCCACTCTCGAATAGGCAGGGACAGTGCATCTTGTAGGGGTAACGAATGGGGGTGTAGTGTTTTAAACTGACCACTTTGCAGCACTTTTTTACGTAATAGGGCTACCTTTTTGTAAGCCTCTTCAGTTGAAATAAATAAATCCGGCTTCCCTACCAAAATATAGAAGCCGGAAAGATCCACAGATATTGAATCCA
>Ga0082212_10004116_pt1 | contig 20298 bp, 21 predicted proteins | sample TergutNt197P3_FD_71548 | JGI IMG/M metagenome (GOLD analysis project Ga0082212, IMG submission 71548) | Neocapritermes taracua P3 segment gut microbial communities from Petit-Saut dam, French Guiana - Nt197 P3 | ecosystem: Host-associated > Arthropoda: Insects > Digestive system > Gut ... | reverse complement strand
ACGCTTGAAGATTTGGTTTCGGAAAAAGACAAACGGGCGTCACATATTTTTCAGACTTTTGTTTATGCATCGGTATTCGCTCGGTTGGATAAATCCGGACTTCCTATTGTTCCGGCTTTGCTTTATATGCAAGATGCAGGCAAGGAAAACTATTCGCCGGCAATTGTGTATGAAAAAGAGCCGATTGCTGATTTTCGCGACTTAAATCCGGCTTTTGAAAAGTTGTATATACAAAAGATAAGCAGCCTGTTTAATCCGGATATACCGTTTCAACAGACTGCTTATGATTCTAATTGTAGTTACTGCGAATTTAAAGAACTATGTAATCGTTAATTCGTTTTCTTTCCGCTTGACTTGGTGTCATTTGATGCTACTAAGTTTGTACAAGCCGTTGCTTTTGTGTCCGCCTTTTTTTCGGTGCAGCAGGCAGCTGTTGCTGCGGTAGCGCAACAAGCCGTTTTTGTTTCAGCGGCGCAACAAGCAGCCGTCGTTGTTTGCTTAGGAGCATCCGCTTTCTTCACTGTTGTTTCTACTTTAGCCGTTGCTTTATCATTTTTATCATCATTGGAAGCCCAAGCAGAACTTACCGTAACGAATAGACCTGCGAACAACAATAATACAAAATATTTTTTCATACAATACAATAATAATAAATAAAATTTAGTAATATAACGGCGGCAAAGATAAAACTTTTTTTGTTATCTGCAATACCAAAAAAAACTAAAAATTCTTAAAAAATTAAATTATTAAACGCTTATTCTGTTAATTCTGCAAATATTTACCCAAAAAACTGCCTTAAAGGCCTTTTCGTATTGCTTGTCATTGCGGGTTTGATCCGTAATCCCCTTGAATCATCTGTCATTGCGGACTTGATCCGCAATCCCCTGCTCTTTTCAGTGGATCCCGCGTCAAGCGCGGGATGACAGGTTTTTGAAACAGAGTTTCGTGATTGAAAACCTCAGGCGGCGGGCTTAATTTTTTCAATTATTCTATAGGCTTCATCAAATCCTGTTTTGATAACAGTTGCATTTTTAATACCATCGTAATAGCCCGATAAGTGCAAAACTTTATAAGCGTTATCGAGAGATACCGACATTTTTTTGTCTATCTTGGCTATGCTCTGTTGGTAGTGTTCTATTGATTTCCTTGTTTTGGTGGTACGCCTATGTACGCCTTTCAATATAAGAAAACCGTCAAGCGCAATGAGCAATCCGCTGTATGCTGTACCACAAGCCATCTTTACATATTTGGCATCTTGATAATTGTTGTCTTTTTTTTGCGCTTTCGCCAAACATTCTTTAGCATTATCCATATACCGAATGGCTTCACCGTAGTATTTTTTCATTAATTCCTGTTGTTCTTGAATCGACATAATAGAAAGTGTTTTGAGTTACATATCCAATATTGCAAAGATAAGCGGTTTATTTTGTTTTAGCAAATAAATCTAAAAAAATAGACAAGATTGTTTTAAAAATCGTTTTTCAACCGCCCTCCCTGTTCTTTTTTGGAAAAGAACAATAATCCTACTACCACAAATAAGGCATTGATTATCAATAATTCGTATCCTAATTGGTAATCGAACAGATTTTGCAAAACCATACTGATAATCCAACAGAGAACGGGTGATAAAATGCAAATATAAGGAACTATCCGGTCGTTGGTGTATCTTTTGAACAGAATACCGAAAGCAAACAATCCCAACAGAGGACCATAGGTATAGGACACAATAATATACAGTGCATCAATTACGCTTGTGTTGTTAATCGCCTTGAATAACAGTATAATCCCGATGAATACAAGAGAGATACAGAAATGAACATATCTCCGAATTTTTCCGGCTTTCTTTTCATTGTGCCGGGAAATATTCAATACATCAACGCAAACGGAAGTGGTCAAGCCGGTTAGAGCAGAATCGGCACTGGAAAAAGTGATTGCAATGATTCCTATAACAAAAAATACAATAGCAGAAAAGCCCAAATATCCCTGCGATACCAGCATAGGCAAAATATCATCACCCATCGCCGGCAAAGCAATCTGATGTGCCGATGCGTAGTTAAGCAACAGTATTCCCAAAGAAAGGAATAGAAAATTCACCGGAATAAATATCAAGCCGGAAGTACAAACGTTTTTCTGTGCTTCCCGAAGATTTTTACAGGAAAGATTTTTCTGCATCATTTCCTGATCGACGCCGGTCATAGCAATCGTAACAAACGCCCCACTAAGGAATTGCTTGAAAAAATTCTGACGCGAAATCCAATCATCAAAAACAAAAATTTTCGAGTGAACGCTTGATGTCACCGATGACACCACGTTTGAAAAATCAAGATTCAATCCCTTGGCTACCTGCCAAATAATAATAACCAAAGCAGTCAGTAGAACAAGGGTTTGCAGAAGGTCTGTCCAAACAATCGTCCGTATGCCGCTTTTGTGGGTATATAACCACATCATTAAGAGGAAACCGGCAGTGGTAACGACAAATGGAACATTCCAAGCGTCAAAAACGTAGGTTTGAAGTATGAGTACGGCGATGTAAAGTCTGACGGCAGCACCAATCAAACGGGAGAGAATAAAAAATCCGGTGCCGGTTTTGTGGGCATTTTTCCCAATCCGTTCTTCTAAATAAGTATATATGCTGACGAGATTTAAGCGATAATAAATGGGGAGTAAAACGAAAGCGATAACCACATATCCCAGCAAAAAGCCCAAAACCATTTGCATATAGGTCATATCGAATTTCCCAACCATTCCCGGTACCGACACGAAAGTAATTCCCGACATCGACGAACCAATCGTTCCGATAGCAACAACATACCAATGGGATTTTCGGTTGCCCAAGAAAAAGGCGGCGTTCTCCGAATGTTTTCTTCCTATGTTATAGGATATTAGATATAAAATGCCGAAGTAAAGTAGAATCAATGACAGAATGAAAAATCCGTTCATTCAGACAGCAGTTTATAGGTTTCGTGTATAGTACGTACTTCTTTCTTATGTTTGTTCTTTTTTGATTTAAATACGTTCTGCATCTTATCGTCAATGTTACAGGCTTTTACATTATCGTTCAGTTGGATTTTCAATATTTGAATTATCGTCTGCTTGATTTTTTTATCCAATACCGGAAAAGCGGCCTCAATACGATGGTATAAATTCCGCCGCATCCAGTCAGCTGAAGTAAGATAGACATCCTCATTTTTGTCGTTGTAGAAATACCATATTCTGGAATGTTCCAAGAACATATCCACAATGCGGATAATCCGGATATTTTTGCTGTATGGCTGACCGGGGATAACACAGGAAACGCCTCGAACAATCAAGTCGATTTTTACGCCTGCTTCGCTTGCCTTGTATAATTCGTCAATCATTTCATTATCCTGCAAACCATTCATTTTTAATATGATGTATGCCTTTTTTCCTTTCTTGGCGTTCTTTACTTCCTGATGAATTTTTTGCTTCAGATTGGGAACCATATTGAACTGAGCCACCCATATATTGTTGAACTTTACATCTGTATTTTTGGTTTCCAACACTTCAAATAATTCCTGTATCTCGGAAGTAATTTTTTTGTTGGAAGTTAATATTCCGATATCGGAATATAATTTTGCGGTTTTTTCATTGAAGTTACCGGTACTCAGATAAGCATAAGCCTGCCGGACATTGTTTTTCACCAATGTTTTTTCAATCACCAAAGCCACTTTGGCGTGCACTTTTAACCCCGGAATACTGTAAATAATATTGATTCCGGCATCTTTCATCATTTGAGAAGTAACTACGTTGTTTGCCTCATCGAAGCGGGCTTTTAATTCGACGAAAACAGTTACTTTTTTCCCGTTCTTTGCTGCATAAATCAAGTTGTTGATGATTTCGGAATCTTGGGCGACACGATATTGGGTAATCTTAATTTCTTCTACATTCGGATTAGCGGAAGCCTCCGTCAAAAAACGGATAAAGTAGTCGAAAGTGTGGTAGGGATAATGCAAGAAAATATCTTTCTTCCGAATGATGGGAAACAAGCGGGAAGTTTGGTCTAATTCCGAAATTCGTATCGGGACAAGCGCTTTGGCTTTTAATTCCTTTCCTGCCGGATTGGGCAATTTGATTAAATCTTCCAAATTCAGATAGCGGTTATCTGGAATCAAATCTTTCCTTTGGATATTAAACATTTCCCGCAGGTGTTGCAGGCATTCTGCCGACATCTGCCGGTCATAGACAAAACGGCTCAAAAAGCCGATTTTCCTTTTTCTTATTTTTTTCTTGATGGTTTCGAGCAGGTCGTTTTGCATTTCATCTTCGTCGATGAAAATATCCGCATCGCGGGATACCTTAACGTTGTAACAACCTTCTACAGTATAACCGGTGAAAATTTCCGACAGATTGGCTGAAATCACATCTTCCACAAACATATAATAGACTTTTCCATCTTTGGACGGAATCTCGATAAATCGAGGTATTTTTGAATAGGGCGTCTTAAATATGGCATAAAATCTCTCACCTGTTTTCTCTTTAAGTAATTGAGCAACTTGATACAAGCGATTATCGCGGATAAAAAAGCGAATGTCGTTCTTTAACAGCATAACGGGTTCTACAAATGGATAAATTTCTTCTTCAAAAAAGGTTTTGAGAAATTTTCGATGCTCCGGTTTGGGTTCATCATTCATATAAATGACGATGTTTTTCTGCTCCAATTCGGGAATAATTTGGGTTTGGAAAATCCTGAAAAACTCTTGCTGCTGGCGGGCAACTTCCGCGTTGATGGCGTCAAGTATCTGTTCGGATTCGGAAGGGTCTTCCTTCAAGATAATTTTTTGCAGAATGGTGTTTCGATGTTCCGCCACTCTGATTTCATAAAACTCTTCGAGATTGGACGCGTGAATCGACAGAAATTTTATTCTTTCGTAAATGGGCAAACTTGTATCTTCCGATTCGAGAAGCACCCGGTAGTTGAACGACAACCAACTGATGTCGCGGTTAAAATAAGAATAATTATTTTCCATAAGATTTGTATTCCTGTATGCAAAATTATGAAATTTGTTTTACATTATGGTTACATTTCTGTTAAATTTTAACTCTTTGTTCTCATGGGATTCCGGATCAAGTCCGCAATGACAGGCTAATGTCACCTCAACCGCAAGACATCTCCTTCGGTTGGCACATAATCCGAACTTTTTTTATTCATTTTATACAAACTTTTCAGTTGGATACCGTATTGTTGAGAGATGCTGTGCATAGATTCCCCTATCTTAACCAAATGTTCGAAATATGGCTTGTCTGCTTTGGTTTTCTTTTTTTCCAAATAAACAATATCGCCTTTTTCAAGCGGAAAGTTTGCCGGAACTTCATTGAATTTAATGAGGTCTTTCACTTTAAATCCCGTATCATCCGCGATTTGGTCGAAACTATCATCTGCTTTGGCAACAACGTAAATCAAATTGTGCGTACGATAGACATCCCGCAATAATTCCTGTTTTTTATTCTTTTTCTGAGTTTGGGTTTGCGGTTGAGCAACTTGATACAAGCGATTATCGCGGATAAAAAAGCGAATGTCGTTCTTTAACAGCATAACGGGTTCTACAAATGGATAAATTTCTTCTTCAAAAAAGGTTTTGAGAAATTTTCGATGTTCCGGTTTGGGTTCATCATTCATATAAATGACGATGTTTTTCCGTTCCAATTCGGGAATGATTTGGGTTTGGAAAATCCTGAAAAACTCTTGCTGCTGGCGGGCAACTTCCGCATTAATGGCATCAAGTATCTGTTCGGATTCGGAAGGGTCTTCCTTCAAGATAATTTTTTGCAGAATAGTGTTTCGATGTTCCGCTACCCTGATTTCATAAAACTCTTCGAGATTGGACGCGTGAATTGACAGAAATTTTATTCTCTCGTAAATGGGCAAACTTGTATCTTCCGATTCGAGAAGTACCCGGTAGTTGAACGACAACCAACTGATGTCGCGGTTAAAATAAGAATAATTGTTTTCCATAAGATTTGTATTCCTGTATGCAAAATTATGAAATTTGTTTTACATTATGGTTACATTTGTGTTACATTTTACCTCAACCGCAAGACATCTCCTTCGGTCGGCACATAATCCGAACTTTTTTTATTCATTTTGTACAAACTTTTCAGTTGGATACCGTATTGTTGAGAGATGCTGTGCATAGATTCCCCTATTTTAACCAAATGTTCGAAATATGGCTTGTCTGCTTTGGGTTTCTTTTTTTCCAAATAAACAATATCGCCTTTTTCAAGCGGAAAGTTTGCCGGAACTTCATTGAATTTAATGAGGTCTTTCACTTTAAATCCCGTATCGTCCGCGATTTGGTCGAAATTATCGTCTGCTTTGGCAACAACGTAAATCAAATTGTGCGTACGATAGACGTCCCGCAATAATTCCTGTTTTTTATTCTTTTTCTGAGTTTGAGTTTGCGATTTGGCGGCGCTTTTGGGAAGGGATTTTGTATCGTATTGATACAATTCATAATCTTCAATTATCCGGATTAATTTATTGGCATATCCTTTATCGGTTGCATAGCCGCAAGTTTGCAATCCCTTAGCCCAAGACTTGTAATCCCGTATGTTGTAGGTAAACAGTACAGAATATCTTGGCTGTTGTACTAAAAATTTTGAATGGTCTTCATACGATTCTTCCACCGTTCTGTATTTTCGGAAACAGTCGTTCGGGCCGTCGTCTTTCCAGTAAACCCGTTCCCCTTTCCAATCGGAATGGCATTTGATGCCAAAATGATTATTTGATGATTTGGCCAATCCACTCACTCCGGCTCCCGATTCAAGAATCCCCTGCGCCAAAGTAATACTGGCGGGAATTTTATATTTATCCCTTTGTTTTACGGCTATATCGTTGTATTTATTAACATAATCTACATATACCTTCAATTTTTTTTGAGCAGGTAAAGCAGAATTAAATCCGACAAGAAAACAAAAAATAAAAAATAAATGCAAGTGTATTTTCATTTGATAAAATTTTTTATTAAATTTGTAAAAGAAAACGGGTATATCTGATGTATTAATCCATTCATACGCAAATGAAAAGTTTTAATATCACTGCAAAGATACAAATTTGTAGTTATGAAGAGTTACAACAAGAAGAAAAAAATCTGATTGATTGTGCAAAAGACGCATGCTCACGGGCATACGCACCTTATTCGCAGTTTCAGGTAGGCGCTGCGGTGTTATTGGCTAACGGGGAAATTGTTACCGGAAACAATCAGGAAAACGTGGCCTTTCCCTCCGGTTTGTGTGCGGAACGAACTGCTTTATTTTATACCCATTCGCGGTATCCGGAGCAGGCGGTTAAGTCGTTGGCTATCGCTGCTTTTACACAAGGTGATTTTATTGATAAGCCGGTTTCACCTTGTGGGGCTTGCAGGCAGGTTGTTCTCGAAACGGAGATGCGTTACCGCAGTCCGGTAAAGATTTTTCTTTATGGAAAAACAGAGATTTATATCATAGAAAGTATTAATGATTTGCTTCCGCTTGCGTTTGGGGAGATATAAGAAGAATTACAAAGAAATTTTGATATACATTTCCCCTATAAATTCTATAGATTGCTTCGCTCCGCTCGCAATGACGAAAACAATATTTTAGTGTAACTACGTCATTGCGAATCGCGTAAGCGATGAAGCAATCCAGCATAATTTTTATGCGTTTGTGTATAATTGTCGGTTTTATGCTATCTTTGTAACTTTTAAATAAAAAATGAGTCCAATATTTATAAGAGAAAGAGGGGATGTCGAATGTAAGTTTTGGATAGAGCCGAAAATAGAATTATCCGAGAATTTCGGATTTAAAGCATTTGAGGTAAACGAAATAAAAAAAATAATAGAAATAAATGAAACTAAATTCAAAGAAACTTGGAACAAGTACTTTTGCTAAAGTACTTACAATCACTTCCGAAGGTGTTCTGATAGAAATAGAAAATGGAGAATTTTTTCTACCATACAGTCGTGTCCCATGGTTTAAGAATGCTTCTGTATCGGATGTATTGGATGTGCAAATGGGAGGAAAACGAAGTATTCGATGGAACAAGTTGGATGTTGATTTGGAAATTGAGAGTCTACTGTATCCCGAAAAATATCCATTGGTAGCCAAATGTCCGTTATAAAATAATACAGGGTCTTATGAAAAACAGAATAACTGAACTATTAAAAATCCAATATCCTGTTGTTCAGGGCGGGATGGTATGGTGTTGCGGCTGGCGATTGGCAGCTGCTGTGAGCAATAACGGCGGATTGGGTTTGCTTGGCGCAGGTTCGATGACTCCGGATCTCTTGCGCGAACATATCCGGAAATGCAAAGCAGCTACTCAACTGCCTTTCGGTGTGAACGTTCCGCTGATTTACCACGAAACGGAGGGGATAATGAAAGTCATCATTGAAGAAGGGGTGAAAGTTGTTTTCAGTTCTGCCGGAAATCCGAAAACGTGGACAAAACTGTTGAAAGAAAACGGAATAACGGTTGTTCATGTCGTATCCAGTTCCAAATTTGCTCGAAAAGCTGAAGAAGCAGGAGTCGATGCTGTTGTTGCCGAAGGTTTTGAAGCAGGCGGACACAACGGACGCGAGGAGACAACTACTTTGACGCTCATTCCGCAAGTGAGAAAGGCAGTTCATATACCACTCATCGCAGCAGGAGGCATCGCTTCCGGAGCGGGTATGCTGGCTGCCATGTGTCTGGGGGCAGACGGCGTACAAATAGGCACACGTTTTGCATTGTCGGAAGAAAGTTCCGCCCATACCGATTTCAAGCAGTTGTGTACTACCTTGAACGAGGGCGATACTGTGCTTTCGCTGAAAAAACTTTCACCTACCCGCTTAGTGAAGAACGATTTTTTCAACTTGGTAAAAGAAGCAGAGGATAGAGGAGCAAATGCTGAGGAACTCCAAAACCTGTTGGGTCGCGGACGTTCCCGTATAGGTATTTTTGAAGGCGACCTGAAAAACGGAGAACTTGAAATTGGCCAAATAGCGTCGCTCATTCAAACCGTTGAACCGGTAGAAACAATTATGAAAACATTGATTACAGAGTATAATCAATGTTTGGGCGAGTTAAAGCGGCTGTAATCAATCTTCAAAAAGTTCCTCCAAATCGATAATTAGTCCTTCAAGCGTTTGCACAGGCACTTTCGTTTGTCTATTGATCACTTCGTATATCGTTCCTTCGTCATATTTTCCATCCGGCTGTAAAAGAAAAACATTGACAGCCTTGTTTTCAGGATAAACTAACCAATATTCACGGACACCGGAAGATTCGTAGAGTAAAAATTTCTCATTCGCATCTCGTTTCCCTGTACTTGGGGAAAATACTTCTACTATCAAATCCGGTGCGCCGATGCAACCTCTTTTATCTAATTTGGAAGGATCACAAATCACACAAATATCCGGTTGTACCACGTTGTAAATCTTATCATCGTCTGTTTCTCCGTTTTTGGGTAAACGAACATCAAACGGGGCTGTATAGATTTCACATATACCTTTTCGACGACTAATGAAGGGTAAGGCCTTTTTCAAAAAGGATATCGTTGTTTTTGCATGATCACGAAACGGCGCCGAAAACGAATAAACGATCCCATTTATTATTTCCCGCATTTTATCATCTCGCCATGCAATATAATCGGCATAGGTGAATCGTTGAGCGCCATAAATTGCAGCCGGTTCTTTCACCAAATTATCCGGTTCTTTTGTTTTATCCGGAATGAGATAATTTTTCTTGTTTTTTTTCGATTCTTTTGTTTTCATACTATTTTTTATCAAGAAACCGACAGTAAATCATTGGCGATTTTGTGCAAACCGGCAATGATTTTTTCGCGCTGCACTTTCCTCGGTCTTTTTAATCCGGAACTATAATGAGTTAGTTGTACTGCGTTTATGCCGGAAGCTTTTGCTATTGCTTTCTTCGTAACTGTTCCGTCAATATATTTCAACAGGGCTTCAATATCAAATTCGAATACCAACTCATATTCTCCCATCAAAATTTCAGGGATAGGTTTATTGTATTTATTTAAAACAAAAATATAACTCTCCAAGGCAGTTTTAGCATCTTCTTTTGCTTGTTCGACTGTATCTCCAAACCCGAAAACCGTATCTATTTCCCTGAACCATACTCCGTAACCATCTTTTCCTAATTCTAACACTACATGAATCTGCTTCATAACAATTATCTTTTAGTGAAGTTCGCTTGTTTATCTATTTCTAATTACTTTCAAAATATGTTTACATGTTCCGGTTGGAACTTCTTTTGCTCCGTGATATGGGACGCCAAAAACATGCCCATTAAACTCATAATACTTGTGACTCGAAGAATCTTGATACAGGAATTTTGCACTCGCTTGTCTTACTCTTCTGTCCAATTCACTCGATTTCATAGTTACTATTATTGTTTTGGTTTTGCAAAGGTAAATAAAAATTTACTCTTATTCAAAAAATGGTAAATATTTTTTTGCTAAAAATTCAAAACATTCCTTTAACCCTCTCAATTCCGGCAACCAAGGCGTCGATTTCCGCTTCGGTATTGTAGAAAGCGAAAGAAGCCCTCAATGTCCCTTCGATTCCGAGTTCTTCCATCAGCGGTTGGGCACAATGCTGTCCTGTGCGGACGGCAATCCCCGAGCGGTCGAGCAACACACCCATATCAAACGGATGAATTTCCCCCACGAGGAAAGAAATGACCGGACTTTTATGTTTGGCATTTCCAAAGATCCGTAAGCCCTCAATTTGTTGCAGTTTTTCAGTCGCATAACGGAGGAGTTGATCCTCATAAAGACGGATATTCTCCAAGCCTGTTTTCTCGATATATCGAATGGCTTCTCCCAAAGCAGTTGATCCTACATAATCGGGTGTTCCCGCTTCAAACTTAAAAGGCAAATCGTTGTAAGTCGTTTTTTCAAACTTTACGCTTGCAATCATTTCTCCACCGCCTTGATAAGGAGGCAGTTGTTCCAACCAACTTTCTTTACCGTACAATACGCCAATCCCTGTCGGACCATACATCTTGTGAGAAGAAAATACCAAGAAATCGCAATCCAAGGCTTGAACATCAATCGGAATGTGTTGCACCGACTGGGCAGCGTCTATCAAAACCGGAATCTGATAACTATGTGCAAGCCGTACAACGTCTTCCACCGGATTGATTGTTCCCAACACATTGGAAGCGTGAGTCAAAGCGATGAGTTTGGTTTTTGGGGAGACTATTTTTTCAATATCGTCCAAGCAGATTTCTCCGTAACTGCTTACTGGGACGATTTTTAACACAATTCCTGCAATGTCTTTCTGAATTTGCCAGGGGACAATGTTGGCGTGATGCTCCATCGCTGTGATGATAATTTCGTCGCCCGGACGACATTGCGAACGGCAGAAACTGCTTGCTATCAGATTGATGGATTCCGTTGTTCCTCTTGTAAAAACAATCTCATTGGAAGATGCGGCATTGATAAACCGTTGCACTGTTTTTCGGGCTTCTTCGTGCGATTCGGTCGCCAACTGACTCAAGCGATGAACGCCTCGGTGAATGTTGGCATTGATGGTGGAATATACTTCTTCTATTTTCCGAATGACACACAACGGTTTCTGTGTAGTAGCGGCATTGTCGAAATACACCAATGGTTTTCCATAGACTTCCTGCGAAAGAATAGGAAAATCGGCACGTATGCGTTCACTATTTATATACATCCTTGACATTTTACTAATTCGCCTCTTAATCGTTTTTCAATCAACAGTTTCAACCTGTCCCGCAAACCTTCTAAACGAATTCCTTTCAGCACATCTCCGGTGAATGCAAATTTCAGCATCAGAACGGCTTCTTCGTTCGAGATTCCCCGCGAACGCATATAAAACAAAGCCGCTTCGTCCAACTGTCCGGTAGTCATTCCGTGAGAACATTTCACATCGTCGGCATTGATTTCTAATTTGGGTTGGGAATACATTCGACAGTTGCGGTTTCCCAACAAATTGCGGTTGGTCTGAAAGGCTTCCGTTTTTTGTGCATCTTGGGATACAACCACTTTTCCGTTGAAAACACCGGTCGCTTCATCGTCTAATAGATATTTAAACAATTCATTACTGCGGCAACCGGTCGCCTGATGATTGATAAGCGTAAAATTATCAACCGTTTTCCGGTCATCGGCGATTGCCAAACCTTGAAGATAAGTTTCCGCCCGTTTTCCGGTCAAATCGATTTGGTAGTTGTTGCGGGTGAAACCGTTACTTAATGTGATGCTATTAACAATCACCGAAGATGAGGCTTCCTGCCTCACAAAATTATTCGTCAGCCGAACCGTATTCCCACTGCTTTCTTCCAATTCGTAGTAATCGAAAGAGGCATTTTCTCCGGCATAAATTTCGGCAACTTGCGTAGCCGCCGACATTGCTTTATTCTCGTTCGTATGGTCGCAAATCAACATTTTAGCCTGTGCACCCCGTTCCAAAATAACGAGTATCCGCCGGTTAATCAGCGAATCAACCTTACCTCCGGAAACATTCGTCAATTGAATGGCTTTATCAAGAACCACATTTTCAGGGACATACAATACAAATCCGTCTTGAACAAACATTGTGTTGAAAGCAGTCAATCCATCGCCGTTTGAGGAAGCCTGTTGATTATAGTAACGCGAAAACAAATCGGGATACCGTTTGGCAAAACCGTTGAGGCTACCCGAATAAACGCCGTTCGGCAAATCTTTTTCCGGTTCGGGGAAAAAATGACCGTTAACAACAAAATGTTTATCTGTGTCTAAGTACGGAATATTGCAGGGAAATACTTTATGCGGGTCGATTCCGGTATTATTTAACAGGTTCAGATAGAAACCCAAATCGTCTTTCAACAAACCGGCAACGTCCGTATATTGGTAATCTTCCGACTGAAAAGCCGGAAAACCCATTCGTTGAAAAGTTGCAAAGGCTTCTTCGCGGAAAGCATTTAACAGCGGATCGCACGATTCATCAATCTTGTGCCGCTCGGAAATGAAAAAATCGATATACTGTTTCATTTTAACCAATCGTATCCTTTTTCTTCCAATTCAAGCGCCAACTCCGGACTACCGGTTTTGATAATCTGTCCGTTGTATAAAACGTGGACGACATCGGGCTTGATATAATCCAATAACCGCTGATAATGGGTAATGACAATGGTTGCATTATCGGGACGTTTCAACTGATTCACTCCGTTTGCCACTATGCGTAAAGCATCAATATCCAATCCGCTGTCGGTTTCGTCTAAGATAGCCAAATCCGGTTCGAGCATAGCCATTTGGAAGATTTCGTTGCGTTTCTTTTCGCCTCCCGAAAATCCTTCATTCACAGAGCGATTGACCAAATTCTTGTCTAATTCGACAATGGATTGCTTTTCGCGCATCATTTTGAGAAATTCGCCGGCAGTCAGAGGCGCTTCTCCTTTGCGCTTGCGATGCTCGTTGACAGCGGTACGCATAAAATTCACCATACTCACGCCGGGTATTTCCACCGGATACTGAAAACTTAGGAATATTCCCAAACAGGAACGTTCTTCGGGGGATAACTCCAACAAATTCTGCCCTTTGAAAACGATTTCGCCCTTTGTTACTTCGTAAGCCGGATTTCCAACCAAAACAGCCGATAACGTACTTTTACCCGAGCCGTTTGGCCCCATAATCGCGTGTACTTCGCCTGCCCGAATTTGCAAATTCAAGCCGTTTAATATTTCTTTTCCGTTAATGGAAGCATGTAAATCTTTTATTTTTAGCATATTGCTTTGTTTGTATTTGGTCTATATTTAACGCAAAGGTAGGGAATAAATGCGAATTAAGAATTAAAAATTAAGAATTATGAATCCAATTTAAATTATTACCTTTGTAACCACAATTTTTAACTCTTAATTCTTAATTGTAAAAGCGATGCTATACGACAACATTTTAGAAACGATTGGAAACACGCCCTTGGTAAAAATCAACAGACTTTGTCCAAACCCTAAGGTTAATATTTACGCAAAATTAGAAGGATTTAATCCTACGGGAAGCATCAAAGACCGGATTGCTTATAAAATGTTGGAGAGAGCAGAGTCTTCGGGAGCGTTATCCAAAGGCAAGATTATTGTGGAGCCGACTTCCGGAAATACAGGTATCGGATTAGCGATTGCTGCAGTTGTGAAAGGCTATAAGTTAATGATATTTATGAGTGAAGCGGTTTCCATTGAACGCAGAATAATCATACGTTCTTATGGCGGAGAAGTTATTTTAACTCCGGCGGAAGAAGGTACGGACGGAGCCATTCGCAGAGCCAGAAAATTAGTGGCTGAAAATCCCGATAAATATTTTATGCCCGATCAGTTTTCTAATGCCGGAAATTATTTGGCTCATTACCAAACTACTGCAACAGAGATATGGCGGCAAATGAATGGCGAGATTGATTATTTGGTTTGTGCATTGGGAACTTCGGGAACCATCATGGGTATCTCTAAATTCTTGAAAAAACGCAATCCTGATATTAAAGTGGTATCAGCACACCCCATAAAAGGGCATTATATTCAAGGTTTAAAAAATATGGAGGAAGCCATTGTCCCTGCCATTTATGATCCTTCAAAAATCGATATTGAAGTTATGATTGAGAGTGAAGAAGCCATTGAAACAGCCCGTCAGTTGATTGCGAAAGAAGCCATTTTTGCCGGAATGAGCAGCGGCGCCGCGATGTTGGCAGCGATGAAAACGGCAGAAACGATTGATTCCGGCAATATGGTCGTCATTTTTCCCGACAGAGCGGAAAAATACGTAACTACAAAACTTTTTGAAGGATTTGGGGATTAAAAACGCTTATCATTTGTGAAATGAATAGAAGAAACTTTTTAAGCATAATGGCCGGCAGTTTGGTGTGAATTTTTTATTCTATTTTGCGGTATGTACTATAAAAATCATAGTTACCGCAAAATTAAAATATAAATAAATCGTCCGATTTCACTTCGCTTTGTATATTACCCCAGTACATATTCCGCTTTACGCCATAAGTTGTAATCATTGTTGTATGAACGGTTTTACGAGTTTTAGTTTTGTCTGTAAACAGAGCATATCTTCTGCGTAATGTGTCGTTATATTCCTTTGTTATTACATATTCGTCTTTTGAATATTTCATCTCGCAAAGATTTATTACTTGATCGTTTCGGTCAATAACAAGGTCTATTTGTGTTGTTTGCTTTATGTCTGTATCTGTGTTTCGCCAAGTAGAATAACTTGTTGTTACTCCCAAAATTCCGAGTTTATTTTTGATTTGTGGTATATGCCATAAGCATATTTGTTCAAATGCGTAACCTCGCCAATTATTGTGTGCCGGCGTCCTGAAGTTATTTGTCCAATAATTTTCGTCATTGTTGTTTTTGTTGTGGATAAAATTCAGATAAAACAATGAAAATAAATCAATTAATTGATAAATTTTACCGCGTTGTTTTTTGCCGAAACCGTAATAGGAACGAATAAATCCGCACTGTTCCAACTCCGCCAACATTTTCGTAACTGCGCCACCATCAGGCAGTTTTGAAAAAGCAACAATTTCTTCCCGTGAAAGTCCCATGCGCTTTTCACCGAGTGCGATTACAAGCAAAATATATTTTTCAGAATTTCGGAAAAGCGAATTGTAAATTTCTGTAAATTCGTCTTTGAATGTTGCGTTGTTATTAAACAGTAGATTGTCAACGTTTTGCGGCAATCCTTTGGACTTGTCTAATTGTTTCCAATAATACGGAACACCTCCAAACACCATATAATAATCAAGGATTTGACTGTTGTCTAACTTCATTTTCTGCTTTTCAGCCAGTTGTTCACATTCTTTTAGCGAAAATGGTTGCAATACCATTTGCCGTGTAACGCGATTGTGTAAACCACCACGATTTTTAATGATTTTATTCAGCATCCAAGAAGTGGAAGAACCGCACACAATCAACAGAATATCAGGGTTTGACGAGGCATAAGTATTCCACCAGTATTCAAATGCTTGAATAAAATTTGAACCCATTGTTGCAAGCCAGGGCATTTCGTCAATAAAAATCACTTTACGACCTTTTTTTCGTGAACGGCTTATTTTTTTTCGTAGCATTTCAAAAGCAATCGTCCAATTTTCAGGTGTTAGAGTGGTCGTCTTGAAATGATTTTGTAAAGCAATTTTGAAATTTTCGAGTTGTGTTTTCATCGTTGAATTTTCACTACCCGAAAAATAAAAAGTAAATTTATTGTTGAAAAATTGCCTGATTAAAAACGTTTTACCAACTCTGCGTCGCCCATAGACAGCCACAAATTCAGGGTCTTCCGACTCTACAATCCGTTGCAGCAATTCAATTTCTTTCTTTCGACCGACTATTCCATTCATAATTTCAATTTTGCGGTAAAGGTATAAAAAATATATGATACCGCAAAATTAAAACAATTGAAACTTGTAAACAACAACAAAATATACAACTTGTATTTTCTACAAAACAGCTAAGATGTTGAAATATCACAGAAATATGTATCTTTGTGTTGTTTTTTGATGGTATCTGCGCTCTTTTACAATACAAAATTAGTAATAGTAACATGATAAAGTAAAACTTCTGGTATAAAAAATGGAATCAGGTATATTATATGTTGTTTTTAATGAATGGATTCGTGATCCAAAAACGAATGAAATGCCATATAAAATTGGCATTACAAGGAATACAATTGAGGATAGGTATTATGGACTTGGTTTAAAAATGCCCGGAAAATTTGAGACTCTTTTTGCATATAAAATTAAAGACTATGCAAAAGCAGAACAATATATACATGGCATTTTTAATAAATATTGTGTAAATGGTGAATGGTTTAAATTAGACCAAAAAGAACTTGATCTGATAAAATTGAATTGCGAGACAATGGATGGAATACTTGTAACAGATGAAATTGAAACAGAAATAAAAATTGAAACAGAAATTGATAATATTACTGATACATATGGCATTTCTAAATTACAATTAGAGGTTTTGATTAAAGCAATCGGAATGAAAACATTTATTGAATATTATGATAATTTTAAAAATGATTCACCACAGGAAATAACTCATTATATAAACTTGCATGAAAATTATGCACTAAATTCAATTAGAACAAAAGTATCGGGGGGAAAAAAAATCTTTAAAGAAAACATGGAAATGCAGGCATTAGAAATTATCTCAAAATCAGAAAGAGTAGAAGAGCAAATAAGAGAAAAGGCATTAATATTACTAAATAAAAAATAGTGTATAAGTTGTGCTAATATCCTTCCGTGGACAAACACAATAAAAATTGATAATCACACAATGAATAAACAAAACAAAATATAGCAATCCATTGAAAAGGGAATCAGACTATACAATAGTCTAAGAATTAACGAGTTAGTTACGATGTATTAAAAAAAGAAGACAAATTTATATCTTTACCCTCTTGTTTTAATTTTTATCTCGCCGCTCTTGAGGTTTTCCGATTCGGCTTTCAGCCTTACCGTCCCCGCTGATTTTCCGGATTGAATTACTACCAAAGCCTTTCCGTTGAACAGTTTTCGTTCGGGTTTCTTCAAGGAATTGGAATCGGTTGGATCGCCATTGTCTGTTCCGGCAATACTGCCCGCTCCATCAATGGAAAATCGGATATAATTATCGGCAGTAGGAACAACAATTCCATCCTTATCCAATACTTCTACAGTAATAAAAGACAAATCTTTGCCGTCGGATTTTATAGATTGTCTGTCGGCAGTGAGCCGGATGGAAGTCGGTTCGCCTGCTGTTTTTATCTCTTTTTTCAATATTTGTTTTCCATTCCTGTACGATATAGCGTGTAATGTCCCTTTCTGATAAGGAATCCGCCACCAGACGTGCAAGGCATCATCCGGTTTGGATTTACGCCCTAAGGATTCACCGTTGAGAAAAAGTTCTACCTCGTCGGCATAGTTATAATAAGCCCAAACATCTACCGTATCTCCTTCATTCCAATTCCAGTGAGGGAAAATATGCAAAACCTCTTGATTGCTCCATTCGCTCTGATACATATAATAAACATCTTTGGGAAATCCGGCCAAGTCGATAATGCCAAAATAAGAACTGCGGGAAGGCCACCAGAAAGGGGTAGGTTCGCCGAGATAATCAAATCCCGTCCAAACATATAATCCGGCAATGTGGGCATTATCTTTAACCATTTTCCATGATTTTTCATGGGTAGATCCCCAGGGTACGTGACAGTTATCATACGAAGAACAATGATGAACCGGCTGACTGAACGGTCTGTCCCACCTTCTTGGCCATATATAGAAACTGTCGGAAGGCATCATATAATAACCGCGCGACATCAACCCGGAGGTAGATTCGGTGATAATGAGTTTTTTATCGGGATATTGCTGTTGGAAACGGGGTTTGTGCCAATCATTTTCGTGGTAATTAAAACCGATAATGTCCATAACATCTGCACGGAAGAGATGATTGTAAGTATTTGTTTCATTGTTCCCCGCGGTGACGGGTCGGGTAGCATCCAATTCGTTTACCATGTTGGCAAGTTTGATAGTAAGCACAGAATTCACATGCAAGTTGTTGGTGGTTGTATCGCCGAGGTTCAAAGTTCCGGCAAAATTCAGGAGTGTATTTGCCTGCTGCATATCCAAAGTATCCGCATCAATATGCGACCATTGTTCTAAGACTTCGTTTCCGATACTCCACATAACAATAGAAGGGTGATTGCGATCTCTCAGTATCAGGTCGGTCAAATCTTTTTCGTGCCATTCGGGAAAATCAACGCTATAATCAAAAGCCGATTTTTTCTTGCGCCACATATCGAAAGCTTCATCCATAACAATAAATCCCATTTTATCACACAAGTCGAGTAATTCGGGAGCAGGAGGATTGTGAGAAGTCCGGATGCTGTTACATCCCATTTCTTTCAAGATTTCCAACTGTCGTTCTATGGCGCGATAGTTCACAGCTGCGCCAAGACATCCCAAATCGTGATGATTGCAAACCCCTTTTAGTTTTACGGATTCGCCGTTCAGAAAAAAGCCATTATCAACATCAAATGAAAATGAGCGAATACCGACCGGAGTTTCATAATCATCAATTACCTCTCCATCACGTTTGACTTGCGTATGTATTGTATATAGATAGGGATGGTCGATTGACCAAAGTTGCGGACTATTTAAGTTTATCTCTTGCGCCGACTCTACAATGTCATCCGATGCAATGAAGATGGAATTATTCACTTGCGAAAGCGCTTTGCCCGAAGCATTAAGCAAGGTGGATAAAAGATCAATATTTACTGCTTCTTCCGAAGTATTCTTTACGCGCACTGCTATTTTTATCTTTGCCGATTGCGCTGAAACATCTTCTGTTGTAACAGTTGTTCCCCAATGGTCAATATGCACCGGATCGGCTACAACCAACCATACATTGCGGTATATTCCCGAACCTGAATACCAACGGGAATTGGGCTGTTCCGAATTATCGACCTTCACCGCGATGACATTTTCTTCTCCTGTTTTGATGTAAGGAGTTAGCTCATGGCGAAACGAAATATATCCGAAAGGACGTTCTCCCAGCAACTGACCGTTAATCCATACCTGACTTTTACGGTAGATGCCGTCGAAGTCGATGTATATGTTCTTGTTTTCAAACGATTGATTGGCGATAAATGTTTTTCTGTACCAACCGGTGCCTCCGGGCAAAGCGCCTCCTCCGGGTGTGGCAGGATGATCGACTGAAAAATCCGCTTCAATACTCCAATCGTGAGGAAGATCAAGCGTTCGCCATTGCGAATCATCGTATCTCGCATTACTCGCTAAGGGATCATCGCCGAGAAAGAACTTCCACTCCTCCGTAAAATCCTTGACTTGCCTTACCGGGGTTTGTTTATTCTCTGTGCATCCATTGATTATCAGAATGATTACCAAATATAAAACGGAACTAATTAATAATGTGTGGTGTTTCATAATTTTTTTTATTGTGATGTCATAAATATCGTTCATTATATTCAATTTATATTATTTCTTTCCTGCAAGTTTGTGATACCATTTCAACTCATTTATTCTGTCAACCTCCTGATTCAGAAAATTTATTTGCATTTCATATTTTTTTATATCAGAAAACGCCATCTTTAAGTTTTGCTCTAATTGTTCATTGCTATTCTCTAATTGTTCAATAATTTCAATTTTATCGTTCAAATCTATTTGCTGATTTTCTATTATATCATTATTATTTTCAATGATATCCTCAAATTCTTTTATTTTGTCTAACAACAACTTTACCGCATTATTCTGTTCAATTATCTTATTTGTTTTTTCTAATAGATTTTCTTTTAATTCTTGT
>Ga0082212_10004115_pt1 | contig 20299 bp, 13 predicted proteins | sample TergutNt197P3_FD_71548 | JGI IMG/M metagenome (GOLD analysis project Ga0082212, IMG submission 71548) | Neocapritermes taracua P3 segment gut microbial communities from Petit-Saut dam, French Guiana - Nt197 P3 | ecosystem: Host-associated > Arthropoda: Insects > Digestive system > Gut ... | reverse complement strand
TATTAAAAAACTCACCTCGATTGAGCAAAGAATTATCGAGCAAAATCTCTTACAAAAAGAGATTATGAATTTCAGTGAAGCCTGCCTGTATCTCGATTTGAGCAGCAGCCACTTGTACAAACTCACAAGTGCAAACGCAATCCCTTGTTATTGTCCGCAAGGCAAAAAACTCTATTTCAGGCGGGCAGAGTTGGATTTATGGCTTACAAGCCACCGCAATGCCTCAACAAGCGAGGTAGAACAGCAAGCAGCAAACTATATTGTAAAAAGAGGGAGGGCAAAACGATGAAAGAGCCGCGTATTTTAGCCGACATTCTGAAAGATTATTTTCAGAACAGCAACGAACCGTTGGCGATTGCGTTCCGCGAGCACGCCGCCAAAAATCCGAGCGAATTTAGCAAGCAAATTCTTTGTCCGTTTGCAGACCAAACACCCCTTTCCGATTGGCTCGACAGCCAAGATGTAATGCAAGCATTACACATTAGCCCGCGCACTTTGCAAACGTTGCGCTCAAACGGCACTTTGCCGTATTCGCGAATCGGTAATAAAATTTACTACCTCAAAAAGGACATTCTTAAAATCCTTTCCGACAATTATATAATGTATAAACTTCGCAACAATGGTAAGTAAGGAAAGTATTTTGAGCAAAACGCACTACGGACTAAGTATTTACAGCCATATTTTACGCTTGTATTATCCCGATGAAGTTGTGTTGAGGTTGGTTGGAAGAGATTGCGGCTTGTGCCGCAATCCTTTCAATTCAAACAAAGAAACATTGCATATTTGGATAGAAAAAACTGACCACAAAAATGCGTTAAGTGCCGAATTTGCCCGCCACGAAGATAGCGAAAACGCTATCCCTGCGGGCGATGCGTTCGACTTCGCCGAACTGCATTACAAACAGCAAGGCGATGAATTATTGCAAACGATAAACAAAGAAATGTTTTTGCACATTGGCGAGCAACGAGATTTTTACGCTAACGCTCAAAAATCCGTTGTCTGTTCGGAAACCTCACAGCCTAAAAGTACACACAGTCTTTGCAGTCCTTTGTTTTCCTTTTTCAAATCGCCTATAAACAATATAAAACCACACAGCGAAACAACTTTGCGCAAGGTTTATAATGCGATTGTTGGCAATTATTACAAAGAACGCACCGAAAAATTGCGGGCAATTTCCGATGTAGCACAAGCCCGAAAATTCAAAGCCGCAAACTTCGATTATTGCACTTTTTCGGGAACTTTCACTACCCGAAACGACAAAGCCCTCATAAAACATTCGGGCTTGCTGTGTGTAGATTTTGACCATTTGCAAAGCGTTGAATTGCTTCGCAATCAACTTTTACAAGACGAATATTTCGACACGCAACTGCTTTTCCGCAGTCCTTCGGGCAACGGTTTAAAATGGATTATTTCCATTAACACCGCCGAAACAACGCACAGCGATTACTTCGCCGCCGTTGCAAATTACATTTTGCAAACCTACGGTGTTGCTGTGGATAAATCGGGGCGCGACATTTCCCGCGCCTGTTTCCTGCCATTCGACCCGCAGGCATTTATTAACCCCATTCATTTGAAATAAATATGAGCAAGAAAACATTTAACCCCAAAGATTGGGCAACGGCTACGCCCCGCCAATCCTCAAATACATTCAATTCCTTATCTTCTTTAAATTCAGATAGCGACATTGAAATAATCACAAAAAGAATAGAGAACACCGCTACTGATATTGCCCCAAATTACGCCGATTGGCGTGATCTAGGCTTTGCCCTCGCTGACGCTTTGGGCGAAAGTGGGCGCAATTACTACCACCGTTTAAGTCGCTTTTATCCGAGATACAACCAAACCGAAACCGACAAACAATTTGATAAATGCCTAAAAGCCAACGGCAACGGCGTATCTATCAAAACGCTGTACCATTTGGCAAAGTCGGCAGGCGTTGATGTTTCAATAAAAACAGCCTGCACTGAGCGCAGCCGAAGTGTCGCACCTATCCCCAAAATTTTACCAAAACAACCCAAATCCTCAAATTCCCCAAGTGGGGAAATGGAGGATTTAGGGGATTTAGAGGAAGCAAAGGAAAAGCCACTCCCCACAATCCCCGAAACAGCCTATCAAAATTTGCCAAACTTCCTGCAATGGATAACCGCAAAAGCCACTTCGCCCGAAGACAGGGACTTGCTTTTGCTTGGCTCGCTTGTGGCTGTGTCGCCCTGTTTGCCGAATATTTACGGAATTTATGCCGAGCGAAATGTATATCCGAATTTGTTTCTTTTCGTAACCGCCCAAGCCTCAGCGGGCAAAGGAAGATTAACATTGTGCCGAAAATTAGTTGAGCCGATACACCGTTCCTTGCGCGAATTAGCAAAAGCCGAACACGAAGAATACCAACGCAAACAAACCGAATACACAATGACAAAAGATAAAACCGACTTGGAACGCCCGCAAGAGCCGCCCCTGCGAATGTTAATCATTCCCGCCAACAACAGCGCAACAGGTTTGTTTCAAATTTTGAATGATAACAAAGGCATAGGTCTGATTTTTGAAACAGAGGGCGACACACTCGCCCAAACTTTCAAATCTGAACACGGCAATTATTCAGATGGTTTTCGCAAGGCGTTCCACCACGAAACAATATCGTACAACCGCCGTAAAGACCGCGAATATGTAGAACTCGAAACGCCCCGCCTGTCGGCTATGCTTTCGGGAACGCCAAAACAAGTTTCTACACTCATTCCCAACGCCGAAAATGGCTTGTTTAGCCGTTTTATCTTCTATTATATGAATATCTTACCTGTTTGGAAAGATGTTTTTGCGGGCGATGATAGCCAAACGCTTGACGATTATTTTCGTCATTTGGGCAATCAGTTTTTCGATTTTTATAAAACTTTGCAATGCCAATCCGAGCCTTTGCGCTTTTGCCTTACGGCAAAGCAACAGCAAGCGTTTAACGCCTATTTTTCGCAGGCTCAAAATCAATACTTATATCTTTGCGGAGTTGATTATTTAGCAACAGTTCGCCGTTTGGGATTGATAACTTTTCGCGTGGCAATGATTTTAACAACTTTGCGGATTATGGAAACAGGTTCCCTCTCTTGTGGAGAGGGCGGAGGGAGAGGTGTTTTAATTTGCGAAGATACCGATTTCAATACAGCCTTAGAGTTGGTAAAAATCCTAATCCAACACGCTGCAAAGATATACGAAGATTTGCCCGCCCAAACCGCTGCACCCAAACAGTCTAATCAAAAGCAACTGTTTTTAGAAACCTTGCCGCCCGAATTTTCAAGGCAGGAGTATTTAACGGTTGCCAAATCGCTGAATATTCAAGACAAAACCGCCGAAAAACATATTCGGAAATTCAAAGAAAGCGGGTTGATAAATCATTTCGCACACGATAAATACAAGAAAGCATAGAAAAAGAATCTATTTTCCGCTTCCTTTCCCCTTGTGGGGAAAGTCCCGAAGGGGATAGGGGTTTGTCCCCAAAGTCCTATTTTTAGGACTTTTTTTACTGTTGATAATTTCGTCCTTGCTTTTGATTGTTAGTTTGTAAAAAAGTAGTATTTTTGCCAAAAATTGTCAGGACTTATAAAAAAAGAAAAACAATGTTTCCGGAAAAGATAAAACAATTACGAGAAGAACGCCAATTACCACTGCGGAAGTTAGCGGCAGCATTAGACATTGATTCGGCTACTTATTGGAAAATAGAGAAAGGCGAACGCCGCGCCCGCAAAGAACACATATCAATTATTGCAAAAATTTTACAAGCCGACTACGAAGAATTGCTCACACTTTGGCTTGCCGACCAAGTAACCGCAGTCGTGGCAGATGAAAAGAAAGTAGCAGACAAGGCGTTGAATATTGCAAAAAAGAATATGATGAATAGTTCAAAATAAAAGGAATATAAACAATGATAGATGCAAGTCAAATAAAGAAAGGTCAAATTTTAGAAGGGAAAATAACAAATATTACTGATTTTGGGGTATTCGTTGATTTAGGAGGTGTAAGTGGATTATTGCATAAATCTAAAATTTATGATAGTCAGGGTGTTGCTTTGTATTCTGTTGGAAAGAATGTGAAAGTTGTTGTCTTGAGTATTGAAAACGAAAAAATATCATTAGGACAATCTATTGAATATAATAATGATTTATTTTATCTAAATACCGAAAATTTGCTACAATATCTTGGATTTTCAACTTCTATATTTATAGGGCAAGCAAAAAGAGCTGAACATTTTGTATATTTTAAAAATTTACACATAATAGATTCTGATTCCAAGCAAGTTAAATTGCTAAATCCTTATACTCAAAATCAAATTGATGCAAGATGTGGAGTTCAAAGTATTTGTAATTGTGCGATTGAAGATGTAGAAAAAGTTTGTAAAGAAAATATTGTTTGTAAAGAACAAGTCGCTCTTTTAGATTCCATTTTAGATGACCGTTGGTACGAACTTAAAATCTATGTGGGAAGACCTGATTTCAGAATAAAAAATAATGACCCTTTCCGATTTAGTGTTCTTAGAATAAACAAGGAGATTATTTCCGATAATCCTGAGAATATAAGAAAAGAAGAAAACAACTCTATAAAAACAATGGATAATACAAGACAAGAGCCTGATAGCGTGAAGAAGGCAAAAAGCAAAGTGTTTCATAAAATGTACGTTGCTAATGTACGCAACCGCTTACGTCAATTAAATGAACCGACAGAAAATGACTGCAAACGTTGGATTTGGGAGTTAATACAAAATGCAAAAGATAGTATTTCTCAGGACGAGAAAAAAAGAACAGTAGATATAAAAATTGTTGTTAAAAACGATGAAGTCGTTTTTAAGCATAATGGTTCGCCTTTTACCGCTGATGCACAACAAGCATTACTTTATAAATACAGTGAAGGTAAGGAAAATAGCGAAAGTACGGGAAGGTTTGGTACAGGATTTTTAACCACACACACACTTTCAAAGATTGTATCTATAAATGCACCTCTGTATAATGACGAATCTTGTCAAACTGTTGGTGGTTTTTCAACAACTATGTTTAGAGATGGATTAGACGAGAGTGACTTGTTAGAAGGACTAACAAAAATGGAAGATAGTACGAGGTATTTTGACAATTCAGGTGGTTGGACGACTTATACTTATCATTTAAAAACACCACAAAACAAAAATGCCTTAGAACTTGGACTGAAAAATTTCATTTCAAACATTGCCCAAGTAATGCTGTTTTGCAAAGAATTAAAAACGGTAGAATTAGACAATAACGGAATTGTTACAAAAATTATAAGGAAACAACCTGAATCTTTGCAAGATGACATTTTTATTTCAGAGTTTGAAATACAAAGCGAAAACAATCATACACGTAAATTCATTCATAAATATTTAGAAAAACATAGCGAAGAATTAACAATTCGTTTCAAAACAGACAGAAATTTGCGGTTAATAACTGCAATTGAAATTGACAAAGAAAACAATCTTGTTGAAAACGAAAATGCCCCCTCACATTTTTGCGTTCTTCCTCTTGTCGGCTCTGAAAAGCATATTATGCCAATTTATTTGAACAGTCCCGACTTTGAACCCGATTCGGAACGCGAAAGTTTAATTTTAATTGGCGAGGATTTACTTGCCGACAAAGGCGTAATTTCAGAAGGCGGAATAAATCGCCTTATTTTGAAAGAAAGTATCGAACTCTATGACTCTTTGGTATCGTATTTGTCTGAAAATGGTTATCATAAATTGTTTTTATTGGCAAAAGGACTGAAGCGAGTTCCTGACTTTGAAAAGAACTTTAATCGTGATTGGTTTGAAAACGAAATTATTTTACCATATCGTGAAATTTTGAAAAAATATGCGATAGTGGAAACTGAAATCGGGAATCAAAAACTTTTCAACGATGATAGCACTCCAAACATTATTATTCCCAAAGGCAGTAAAGAAGTCAGACAGCAAATTTATTCTCTTTCAACTGAAATTTTCTCAAATCGTTTACCATTAGAGAAATTTGCAAGTGATTGGGCACATTTAGCGTGGGAAAAATGTGGATTGTTTGAAAAGGAAGATTTATGTAAATATGTTTCAGATAAACGAAATGCCTCTCATTTGCCAAGTTATGATTGGCTCAACAATTTTTTACAATTCATAAAAGAAACAGACGAAACTTTATTGAAAAAATATGCCCTTGTTCCGAACAGCAACGGCGATTTTGTTTCACTAGAAACTTCCGATTTTGCCGAAGGAGTTGGCTTAACCGATTTTATACTCAACACATTGCTATCTCTCGGCTTGGATTTGAAACCAAAACTTTTGAATAGTAATATAACCGCTATTTCGTTACCAATAAAAGTTGATGCAAAAGCCATTGCAGAAAAGATTGACGAGCAAGCCGACACTATTATAAAAGACAGAAACAACTCTGACAGTCAAATTATTACAAAACTTTTGCCTTTGCTCAACATTATACCCGATGTTGCACAATACGAAGCCGATTTTGTAGAGAAACAAGTACGAATACATTATTTTGCTCAGCAACTTTTTTCAAATCAAGAAATTGTAGAAGTTGTTAATAGCGACATTCCTGCAAAAGCGTGGAACTCGTTGCATAAATGGTTTATTATCAAACTTATCAAAGCAACAGCAGAATACAAGAGCATTGAATCATTGCCGACTAACATTGAAAATAAAATTCAGTGGCTCAACAATTTCATTACATTTGTAGTTAAAGAAGACAAGGTTTCAAAACTGGACGAAGAAAATTATGAAATTATACCTAACCAAAACGGTGTATTCTGTTTAAAAAAGAACTTGTATAAAGACGACAACATACCCGAAGAGTTAAAAAACGACACAGCCGAAAAATTTGGAATTATTTTGTGTGAATCTTTGTTACACAAAGAAATTAACACCATTTCAATTACGCAAGAAAAAGATATTAACACCGTTATTCAAAGAATTAAATACATTTTTGAGAATGATATAATCAAGCAATACAGTGAGAAAAAAGACAAATTAGATTTTGCAATATATCTGCTTCATTTCTTGCCCGAACAATCAAGTCAAATATTGTATAATTCTCAAAAATCGTTGCTTGACATTGTCTGCAAATATTATTACGACAGAAGTAAGCCATACGAACAACCAATTACGATAACCTGCAATACAGAAGATTTTTGGAACAAAGCAAATACACAAATTGTTTCAGATTTGCAACGACATATTGAAGAAAATATAAGCATAAACGGATTGAAAGAATTTCTATCAAAGACAGAAAACCAAGACGAAAAAGAAAAATTTGTAAATGATACCGACAATGGTTACACAATTATATTCTTGAATAATTTTTACGATTATCTCAAACAATCAAACAATACAATTTCTCACAAAATTATTCCGAACCAAAACGGCGATTTTTGTTTGCTTGACAACAACTTTTTCAAAGACGACAATATTCCCGAAGAATTGAAAGAAGTTTTGAGTTTGGTAAATTCTGATAAAGATTTTCGTAAGATTTTGGCAGAATGTTCGTTATCAATACAACCAACTCCGATTAAAACCATAAAAGATATTGCAGATGCAATTGACGATGCCATAAAAGCAAAATATAAAAGTAGGGATAATTGGGAAGATGATAATAATTTCAAGAAAGCAGTTGAAATTCTTACAGAATATTTCCGCAAAAACAAAAATCCGAATGATATTTTTGGTTACTCTTGGAATCAAAGAGATTCAATTGAATTGAATGTGCTTTTTGATGAAAATTATCGCAAAATCATAAAAGAAGTCAAAGAAAAAGGCATTGAGAATATTGGAGAAATTTTAGCCAAAGATGCAGAGATTCAAAAATTAACAAAGGAAAAGGAAGATTTGCTTGCCGAAAATCAAAAGTTAAAAGAGGAAAAAGCAACTTTGGAAAATAAAATACAGGAACTTGAAAATCGAATGGAAAATGCAAGTTCTGATGAAGAAAAAGAGCAATTATTGCAACAAATCAATGAATTACAAAGTAATTTACAAAACACAAATAATGAGATTTCTCTCGTTGATGATGTTTTAACTATTTCAGACGGCGGGTACAACGGAATTTCAAAAGAACAACAAATCCAAGAAAATTACGAGGCAAAACGCCTTGTAAGAGAACGATTAGAACCCGAAGGTTTTGAATTTCCTGCAAATTATTACAACCAATATTCTACTATTAACGGCGTAATGAAAGACGGCGAAGAATATACACTTGTTGTAAAAAGTTACAAATACGACAAAGTTCCGTTCAAAATTGGAGCAAACGAATGGATTCATTTAATGAATGATAATGCAATGTTTTGGGCGCATTTTGGCGGTGGAAAATTGGGGTGTATCAAATTGTATCAACTATTGAAACGACAATCAAATCTCTCACTTTCGTTCAGTACCGAAAATCTTGAAGCATTCCGTTTCAGCGAGTACGATATGCAAGATATGATAAAAGGCAACAGAAAAGGCGTTGATGTTTTAGCAAAATTACTGCACTATTTCAAAGATGTACATTTTGATTTCAGCAATTTGAATAAAGACAGATATACTACCAATGCTAAAACAATGGAAGATTATCGTTTCAACGAAAAAAGTTTTGAAGAAAACATTATTGACGAAGAAGAACCCGAATAAAAAGTTATGATTTTTACAAGAGATGACCACGCTCAATTTCTCGACGAAGAATTGCGAGCAGTAACGGAAGAATTTAAAAATAAGTTAGAAACGCAAGCACTTACACTTTTGCAAGAAAAAGGCGAAATGTTTGTGGCAAAATTTATTACTTTTCGAGGAAACGGAGAAATGCTTTTGAAGTTCCCAAATAAATATTCCTTGCCTCGCAAGGGTGATTATTTGTGTTGCTTTACCGTTCCGAAAGAGCCAATAAATCTACGACTTTCAAAAAATTGGGGTAGAATGACTTATGGCGATTTATTCAAAAAGCATAATCAATGTTCCGAAAGTGTTGTTTGTATTTGGCAAGCACCCTTCAGAGATGCCGAAGGCAATATTGACGACAATTATAGAACTGTTGCTTTTCGTGGAGTTGACACAGATTTTGCTCACAATATTGCCCCTTGGCAATTTATTGAAAATGAAGATATTGAAAACACAAATTTGACAGCAACAAAGCCCGAGTATTTAGTACGAACAGACGGCATTATTTTATTACTTGGACCAAAAACGCCACCATTTGAATATCTTGCTAATCTTCAAAAAATAGTAAAAAATAGTTTTTCTGATAAAGTAAATCGGATTTTAGACAACAACTATAATCCGCAAAATAATTTTCCGCAATTACTTGATTCAAATTATGATTTAAGTGGTTTTGTGGCAAATCAACTCTCGCTTAACGATACAATGCTATTGCAAGGACCTCCGGGAACAGGGAAAACTTATCTCATTGCTCAAATTTGCGAAAAACTTTTGAAAGAAGGCAAGTCGGTTTTAGTTACTGCGCTTACAAACAGAGCATTAGTGGAAGTTGCCGACAAACCCACATTGGAAGAGTTTTTGAAAAAAGGTAAAATCTACAAAACCAAACTCACAACCGACGAAGAACAAGAAGTTAAAGGTTTACAAGATGTTTCTACAAAAGAAATTTCTCCCAAACAAGGCGAACTAATTCTCTCAACTTTTTACATTTCAAGTATGCTTGCTACGCAACCAACCGAAAGCAATGGAAAAAAAATGATTGGCGATAGTGCAGAATTAGAAAATGATGTTGATACAAAACAGCAAGGTGGCATAGAATATAATAGTTTTGATTATGTTATTGTTGATGAAGCAAGTCAGGCGTTTCTTTCCACTTTGGCAATGTCGAAAATTTTGGGACAAAAAACGCTTTGGGTGGGCGATTGCAAACAGTTAGCACCGATAATTTTACTCAACGAAGACCGTATAAATGCTAAAAAATGGAAATTATTGTCAAACGGTTTTTTAGCACAGACAAGTTACGCAGAAAATCCATTTTACCAATTAAGTGATTCTTTCCGTTTAACAAATCGTTCAGCTGATTTCACAGGAATATTCTATTGCAATGCTTTGAAGTCCAAGACAAATCCGAACACTTCATTTGCGTATCCTGAAACACCAAAAGAAATTTCACAGTTTTTCAACCACCAAGGTGGTCCTACTCTACTAAAAACTGACTTAAAAACAGGCGATAAAAGTCCTTTACAAGCAATTGAATTAACAACAAAAATTGTTACAGAACTAATGAAAATTAGTCCAAAACTTGAAATTGCAGTTTTGACAAAATTTATAACAACAGTTAAATCTTTGCAAAGAGCAATGTCGGGCAATCACAAAAATCTGCTCATTGACACCGTCGATAAAGTGCAAGGGTTAACAACCGATATTACAATTTTTGTTATACCAAACGCAAGTATGCACTTTTCGCTTGATTCACGACTTTTTAATGTGGCGACAAGTCGTGCAAAACGCAATACAATAATAATTTGTGATAAAGAAATGCTTGTTTATCCGGGTATTAACAACGAAGTAAAAGCATATTTACAGAAACTTGACAACGAATTTTCGTTTTACATTCAAGACGACAAAACAGCAATCGCTTGTCCACCAAAACAACCGACAACGCAACCACAAATAGAAGTTAAACAACAAAATTCAAATCAGCCGAAAATTCTCGGTTATGTTGATTTATCGAAGTTTGAAAAGCCGAAGAAGGAAATTCAGAAAGATAAACAAAATTTGTATGTAATTGATACTAATGTATTTGTGGATTACCCAGAAATAATTTCAAAAATCAATAACAGGTATCAAGTAGTGCTTTCGGCAAAAGTTATTGACGAGTTGGACTATCACAAAGTTTCGGGCAAACTTGATGAAAACGGCAAACGGAATGTTCAAAAGGCGTTACGCTTTATTAACACAGATTTAGACAGCCCAAATGTACGAATGGAAACCGCCGACTTGAAACTTTTACCCAATGATTTCAACAAAAAATCCCCCGATAATTTTATTTTGTCGGTAGCGTTAAAATATAAAGAAGAAAATCCGATTATGCTTACCTCTGACAATGGTTTGCAAATAAAGGCGAAAGGATTAGGCATTACAACAATAACGCTAAAAGATTTTTTGAAACAAAACTTGCCCTCAAATTTATATTATAAGTGGTTGAACAATAAAACATAAATATTATGCCCGAACAACAAAACATAGAATACAAAAGCAGTTGGCACGATGATTATCTCAAATGGATATGCGGCTTCGCCAACGCACAAGGCGGACGGATTTACATTGGTAAAAACGATGCAGGTACGGTCGTTGGCGTGGAAGATTATAAAAGTCTGATGGACGAAATTCCCAACAAAATTAAAAATCTGATGGGAATTACCGCCGAAGTCAATCTTCTGCAAGAGGGCGAATTGCATTACATAGAAATCATTGTTACGCCCTATTCCGTTCCTATTTCTTTGCGCGGACGGTATTATTATCGCAGTGGTAGCGTCAAACAGGAACTTACCGGCGTTGCTCTCAACGAATTTCTTTTGAAAAAAGCAGGGCAAACTTGGGATAATGTGATTGAACCGCGAGCCACCTTTGCCGACATTGACGAAAATTCGGTAAAACAATATTTGGTAATCTCAAAAGAAAAAGGCAGATTACCCGATTTTGACGGCTTAAAAATCAATGAAATACTTGAAAAACTGCACCTTGTCGAAGACGGACAGATAAAGAGAGCGGCGATTATTATGTTCGGGAAAGACCCTTGCCGTTTTTATCCGAATGTGTATGTCAAAATCGGTCGTTTTGGAAAAAACGATATTGATTTGCGTTATCAAGATGTGGAAGAAGGCAATATTATTGTGCTGTTGCGCAATGTTTTAGAAAGGTTGGAACAAAAATATCTTATCAAAAATATCACATTTGAAGGAATGTATCGCATTGAAACGCTCGAATATCCGAAACTTGCGCTTCGCGAAATGTTACTCAACTCGATGGTACACCGCAGTTATATGGGCAGTTTTTCGCAAATGCGGGTATATGACGACAAAATCAACCTGTGGAACGAGGGCGGTTTACCCGAAGGCATAACGTTGGAACTGTTGAAACAATCGCACACTTCAAAACCACGAAATCTGCTAATCGCCGATGTTTGTTTCAAAGGCGGTTTGATTGATGCTTGGGGACGAGGCACTATAAGTATTATTGAAGAATGTAAAGCCGCAGGACTTCCCGAACCCGAACTTGCAGAACGATTCGGCGGTTTTATGGTAACGCTTTTCAAAGACCGTTTTTCGGCAGAACAACTGCAACAGTTAGGACTAAACGAAAGGCAGGTAAAAGCCGTGCTGTATGTGAAAGAAAAAGGGAAAATAACTAATAGTGAGTATCAGACGTTAAACGAAATTTCAGAAAGAACTTCTTCAAGAGAGTTAGAAGAATTAATGAAGTTATCTATTTTTAGGAGAATTGGCGATAAGAAAGCAACACAATATAAATTGGATTTTGGCGGATAAGTGGCGGATATATGGCAGATATGGCGGATAAGTGGCGGATATTAAAAGCGGGTAAGGTGCGAATTTTTGCCGAAAAGTTTGTCCGAAGATGCCGAAGTTTGAAAACAGATATTGATTGTCGAATAAAAAATTAAAAAATAAATGCCCATAGAAGAAAACTTATTCTTAAATACTCTTGCTTTTGAATTTCCAAAAGAGCCGATAACATTCTATTTTTCGTTAGAAGATAGAACGGATTGCCCATTGACAAAACTCAATCACGCCTTGTTTCCTCAAAATATCAAAGATATTTTTCCAAACATAACCAACGGCGATACGCTTTATACTTCATTTACAAGGAAGTTAGACGGTTTTCTTCCGCTCGAAATCAATTTTATTACAGACAATTTTGCCCTTGTAAAACGCCACTACAACCGCGAGATCAAACATTATTTCACGCAGAGAAACATACTTGTTGAGCCGACATTTATAAAAGACAATCAAGTTTGGCTGCGCAACACCAACGAAAAAGCCCCAAAAGATTGTGCAACTTACGACCGTTATACCGTAAAAGTAAATTTCAATCATTTTGCAGATAAACCAGAATTGGTTGTATCTTACGACCGCAAGGCAAAAGTTCTCAAAAAATCTGTTGCAGCTTTTTTGTCTGAGGAGGAAAATACCACAGCCAACTTGTTGAATCGTGTTATTTATGTAGAGTATTTTAGCAAGGATAAAAAACACTCAAAACGAACAGTTACCAAGTATGAAAAACTGAATGAAAGAGAAGATACCGTTGATTACAACAATGTTTATCCCATTATCGGCAGAGATTTAGCCACCTTTTTAGGTTTTGAAGAAGACGATGAAGAAACAGCGACATTTCCAAAGCAAAACCGTTATACAAAATACTACGGCAAAATATCAGGCTTTTACAGTGAATTTCTGAATACGGACGAGTTCCGCAATATTATTCCAATTTCCGAAAAAGGTTTTGATATTGCAAACCCTATGCAAATCGGTAAAACCACGCCACAAAGCAAACAACTCATTTTCGGCAGAAACCAATATGGCGAATATCAAACAGGTGTCGTACCTCAAAAAGGTGTAAATTACGGACCGTTCAAGCAACCCTATTACAACAACATTCAACTGTTTTTTATTGCACCCAAAACACATTCGCAGCATACAATCAAACTTTCCGAATATCTGCTGAAAAGTTACAAGGACTTTTTCAAAGGACTTATGCACTATACCAATGTGCCTGTTACTCCCACTCCAAAAGGATTTAGTATTCAGTTCACAGATTTACAAAACCCTTTGCCCGAAATAGAAGAAGCACTTGAAAACAGACAACTAAACCCTGATGTAAAGTATATTGCAGTTTATCTTACACCGATAGGCAAACACTCAAAAGACAAGGAACAACGCAAGATTTATTACAGAGTGAAAGAAAAATTGCTTAACCGCAAAATTTCTTCTCAATGTATAGAAACCGACAAAATGCTGAATGTACTTGCCAATGACGAACAGAAAGGCAGAAAGGATTTTGCATATACACTGCAAAATAAGGTATTCGTCAATCGCTCCCTTTGTTCCACAAAAACACGCTTGCAAGGGTATAACAAGCGGCTAAAAAAAATCTCCACACCTGCGCTACGCTTCGGGTAGTATTTTTTTTGCCGCCCTTGCAAGCGCCGCCGCCACACTCCATTGTTGCGCTCCAACCCACTCCGCTACGCTCCGTTAGGTGCTCACAATGGGCGTGTCGGCTTGTTTTGTTTCACACGGTCGCTCATTCCTCATTCGCGGCTACTCTTGCCCCCTTAAACCCCAACAAGGAAGTCGCTACGCTCCATTTTTTAAAAGGGGGCAACCGCCGCTGATTGTTGTGCTCGCCTGCGGGTCGCTCGGGCTAATCGGGCTGTCACGTTTTTTGCAATGTTCCGTTTCGTTTTTTTTGCTCCCAACCCTTTTAGCGGTCTTTGCCGTGTTCGCTTTGGTCGTACCTCCCGACGCTCACACCGCAAAACATTGTTTATACCCAAGCAAGAGCCGCCCCGCAAAAAAAACTTCACTACACAGCAAAAAAACGCGCCAGCCCTGCGTGTACCACGTAGGCAGTCGGCTCGCGCCTCTCCACTCCGCAGGCAAAAAATCACTCCGCTATCGCTCCGCTGATTTTTTACCCGCTCCGTTTCGGCTCAAGGCTGCTTTACCTGCGTTGTTTTTGTGCTACACCCGCGCCAACCCCCGACCACCCACCCCTAAAAACAGTTGAATTTTTTATTTTATTTGCGTTACCACGTAGGTTTTTTGAATTGCAGTATTTTGAATTTCAGTTCTTTTTGCCCGAAAAAAAGGAATATGCAAAGTTAGCAATTACGCTTACCGGCAGTAAAGGTCAAGCCCTGCGGGTTTTTCAAAAAATCTTCCTTTTTATTTCTTAACGCTATGCTAAAATAAAAAGAGTATTTATTTGAAAAAACCTTGACAGCCGCCGCTCCATTGCTTTTTAACTTGCATATCCTTTTTTTCTTCTTTCTTTTCTTTTTTCTTCTTTTTCGGGGAAAAAATAATTATTGTTTTTTGTGTCTGTAAAAGCAAGTTAGCGCAATTAAAAGCATAAGCCGCCAATATTTCAAATGATAAATATAGCAGAAGTATTTTTGCAGTCGGATTAGGTCAGGTCAATACCAAGTCCGTACCAAGTCCAAGTAAAAGTAATTATTCACCCCTTAAAATTTGTAGAATATGGGAACAATTAAAAAAGGAATTTTAGGCGGCTTTTCGGGCAAAGTCGGAACAGTCGTAGGCGCAAGTTGGAAAGGCATTGCATATATGCGTTCACTTCCGCTAAAAGTGAGAAACCCGCGTACATTAGGGCAAAGAATGCAGCGCAGCAAATTTGCGCTCACGCTTGCTTTGCTGCAACCGATGACCGCATTTTTGCGTACAGGTTGGAAACTTTACGCACACAAGCAGTCGCCGTTTAACGCGGCAATGTCTTACGCGATTAACAATGCAGTAACAGGGACTTACCCCGATTATGACATTGACCCAAGCAAAGTGTTAGTATCTCGCGGCGCATTACCCACCGCCACCAACACATTTGTATCTTTCGACGACGGCAAAGTTGAATTTCAGTGGGAAGACAACAGCGGCGTAAACTCCGCAAAAACAACCGACAAAGCGTTAATCGCAATCTTCAACCTTGCAAAAGGCGAAGCCATTACCGACAACGCAGGAGCAGAACGCCAAGATTGTGTACAAAAGGTTGCTGTTCCTGCCGAATGGTCGGGCGACAATGTAGAAACTTATATGGGTTTCATATCCGAAGACGGTAAGGAAGTCGCAAACAGTGTGTATTTGGGCAGTGTTGCCATTGCTTAAAGTCCTGTTGAGAAACAGGCAAAATGTTTTCTTGCAAAAAATCCCGTAAAGTGCGGGATTTTTTTTGTACTTTTGCTGTCGGAAGAAACGTTTGAGAAACGAACAAGAAACGGTAAACCGTTTCTCATAAAAAGCAAGTAATAGAAAGCAACAAGAAACAACTACCCACGAAAAGCAAAAATAAAAGTCATTTTGCATAAAGTGGTTCTAAATCGTTTCTTAATAACACATAACTAATTGAATATTAGGCAATATTGTGAATTGCTTACAAAATTTGTATCTTTGACATCGGAAACAGCCATCAAATCTTTTGCCAATTCGTAATTTATGTTGTGAATTGCTTTCAAAATTTGTATCTTTGACATCGGAAACAGCATCCAATATTACATCACTGAAGTACTATAGTTGTGAATTGCTTTCAAAATTTGTATCTTTGACATCGGAAACAGCATCCAATATTACATCACTGAAGTACTATAGTTGTGAATTGCTTTCAAAATTTGTATCTTTGACATCGGAAACAGCTATGGCGATACCGACTACCTTTCTGATTATGTTGTGAATTGCTTTCAAAATTTGTATCTTTGACATCGGAAACAGCCTTTGTTGTATATTAATAAACAAAAATTAGGTTGTGAATTGCTTTCAAAATTTGTATCTTTGACATCGGAAACAGCCAAATGGTTCATTATATTTGTGTGGTGATTGTTGTGAATTGCTTTCAAAATTTGTATCTTTGACATCGGAAACAGCATTTCTCAGGAGGCATACGATGAATTTTATGTTGTGAATTGCTTTCAAAATTTGTATCTTTGACATCGGAAACAGCCCCCATTCGGCAAAGGTAGCATTAACGGAGGTTGTGAATTGCTTTCAAAATTTGTATCTTTGACATCGGAAACAGCGCATACCTCATACTTGTTTATTTTTGATGCGTTGTGAATTGCTTTCAAAATTTGTATCTTTGACATCGGAAACAGCATTAGTTATGTGAACTTTGATTTGGGTAGGGTTGTGAATTGCTTTCAAAATTTGTATCTTTGACATCGGAAACAGCTATGTTTCATTTTCCCTAAAGTAATCTGTGGTTGTGAATTGCTTTCAAAATTTGTATCTTTGACATCGGAAACAGCATTGCAAGTGGGACTGCAATTCAAAATGCGGTTGTGAATTGCTTTCAAAATTTGTATCTTTGACATCGGAAACAGCAAAAGAAAGTACGTGAATTATTGGATGATTGTTGTGAATTGCTTTCAAAATTTGTATCTTTGACATCGGAAACAGCATTGCCCACTTCCTATTTATCCTCATAACTGTTGTGAATTGCTTTCAAAATTTGTATCTTTGACATCGGAAACAGCTATGTACCAATTGAAAGCCTTTCGGCTTATGTTGTGAATTGCTTTCAAAATTTGTATCTTTGACATCGGAAACAGCTCAGAATTAATCAAAGCATCCGAATCTTTAGTTGTGAATTGCTTTCAAAATTTGTATCTTTGACATCGGAAACAGCGGGTTTTTATATTACCAATAGCAAAATTATGTTGTGAATTGCTTTCAAAATTTGTATCTTTGACATCGGAAACAGCTAATAGTTCCATGCGCCGTACATTTGCGGGGTTGTGAATTGCTTTCAAAATTTGTATCTTTGACATCGGAAACAGCGCAGAACCGCAGCGCAAGAAAGTAAATATCGTTGTGAATTGCTTTCAAAATTTGTATCTTTGACATCGGAAACAGCACGCAAAGATACAAAGAATGTTTAATACCTGTTGTGAATTGCTTTCAAAATTTGTATCTTTGACATCGGAAACAGCAAAAGTCTAAATAGTATAAATATATATCTTGTTGTGAATTGCTTTCAAAATTTGTATCTTTGACATCGGAAACAGCTCCCTATGCAATAGCTTTCAGAATTACGGGGTTGTGAATTGCTTTCAAAATTTGTATCTTTGACATCGGAAACAGCCGATTTTTGACGTAAACGCATCGGAGCGTCGTTGTGAATTGCTTTCAAAATTTGTATCTTTGACATCGGAAACAGCATATTTTCTATATTTGACTGATTATATGCTGTTTACATGTCAAATTAGAAAGAAAAAAATCGCTACTGATCGAATGCTGTTTTAGAAACATATTTAACCACTAAGAACACAAAGAAAAACGCTGGTATTTAACATTTTGTGTATTTAGTGAAAATCCTGTGTAAACGATAAGGTAAAAGATTTTGGCTCTTGAAACAATCCCTATCTCTGTACGATTTGCACCATATTGCCTTCCGGATCGACAAAATTGCGGATGCGGCCGCCGCCAACGGCTTCAAATTCCGGTCCCTCCCATGGCACATTGTGTTTATCAAGTTCTGCTATTGCTCTATCCATATCGCTCACCCGCAACGCCAAGTGCGACCAGCCCGGTGTGCATACATTACGCGACGGACGCGGCGAACCATCTTCGGGCATTACCTCAATGAACGATCCGTCCGGAGCTTTGATGATATAAACAGGCTTTTCGGTACGCGCAAATACTTCATAACCAAGAGTATCGCAATACCATTGGGTCATCTTTTCGACATCTTTCACGGCGATGGCCGGATGGTCTATTCCAAGAAAAACAGATTTCATAATGTAGTGTTTATCAAATTAAAAAAATTATAAGCATATTCTTGCCACAAAAGTATAAAATATTTCTTGATTCTTGCATTATTTTAGGTAGATGGTATTAAGACAATTGTTTTTTAGGGTTTATTTTAAAAATTTTGTATCCTATTGCAGCTATCATTATGCTCATCAACGGACTTATGAGATTGAAAAAGCAATAAGGCAAATAGGTAAGGGTTGAAACTCCTAAAATGGTTGCTTGTGTCATTCCGCAGGTATTCCAAGGTACAAGCGGCGAAGTTACGGTTGTAGAATCTTCAATTGTTCTACTCAACAGACGACTTTCGTAACCTTCTTTCTTGTATATGTCTTTAAATAAATTTCCTGTAAGAAGTATGGAAATATACTGGTCGGCAGTGGTAAGCGTTAGAAACAGGCCGCAGCCTACGGTAGATGAAACCATACTTACGGTGCGTTTCATCATACTAATGAATGAATAAGTGATGCGTTTGAACATTCCGCTTGCAGTCATTACTCCGCCAAAAGTCATTGCACAAATAATAAGCCAAATCGTATTCATCATCCCCGCCATTCCGCTTGTAGAAACCAATTCGTTGAGTTGCACATTGCCTGTATCAACGGTAGTGCTTCCGTAAATCGTCATAAGCACCCCTTTGAATTGTGAAACAACTCCCATAACTTCCATTCCTGATATTTCGTGCAGTAAATGTGGTTGAGCAATAAGGGCGGCAATACCTGCCATTAGAGTAGATAAAAACAAAGTAATCAATGCCGGAACTTTCTTAATAATCAAAAAAAGTGTAACAGCGGGAATTACAAGCAACCAAGCCGAAATATTAAATGTTTGTTTAAGCGATGTTGTATAAAATATAATCCGGTCGGTATCGGCAGATTTATACGAAAGGCCTGCAATTGTAAAAATGGTTAGCGAAATTATTATAGTTGGAGTAGTTGTTATAAGCATATATTTGATATGGGTAAACAAAGGCGTTTCTGTTACCGATGATGCTAAAATTGTTGTATCAGACAATGGTGATATTTTATCACCGAAATATGCTCCCGAAATTATTGCTCCTGCCGTCCATCCCGCAGGTATTCCATGTATTTGACCTATACCGAGCAAGGCTATTCCGATTGTTGCAATTGTTGTCCAAGAACTGCCTATCGCTACTGAAACAATGGCACAAATTACACAGGTAGAAACAAGATAAAAACTCGGATTAATTATCTGAATACCATAATATACAAGCGTCGGAATAATGCCGCTAATCATCCACGCGCCGGCTAATGCGCCTATTATCAGCAGTATCAATATGGCAGGTACCGCTCCGAAAATACTTTTTGCAATTGAATTTTCAATCTCCGACCATTTAATTTTGCAATAAACCATTGCAATTAGGCAACATACAGAAGATGAAATAAGTAAAACAATCTGATTACCTCCCGATAAAGCATCTGCACCAAATATTTGTATAGAGGCAAATAGCATCGTAACCAATACCAACACAGGTATTATTGATAATAAAAATGTAGGCTCTCTTACATCTTGTTGTTTCATATCTCTTATTTTTCTTATTCAACAAAAGTAATTATTTATTTAGAAATGGTAATAAACATATTAAATATGGATTCAAAAAGGTTATCTTACGAAAAAAAGGCGAAACCCATTTTAATGAGCTTCGCCTTTTTATTTTCAGAGAGAGGCTGTTTCAAAATTCCTGCGCTGCCATTCGTTTGTAACCGTTATAACGCCATAAGGCATTCTCTTGGGTTACTTTGAACAGTTCTTTTGCTTCTTCCGGATATTGTTTCATCAAAGTCGCAAA
>Ga0082212_10004114_pt1 | contig 20299 bp, 15 predicted proteins | sample TergutNt197P3_FD_71548 | JGI IMG/M metagenome (GOLD analysis project Ga0082212, IMG submission 71548) | Neocapritermes taracua P3 segment gut microbial communities from Petit-Saut dam, French Guiana - Nt197 P3 | ecosystem: Host-associated > Arthropoda: Insects > Digestive system > Gut ... | reverse complement strand
AGCCTTTTCCAAGCGGTGAACATGGGCTTCAGGAAAAAATTGCAAAAACCGCTTGAGGTATTCCGGTGAAAAACACCAATCCAACATGCCCCAAATCAAACACACCCGACGCTCACGAAATAGAGGTAGCGACTCTTCAATGTTCAGCAGCGTCTCATAACTCGGATGACGCGACGAAAGTGGAATATCTTGTACAAACCGATAGACTGCCAAGCGATGACTCCAAGAATCGTAAGGAGCAAGCAGTGCCGAACGCACCTCCGGTGTGAGATTTTTTCGATTTGCCGATGCCATCAAAAGCGTGCCGAGTGAAAAAAGATTTAACCCTTGTATTGCGAGCCGACCGAAAAACGGCATCCGGCAAAGGCGAATCCGCATCGGACATTGTGAACTCCGAAATGCCGCCGTATTCATAAAAACGAATTGTTCAAACCGATCCGGCAATCGTGTGGCGGCTCCAGTTCCAATTGCCCCGCCCCAGTCGTGAGCAATCAGGGTAATCCGCTTCAAATCGAGGTGTTCAATCAGTTGCACGACATCGGCAATCCGCCGTTCCAATGTGAATGGATATTCATCTTCATCCGGTTTGTCCGAGAGTCCGCAACCGATATGATCGACGGCAACGCATCGGAATCGGTCTTGAAACTGTGTGATCAACCTTCTCCAGGAATACGACCATGTTGGATTGCCATGCACCATTAACAAGACAGGAGGATTGTCGGCGGCAAGAGATTCGTCGATATAATGATAGCGCAACCCATCGGCGAGCGTCAAGAAATGTGAATCAAAAGGATAACCAGCATAGTTCACCATCGCAGGGTCATTATACCACAGATGGCAAGAAAATACTTCTTTTCGAGAAGATGGGCACTTCTAGCCCGGATAATTTATAGGTTGCTTTTTGGCTTCCGTTTCTCCGTTGCGTCGTTCAATGGTGGGGCTGGTTGCCAGTGCTTTCTGCACGCGTTCGGAGGTGATGAGCATTCGGCGGAAGAATTCTGCCTGCCAGAAAGATTTCGCCCAGCAAAAACAGGATTGCCAAATAGAGCAACCCATCGCAGATCGTCTGCCTGCCGCTAAAGTCACTTGCCGTACTGAAATTCGCCGCCGTTTCCAACGGTTGACGCACCGGGCGTAAAATATCCGCTATCTCCGTTACGTCCAGTTGCCGAAGGTCTCCCTCCGAAGCATTGACATTCACTGCCTTCAATTCCGATCTGTCCACTCCAGAACGAGATTTTTTGGAAATCGTGTAAAACCCGGAATGATCCGTTTGTGCGAACGTTGCAACCCATGAACCATCCTCGCTTGGCGTTGCATCAATTCCCACTCGGGAACCGCTCGACTCTCCTTCACGTTGCGGCATGACAAACTGGACGCGTTCCTCAAATTCCATCGGATTGATTGTAACCGTCAACGGATCGCCGACCAGGAGCGTTTGTAACTGCTCCGGTCGCTTGGAAAGCCAAGCGGTCAGTTCGAGCAACACCACCACGTAACTGGGATTGCTACGCCCCCAATTGTTCCAAACAGGAGAAGCCGAAGTGAGGAACGTCATCGTTCGACCATCTCCGAACGTCTTTTCTAACACCAACGGAGCATCGTTTCGCAACGTTGCCCAAATGTTGACCGAAGAATCGTTCGGCACGTCGACTGCCAAATATCGTTCAATGATAACACTCCCGAGTAAAGGACTTTCTCCATCGCTGAAAAGCCGGAAGATGGGATGCGGCGTGATGCGTATATCGGAAGCATTTGTCAGATAGTCGGGCAGGAGTTCCTGCACCATGACTGGAGCGGCGGGAAACAAGCCGGTGCCGTTTTTGTACAACTGGTTGCGTACGAAATCGAGGTCGGTATTCGGACCCGGAAAGAAAGTCACACCGCCGCCATGACTCACATAGTTTTCCAAAGCCCGCACTGCCGAGTGTTCTAACGTGGGCAAATCGAGCAGGAAAATCGCACTGAAATTGTCGAGCGGTTTCTCCGCCAAAAACGACGGTGATTCTTGCCGAACCCGGATGCCCGACTTCGTACCGCCGGGAGCAAGAGCAACCCGAACGTACGGTGCCGATGATTCCGAAGCAGCGGAAAGCGAAGGGGCAATCAGCAAGACTTCGAGGGCTTCGGGAACGTGCAGGACGATATACCGCTGATTATCATCGGGCAACGCATCGGGTTGCAATCGGACTTCAACGCGGTGCGGCTCGGAACCAGTTACCCTGACCGGAAAGCGAAGCGGCGGCGCAGTTTTACCTCCCGGAGAGAGTCGCTGTATCGTTTGCTGTGAGCGCATTTGATCGTCAACGAAGAGCGTTACCAAAACATGTTCGGCAACTTCCGAACTGTAATTGGCAACGGTGGCATCGAGCAGGATGTCAATGTCGGCGGCATGAATTCCATCGACGAGAGCAATTTGTTCGATTCCCAGATTCGGCTGTTCGGCTTGGGCAATGCGAACCATCCGCACGGTTCCGCCATGTTGCCGGATCGTTTCGATCTGTTTCAACGTGGGCGCAGGATTTTCCCAATTGCGCCGGCGGAAATCGGAGAGAAAATAGACCACCGGATGGAGTCCGACCGTCTGTCGGGCAATATCGCCGCCGAGGGGCAACATCGTTTCCGGGTCGTGAGCAAATGACGAAGGTTTTAATATTTGCAGAGAATTTTGGACTGTTTGTGAGTTTTCCGCATGCAACGGCAACTCATAGAGTACCGGCTCGGCGGAAGAAAGTTTGACTAGCGTGAGCCGGTCGTTGCCTCTGCCGCCGGAAATACCGCCTTCGGCAATTTTTTTCACGACGGCAACGGCATCATCGAAAAGCGGAACGCCTCCTTGAGCGAGATTGCGTTCGTTCATCGAATAAGAGTCGTCGAGGAGCACAATGTGATGAGTTCCATATCCTCCGAACCATTGGGCGAGTTTTCCTTCGAGTTTGGGACCAGCAACCATCAGGATCACGGCAGCAACGGCAAGCACCCGCAGGAGCATCAGTAGCAGTTGCTGCAAGAGGATACGTGTTCGGCTTTTTTTGTAACTGGCAAGGATGAATTCCATTGCTGCCCATTCGACGCGCCGGTGCCGAAACATGTTGATGAGATGAATCAACACCACCACACCGAGGAGGGGCAAAAACCAAAGGAATGCGGGGAAGGTGAACATGGGGATATTATACACCAAACGCGCTAAACCCTTCCGATGGAGCCCGCGAGAGTGGCTTTCGCTTCGACCACGTCGCCGACGGTTTCCTGCAACCGCCCTAGATAAACAGCCGGAGGCGGATCGCCTCGCTCAAACTGATCAAACTCATCGGCCAGTGTTTTGAAACAGTTCCACATGGCTACCCGATTGTCGGTATAAACATTGAACTTGCATATCCCTGTTTCGATTGCGGCGCGAACCTGATCGTCGGGCGTGCCCGAACCGCCATGCAATACCAAGGGGACTTTACTGGCAGCGTTCAACTCCTTTAAGAGCGGAATGTCCAGTTGCGGTAACTGCGGATAGATACCGTGAGCGTTTCCAATCGACACCGCCAAAGAATCAACACCGGTACGTTCGACGTATTTGACAATCTCATCCGGTTGAGTGAGGATATTGCTCACCGCATTGCCAGCGGTCTCCATTCCATAACCCCCGACGCGCCCCAGTTCTGCCTCCACAGAAGCACCATAAGGTTTTGCAAGTTCAACGGTCTTTCGTGCCATTTCGACGTTTTCGTCGAACGGAAGGCTCGAACCATCGTACATCACCGACGTAAAACCGTGATCGAGGGCGATTCGGATGTCGTCATGGTTCGTCGCATGGTCAAGGTGCAAGACGATAGGGATTGTATAATGGTCGGCGATTGCGTGAACCATGGAGGAGAAATACCACCATGTATTTTCATCAATGTCCGCAGGAAAGAGCATCAGGAATACCGGTGACCGGAGTTTTTCCACTCGGTCAAGAATTCCTCGAATCATCACATCGGCAATACAGTTAAATCCCGGGATGGCATAGTGTTTTTCGCGGGCATCCTTCAACAGTTCGTTTGAAACGCAGAGCATAGAATTGTGTAAACGGTACTTTTTTTATATTTACGCTGATTCAGTACGCTGAACCCCAACGTTGCCTTATCCTATCAAATTACCGCACTCTGTCAAGAGTGTACCAGAGTAGCACACGCAGTACGGGTGCATCAATTTTTTTTTGCAAACGTTCTTTCGCCTTAGTTTGCTTGCATCCAGTATTTTTTCCAGAGGTCGGAGTAGTGGACGGCACAGAGCACCGCCATTTCGTTGAGTCTGTCCACCCTCCACCGCGCCCCCGTCTGTTTCAACCGCCGCCCAATCATGCTCTTGCACGCCCCCTCCACCTGACCACTTCCTATTGCCCGCCCCTCCGACAACCGCTCTCGATACCCCAACCGTTCACGATGGTTCTCCAAATACCTTCGCAACTTTTGCAACGTCTCTCGCTCATTCTTGCCTTGAATATCGTTTTCCAATTTATCCAAACGATGTTCAATCGTCTCAAAGCCGCTCTCCAACAGTTCCCACTTCGTCGTCTCCAGCCACTGCTTATACTCCTCTGTTCCCTCTTTGTAGAGCACCTTGCCCGTATCGCTCAAATGCTCCAATGCATGATAGACATCCAAACACTCACGTATCTTCCCGAATACTTCCTTGGTGATATTCCAAATCCATTCCGCTCCATCACCCAGTGCCGAGATGTCTCCCGTCGAACCCACATGCAACAGGCTTCGGAAAGCGTTGACCCGTTTTTGGAACAAATCCTTTTCCTCTATCGAGGCAAACGCAACACAAGCGTTCACTTCAGGCAACATACGTCTGTTACGCTTGTCCCAGTCAGATAGGCCAACGCCTTCACCCAGTAAACGCTTGGAGAAAATGCCGATTTTCATATCACGCCAACCCGCAACCGTATTGACTTTCGTTGCGTCCATCGTGATTTCTACATTTCCCTTAGCGGCAATGAAGTCTTTCGGAACCTCGGCGGACTCTTCTACAAACCGTTTGATTTTCGGTGCCTCTTGATGACAGAGCATGCGAATCGTCTCGTGCGAAACTTCTAATCCACGCCAGACGTTCATATCCTCTGCGGCATCTTCGTAGGAGCCTCTCGAACCTGCTCGGACGGCAAGAAACAGAAAGCCGACCGTGTAATCTTTTTCCAATCCGAAAGACGCATCGGCGGCATATTCCGCCAACCCGCAAGGGTAACATTTTTCGTAACGACGTTCAGGCTTGATGATTCCGTTGGAGGTTCGGACTGTTTTACTGTGGTAGCCGAGATGTCTCCTTTTCGTTTGGCACTGCGGACAGAGTCTCGACTCATTTTTTTTTTCGATTTCGTCGATTTCTGTTTGGACAATGTTTTCGAGAGATTGCCGTAGAAGTTCTCGACCTTTTTCTGTGACGGCGGCATCGGCAGCGTTGAGGAATTGTCCGAACGGTGCGTCTCGACCTGCCCGTTGGACGGCACGATAGTAGTCGAGGGCTTGGGCAAGGAAGTGGATTTCTCCTTCAGTCTGGGCGATGGAGGGGTGGGAAGATTCGGAATGGGGTGTGCGATTTTTACGCGACATAGTGTTGCAAAGGGGTGAAAGGTAAAATGGTAAATTGCCAGTTTACCCTATCTTACCCAATCGCGCAACTAGACTTTGATGCACCCAGAGGTGGGGGTGCGTCAAAATTTTGGGCAAGAACCAAGAACTCTTCGATGAAATGCTCAAGTGTATTTTCGAACATCTCGGAGAGGCGATTGCTTCCGCCGCTTCCATTCGAATCGTCCTCGATGACTCGCCGACAAAACGATGCGGTCAGCAAGTCGAAGGAGCCGGTTATGCCAAAGATACCGTGCTGTTGCCGCTAGGAAAACTACAAGGAGTGACAACAATCGCTCGTCTTCGTCGTAGTCAACTCCATTGGTCTTTTTTCCGTTTTTTGAGTTCCTCGGCAATCCGGCGGACGGACTCTTCCTGATCCTTTCGGGCAATTAACGTCGCATCGTCAGTTTGAATCACCACGACATCACGCAAACCGATGAGCGCAACGAGATGTTCGGGATCATCGCCCCAGACGGTGCATCCCGTCGAGTCGATTGCCAATAGGGTGGATGCAACCGACAGGTTTCCTGCATGATCCTTTTGATCTGCATAGAGCCGATCCAGTGCCGTCCAAGTTCCGACATCGTTCCAATCAAATACCGCCTCCAAAACGGCAACATTTTCTGCCTTCTCCATCACGGCGTAGTCTATCGAAATGGATTTCATGGCACGGAACGCTTCTTCCGTTACGCTCATTTCCTCCGGCGTTTCCAGAGATTGCTCTATTTTCAGGAGACAAGCACCGATTTCCGGTTCAAGTTGTTGTATCCGTTTCAAAATCGTTTCCGCTTTCCATACGAAAATGCCAGCATTCCAGTAATACTTTCCCGATTTGCAAAACTGTTCTGCGATTTCCCGATTCGGTTTTTCGCAGCATTGACCGACATGATATGCGGAGTATTGTGGCATTACCCAAGGGTCCCCACGTTGAATGTAACCGTAGGATGTTGCCGGAAACGTTGGTTTAATTCCTATCGTAACAAGGGTTTCGGGTGAATTTTGAACGAGGTTGGCGGCGCACTTAATGGTATCGCGAAGATCCGATGCGGGTTTGATGATGTGATCGGCTGGGAGAACCACCATCAGGGCATCGGGATCGACTTGGCGCAGTTTGAGCGATGCCCAGCCGATACAAGGGGCGGTATTCCGGGCGAGTGGCTCCTGCAAAATATGTTCTGTGCCAAAATGGGGGAGCGAATCGGCAATCGGTGCGGCTTGAGTCCGGTTAGTAACAATCCAAGTCTGTTCAGGCGGAACGAGACCGGTCAAGCGTTCGAGAGTCGCTTGTAGCAACGTCCGCTGTTCCTCGAAAACGAGCAGGTGTTTTGGTTTGGCAACACGACTCGCAGGCCACAATCGTGTCCCAGAGCCGCCTGCCAATATGAGAGCGTGTAACATCGCGTTCTTTGGATACGTTAAAAAATTGGGATTTATCCCTTGGCTCTACCTGCGTTCCGGGTTGGTATTGGTGTACGGTGTTGAATCCAGCAAAATTGCTTCAAAAAGGCATATAAATAGGCAAAATAGGAGGTTTATTTTCTATGTTTTGGCAAAATGGGTGATTTCGACAATGTCTCGACAACGATATCTCCGTCCACCAACCCGAAACGCATGTAGAGCCACCCCATTTTATCCGCTTGCGGAGCGGAAGTCCAGCATTTTTCGGCAAGATTTCCGCCGATTCGCCACTTTTCAGCCCGAAATCCCCTAAAATTCCCTCCGAAAATGCCAAAATCACGCCACCCGCGCGCACTATCAGCGCACGCGGCAGGGTTTCGGACTCCGGCGACAAGTTTGCCAAAACACCGTCATTCCCGCGCAGGCGGGAATCCAGATGGGGGATATAATCTTTCCTTGACTTATTTCCATAAAGTCCTTTGAACGGAAGACTTTATGAAAATCTCACTCGGTATCACTACATTTTACGACGAATAAACCGCAAGTTTTTCGGTTCAACCGCGACGAAAAAGGGGTTACTGAATAGGTCTGTTGCCTATTCTTCCATCAATTCCCGGAAAGGCATATCCTGCTTGAAACAATCCCACTCCTTTTGAAGATGTTCGAGCAGTTCTTTGCGTTCCTCCTCCGTTGAACCTTTTTCCTGTTTGGCAACTTCAACGCTCTTTTGCGACCACTCTCTTGCCTTCTCAAAATCGCCTGCCTCAGCATAAGCCGCCGCCAGGGTACTCAAAATGAACGCCCTCTTGTAATTGGTCAATTGACCCGCCTTCTCCGCCAGTTCCACTGCCCGACGACCATTTCGCACGGAATCTATCGGTGAGGTACACAAAATCCAAGCCAAATTGTTGAGCGACAAGTGATCCTCCGGTGCCAATTCAATGATTTTTGTCAATACTTTGACCGCATCGGCATGGAGCCCCAATGAAATCGACGTTTGCGAATCCAAATGGAGCAATGCCAAATTATCCGGCTCCTTTGCCAAAAGCGGTCGTATCCGATCCTTCGTCGCCTTGTAATTTTTTTTACTGAGCCACATCGTTTCAATCAATAGTAAATTGATTGCTTTGGATTCAGGGTCCTTTTGCAAACATGATTCCAGCCAACTAACCGCCTCGTCCCACTTTTTCTGTTCTGAAAAGACTTGAGATTTGGCAACAATCCACCGCAATTCTTCGGGTTCCTCTTTCAGTTGCTCTTCCACCAGTGTAAGGGCTTTGTCGTAAGCCCCTTCCTTGGAATATATTCCTATGAGAACCAAAATCCACTGCGCTTCGGCATCGGGATATTGTTCACGTAGTTTTTGAACGATTTCAATGGACGCAGCATACTTTTTCTGCTTGTTTAGAATTTCCATCTCCCAAAGAAGGTATATTGGTATTGGTTGCTCGATCATCGACTGAAGTTTCTTTACCACGTCAAGAGCATCGTTGTAATTCTCTTTCGCCATTAGAACGTGATGTTTTTTTTCTAAAACTTCTATTTCCACATCAGGCGGGAAATTTGGCAACATTTTTTCCGCCGCCTCTAGGTCTTTTAAGGCTTCCGTAAAATTGTCCATTTCGAAATGAACATCGGCACGAAGGAGCAACGTCGTCAACATCAACCCTTTATTTTCTTGAAAATTCGTGTAAAGAGAATTGAGCAGTTTGAGAGCGTCTTCGTATTGTCCCATTTTGGCAAAGACCTTTGCCGCCATCTGATCGATCCGATATTGCGATTCACTCTCCGTTTCTTTTTCACGCAACTTGTCAATAATACTCATTGCCGTCTTGTATTCTCTGACCTCGGTAAGTATGGCGACAATTCGATGGTGTAAATCGGTATTATTGCTTTCGGCTTCGATCAATTTTTGCAGAACGTTCCGCGCCTCATCGTTCCGCTTGAGTTCAAATAGTGTCCCTGCGTGAAGGAGTACAATTCTCGGATTCCCGCTTTTTGCGGCGGTTGATGCAACCGCTTCTCTCTTTTCCGCTTCCGTTTCAAGGTCAACGAGACGCAGTGCCGCCTGAAATTGAATTTCAGGATCATTGTTCGCACTCTGAATCACAAGTTGCAGGGCTTCTTTTGCCCGATTCTCGTTTCCATCGGGTAAAAGATTGAGTTGGGCAATCCGCATGAATGCCGCCGGATGATCTTTGATGACGTTAACTGCGTCTTCGAGGTCGTTCAATGCTCTTTGCCGAATATCCTGCCAATTTCCATCGCGGGCATTGGGCTGATCCAGGGCTTGGGCGAGAACAAGTCCCCGCTGTAACTGGGTCGAAGCCAAAAGTTGGTTGCAGTATTTCAAATTTTCCCCGGAAAGTCCCGCCTTTTTTGCACGCTGGCAGAGAACGATGACTTGGATCAAATCCACTGGAGTGCTTGCACGGAGTTTTGCTTCGGTTGCCTGGTCGAGCAGTCCCATGCCGGGATTGTCGGAATCGACAACCGTAGTGGACTCTTCCGGTACTGATCCATTGTCGGGATCATCGGTTTCTTGAGCAGAGAGCGACCCGAAAAGAGCGATACTCAAAAAGGCAACACCAATAAAAATCCGTTTCATCGTTTCTCTAAAATACTGACAGTCCAAATCTGTTCCGAAAGTGTAACCATTTTTTATCTTTCCGTCAACCGACCGTGCCGTTGATGCTGTTCGCTGGGTAATTTCCTCTTGCCGAAAACACAAAAAATTTGTACTCTTCCGGGAGAATCGGCGGACTTGCGTCCGCCGCTCGTGAATTCCTTTAACACCGAACAATGCTCATGATCCGAACATCGCTCCTTGCGTTAACAACGCTTTTTTTCGCCGCCGCTCTTGTTGCGGAAGAACCGACCGTCGATTTGGAAACCACTGTACTTGAAATCATGCACACGGCATTCTGCATCGGTGATTACGACACTGTCGAATCTCTATTCGACAAACTCTCCCCCAACCGCAAGAAAAATTTCTTGCAAGATGCCTGCAAATTGGCGGCAGGCGAGATGATACCCGGACGATTTTTTGATTGTTCGCTTTTGGACGTAAATTTTCAGAGACGGAATCGAGACCTGCAAAAAATGATGAACGACGCAACAGTAGAAGAACGCACTAATATTCAAGAGACGTTCGCTTCTAATGTTACAGATGATTATCTGCCCAAAAAAATCGAGCAAACGCAACTATTAGGGCGTTTGACGCTCTCGCTCTTCGAACCATCGGCAATGGCAGAACACGTCGCAGTGTCGCGGCACGAAAATGTATATTACGTGGTTTTCCAGTCGCCGACGCTGGGGGAAGAGAAGGAACGTAGGTACAAATTTCCCTTTACCGGCAATGAAAACGTACTGGCTGCGATTGCGAATATCGGTGATTTACAACCGCTTTCGTCCAAGCGGATTTGGGTGGTACGTCGAGTGGAAAATTCCAACCATAAGGTAGTGTTGCCGGTGAGTTGGGAGGCTATCGCTCGTGGAATTCTGGAAACCAACTACCAACTTCTGCCCGACGACCGCGTGAATGTTGTGGAGAAGGGCGAACAACCGCAAGCGGTACTTCAACCTGTCAAACCGGTACGATTGCTGACGCGAGGAAACGAAATTGACATACACGTCAATGAAAATTTGGTTCAAAATACGTATCCGAACTTTGCGGATGGATCGAATCCGCATAACGCTCCGATTATTTCCGTTAAGTTGCCGCATTTGGAAAACGCACAACAGATTAACGGTACATATACCATCGGTTCCGATGGATACCTTACCTTTGGTTATGGGGGGCGAGCGTATGTCGATGGTCTCACCGTCGATGAATGTCGGGATGCCATCGAGTTTCATTTTTCTAAATACAAGGTATTACCGCAGCCGCAACCGCAACCTTTTTCGCCTTACCAAGTACCCCAAGCGGCGAGCGAACGACAAGCGGTGCAGTCGGGAAACGCAAAAAACGCCCTGTAAGGGCGAAGCATACTAGCCCAGGGTAACGCCCTGGGTCAGAGAACACCCCAAAAAACATAGCCGCCCTGTAAGGGCAAGGGGCAATGAAATTCCTTTGGTGAATTGCCTTGTCCTTACAGGACGGCTTGTTGACAAGGGAACCTGTTACCCAGGGCAGCGCGGAGTACCGCTTGCCCTGGGCTAATATACCCTGCCCTTACAGGGCAGAAATAAAAAGCCAGTAGAAAGAAAACCAACCTATAAGATCGAAGCATAATCAGCCTGTAAGGCTGGTACATACTAGCCCAGGGCAACGCCCTGGGTCAGAGAACACCCCAAAAAACATAGCCGCCCTGTAAGGGCAAGGGAACATGGCACAATCGTTAGCAAAAATCGTCGTTCATGCCGTTTTCAGTACGAAAAATCGGGAACCGCTGTTGACAACGGCGATTCGGAACGACCTGTTCGCATACATCGTTGGAATTTTGAATTCGTTAGAGTGTATCACATTGGCAATCAATGGAACGGACGATCATGTTCATGTGTTGATCGGAATGTCGAAAACAATTTCATTGTCCAAAATGATGGGAGAGATAAAAGGCGGCTCTTCCCATTGGTTGAATGCTCAAAAGATGGCAGCAAAACATTTTGCATGGCAAGCCGGGTACGGAGCGTTTTCCGTTAGCGAATCGCAGATTTTAACGGTTATCCATTACATTGAAACACAGGAACAACACCATCGCAAAATGACGTTTCAGGACGAATTGATTGCGTTGTTGAAAAAACATAACATTGAATTTGATGAACGATATTTATGGACGTGATTGCCTTGCCCTTACAGGGCGGCTGATTGTTTTATGGACATGGTTCCCAGGGCGTTGCCCTGGGCTAGTATGTGTCAGCCTTACAGGCTGAAATTTGTCCTTACAGGACGTGATTCGCAATCTGACGATTGCGACTCTGTTAACATTTGTAAAACCAAAATGACAACACAAACCAACCCCAAATCGGGAATCGTTTTTGCGTTCCTGCTGTTACTGTTGCCCTGCCTTCAATCGTGGGCACTCGGTCAGTCCGCAGCGACGTACAACAATTACAATCCCCGCAATCCGCCGCAGGGTCGCTACGCCGGTCGAACGGAACCGTATCTTTGGAATCCGCTCAATTACGACTCCAACAACGCCGCCGTGAATCGGTTTTCCGACAACGAATTCAAATCAACGCCGGTTCCCGATCCGCCGTATGAAGAAACACCCGCCCAAGACGGCGATATGTCGCTCCGCGTGCCGCCGGAAGTCTTGCCCGGTGTGGATTTTTTGCGTTCTCCCGATGGATTGGTCTCCACGCTCCAAATCATGGTACTGCTCACGGTGATCACACTTTCGCCGTCAATCATGATCATGACTACGTGTTATATCCGTGTCATGACGGTACTTGCCATTCTTCGTCAAGCCGTTGGAACGAACCAGTTGCCGCCGAGTCAAGTGATAACGGCACTGTCGCTGTTCGTCACGTTTTTGGTCATGATGCCGGTCTGGTCGGAGGTCTATATCGAGGCGGTACTTCCCTTTCAGGAACGCCGAATCGGCTTGGAAGTTGCATGGAACAAAGCGGAAAAGCCGATTCGGACATTTATGGCTGCACAAATCGAACGTACCGGCAATCAGGAAACGGTCATTTCATTGTTGGGGTACGTTCCTGATTATAAGGCACCGGAAAACGTAACGTGGCGGAACATGCCCTGGTCGGCACTCCTTCCCGGCTTTATGTTGAGCGAATTAAAGACGGCATTTTGTATCGGATTCCAAATTTATCTACCCTTTTTGGTTCTCGACATGATCATTTCGAGCGTGATGGTGTCGATGGGGATGATGATGCTTCCGCCGGTGATTATTTCGTTGCCGTTCAAGTTGATGCTGTTCGTTTTGATGAACGGCTGGGAGTTGGTTATCCTAATGCTGCTAGAAAGTTTTGAACATTATGTTCCCGGTGAATCGGGTGTCATGGCGACGCAAGCAGTGCAAGGTGTACTGGGTTTTGGATAACCTATACTGAAAACGGCATGAAAATGGTCATTTTTGTCCCCATAGTTTGCAGGGTACAACAAATTTTCCAAAATTCTCAAATTTTGCAAAATTCCCTCTTGACAACTTACGAAGTGTGTAGTAAAATAACATACGACACGATTAGTAACTTGTTGAAACGATGTCGAAAAAGAAAAAACCGCTCACCCCTTTGAGCGAAGGAGAAATGGAATTACTCAACCTCCTTTGGGAACTGGGTCCCTCTTCGCTTGCCGTTGTGCATAAGAATTACTCCCGACCGATTGGTTATACGACGATCCAGACCCGGCTCAATCGGATGGTCGATAAAGGAGTGCTTTCTCGCAGTACCGATTATCCGGCACTGTACGAAGCCGTTGTCAGAACCGAGGTCGCTTCGACTTCGTTCTTTGAAAAGGCAGCAAAAATCAGCGGCGGCAGTCTCGCTCCGCTGATCGCTCACCTGACCGAAAAACGAAAACTTACATCCGAAGAAATTGCGCTGTTGAAAGAATTGATTGCCAAACACGAGGAATAATGCCATGTACGACACACTTTTTACCCTACTCCGAACGACACTCATCCTGACGCTGTGCGGCGGGATCGGATTCCTTGCATTACGGAAGATAGAACACCGGTTGCCGAAACTCTCGCGGCTACTCTGGGTTGTCGTACTGCTCACCGGTTGGTGCTGGGTCCAAGCGGTGATCGAGATACCGGTGGCGGAACAGAGCCGCAATCTTCAGATTGCGGAAGAATACAATGAAAGCCGGGAGCGCAACGCAGTGGAGCGACCAGATGAACCCGGAATACTGGCGGAATATCCGGTCACTCCGGCTACCGCCTTCGTTCCCGGCTTTCATGATCTTGCACCGCATCTTACCGGCGGGCTTGCGCCCACCGCTCTTGCGCTGGAGTACCGGCTAAATGATTGCTTTCTCCCCCTCTGGCTCGGCGGAATGTTCATCACCATACTCCTATCGGCAGTGGGATACATTCGTATTTTGCTCCGATTACGATACGCGGAACCCGCCGAGGACGCTCTGGCGGAACCGTGGAAGAAACTGCTGACAGAACATGGTATCGACCCGCGAACGATACCGATGGTACTGTCACAAAATCTCGGACCAGCACTGGTTCGAACGCCGCTCGGATACCGCCTGGCGGTGCCGCTTGAACTTTGGAGCGAACTCTCGGGGTCCGGTCGGCTCGGCATTTTGAAGCACGAATGGGCACACTTCCGGCGGCGGGACGTGTGGAAATCCTTTTGCGTGTGGATGTTAACCCTGCCGCATTGGTTCAATCCGATTGCTCACTATGCGGCAAGGCGGTTTGACGAACTGGCAGAGCAACTCTGTGACCGGGAAGCGTTTGCAGGACGGAAAGAGGGCATTTCGGAGTTTGCCCGGATACTCTTGCTGTTACATGAAAACGCTCCGACGCATTTTGTTGCCCGACAGTCCATTTTTGGGCGCAATCTGAAACAACGGGTTGCGTCATTACTTTCACCCCCTCCAATAGAAAGGATATCCATCATGAGAAAGACATTGCTTGCATTGGGAACTGCGGCAATTTTGTGCACCGCACTGTTCCGCGTTGAATTCGTTGCGCAAGAGACACAAAGAGCCGGGGACGTAGCCGGTACTCCGGCGCAGTCCCCGGACAATCCGGCTCTTTTACGCCACTGGACTTCCGTCATTGATGCGGAAACGCAAAAGCCGCTCGCCGGAGTCAAAGCGACGCTCTACTTTGCCAAGCCTGGCGGCGTGGAGGTCGATACCCGAAGCACCGTCAGCGATGCAGAAGGCAGGATTCTCTTTCCGCTTCCTTCGGAATTGAACGCCGACGAGGAAGCCGGAACAGAGATTCTGGTCGAAAAGGAAGGCTACGTTGCAGAACACAACGGTCGCCAAGCCAAGTGGGCGGAGCGGTTTCTCATGGAGGAACAACTTGTGAACCATACTTTACAACTCCAAAAGGCGGAATCGATTAGTGGTCGGCTCGTCGATGAACAGGGCAAGCCGCTAACAGGAATTACGGTTGTCGTGTTACGGCAAAAACTCCGTGCGTTTATGCTTGATGGATGGCGGGACACCGAATCGCTCGAATTCAAAAGCGATGCCGACGGACGTTTCAGTTTTAATGTCGCAAAGGATGAAAAGGTTGTCCTCTGGGCGGTCCCCGAAAACCTTGCCCCAAAATATGTTTTTTCAGATAAAAAACGCGGCGATCTCGGTGACATTACCATCGAGAAAGGTTTCGAACCGGTTGTTACAGTTCTGGACAAAGACGGGAAACCGGTATCAAATGTTTGGGTGAACATTGGACGTAACGACGAAAATTATGGAATAGCGTATATGACCAGTTATGCTCGTTCCGCTTTGACCGATCAGGAAGGAATAGCCAAATTTCGACCCATTGCAGAAGGGGATTATGAAATTCGCATTTCCGAAAACCCCCGCGAAAAATGGTATGGTTCTTCGTCGATTAACCACATTGTCACTTGGCGGGCAGAGCAAAATAAGGACCAAAAACCAGTCAAAGGTACGTACTCAATAACGCCAGTCAAACTTTCGGTAACGTCGCTACATGCAACGGTTCAGGCGAACAGTGTTGTCAATGTTGACGTGCAATTTTCCGATAAGACAACAGATTCCTATCGTGAACTTAACGCAAATATCAAAGGACAGCAAGCAGACGGCAGGCACTTCTTTTCGAGACCCAGTTCGGATTCGCCCAGTGCCTATCGTGGCGAGGGTTTGTTTTCGTTTTCCGTACCCATCGGGTTGAAAGAAGCAAAGTTTAGCGTTCCATCAGATACAAATACAGGTTATCGTATCCGAATTGCTGGTCAAGACGATTGGCTCGAAGCCATCCACTATATCAATTATCCACTGGGAACAATTGAGGAGACAATGAACATCGAGGTTGAGGTCTATAAGTCTCCTGTGATTTCGCTCAACGTTGTCAATGAGTCTGGTCAGCCCGATAAGGAGTATTACGCTTGGCTGGAATACACGAAAAGCAATACACCGGCAAAAATCAAGATTAACGACAAAGGCGAAATCCGAGTGGACATCACGCCGGAACGTTGGAACGAAGTCAACTGGGAATGGGCGACAGGAAGACTTCCACTTAGCGGTATTTTGGACGTGTCATTCAATTTCAAAAACTTCGGAGCGGATGAGACAAAGGTGAACGCAACCGCTCTTTTACCGGACGAAGAGATGCGGCTTTACATCATCAGCAAGGAGTATGGCATTACTGCCCAGATCATTCCGAAGATGGCAGAAGGGGAAGAACGAAACCTGACCATTACGGTAAAGAAGTAGGAACCCCCCAAAGAGCCGGGGACGCAGGGGTACTCACCGTAGTCCCCGGACCTGTTTCGCGTAATCCATGAAGGCAGCGACCGTACATGCTCCATCTAATCATCAAATCGTCCATTCCAGCCGAGTTTGGAACGCAGTGCCTTGTAATAGCAAAAACCGGGAACATCAATCGTGTTGAACGTTTGTTTCGCACGGGTAATTTGTACTATGTCGCCAGGCTCAATGACAGCAACGTCACTGCCGTCCACGATGAGTTCCGCCTGTTGCTGAGACCGCAGTTCCATAAACCGATCCGGCGAATCAACCAACGGACGATTGCTCAAGGTATGGGGACTAATCGGCGAAATGACGACCGCATCAATGTCCTTGCGGAGAATCGGACCGCCGCTCGACAAACTCATTGCTGTCGAACCCACCGGCGTACTCACAATGAGACCGTCGCATCGGTACGTCGTTACCAGTTGCTTATCGAGTACAAATTCAATGTTGATCATGTGTACCGCATGAACCGCATGAACGACGACCTCGTTCAGTGCCCAGTGACTGGATTCCGGCACCGTTTGATTCTTGCGGAATAGTCGGCAGTGGAGCAGGAGATGTTTGATAATCGGCATCCGTAGCAAGTCGGGACGGTCGAGCAACGGAATCAGTTCATCCGTCTGTATGGTTGAAAGAAAACTCAACGTGCCAAGATGGACGGCGAGTACGGGAAGTTGGTTCGCTCCCATCTGACTGACCGCACGAAGGATGGAGCCATCGCCGCCGAATACGATGGCGAGGTCAGCCGGTATGGTCGAAACGTCCTGTTGCCCCGTAAAATCTTCGGCAACGATATGGGCTCGCCGTGCGATTTCTGGTCGCACCTGCTCCACCGCCTCACGAACGCCCGGTTTGGTGCCGTTTCCTAAAAGTATGATATTCATTGTCATATCACATGATATTTTACGTGCTGTGCCCCAGAATAGACACCCCCTATCCGATGAAAATTGCACGCAGCGATCACTGTGAAGGAACATGTTGCCGGCAAGTTTTCGATCACGTCCTGTTGCCATTCGCAACGCATCGAGTACCAATTCCGTTCGCAGATGATCCTTCATCGCATATCATACCCCCGTGAATCTTGCAAATAGGCGGTCTGAAAACCGGTATTCACAAAATCAATCGGTTTCAATCGACCGTCCACGGCGGTTCACTCGGTAGGTACCGGTCGAACTCAGCAAGCAACTTCTGCTGATACGAACCAGCGAATGTTCCCGCAAAAAAACGATCCAATCCTTCCGAATACAACCGTTGCCAACTCTGCTCTTCCGCTCCCGGATTGATGGGAAAAAATAATGACCCATTCGACACTGCCGCCTGATGATCTCCCGGTGCGTCACCGATCATCAATATTCGGTTCTCGCCGTAATTGCCCCTCCGTCGGGCTTTTGCCAGCGACTCCTTTTTTGTTCCCGACTCCTGACCGCAAATCGCTGCCACATACTGAACGATATTTTGCTCCTCCCACTCCCGCACCAGTGCCTCTTGCGGAGTTGCCGAAACGACCAGCACATCTGCCTTGTCCTTCATTTTCTCCAGCGATTCCCTCACGAAAGGAAAGGGGGGAACCCCTTTGTCCACAATAAAATCGACCGTTTTGTTGATGGCTAATGACCATTCCAACGTTCGCTTCAAGCCGGGGTCGGAATTACGTTCCAACTCTTCCTGCAAGGCGGGATTGCCGAGTTTCGTTTCTCTGGCAACCCAGTCGATCAAGGATTGCGGAATTTCAATTTTTACACCGCGCTGTTTCACTTCGGGACGGCGTTGGAGTCGCTCCAACGTTTCAATCAAGGCGGGAAAACGATTGATTCCCCGGCTTTTGGAGTACAGATTGACGAACTCGAACACTTCCCGGGCATACTTGCTGACTCCCTGAAGATTCCAGTATTTAATGGTGTTCGGCACGAAACATTCCTTGTGCTTCAACTCCATCGTGTCGAACGCACAACCATCGGAATCAATTCCAATGAGAAAGTCATGTTGCGGGTTATAGTCTAAAATCATTTTGGAATTCTTTCCCAAGTTTCGCTGTGCTACAGCATGTTGAAATTACTCTGGAATGGCATTTTTTCGCAAAGCCCTCACCCTAACCCTCTCCCGGCGGGAGAGGGGAGACAGCGTTTTGTCCGTAATTCTGCCCAGGGCAATTTTTGATACGTTTTTATTCATGAGTCTTGCGATCAATTTCACTTGAGGGTTTGAATAAAAATAGGGCTATTCATCTTCCAGGTCGCGCCAAACGAGCGGTTGACGCTGTCGGGATTCCACACGCAGGGCCACTTCGCCGTTCTGAAAAATTCGTACCGTTCCGCTTGATTGGCTGACCGAAATTGCCACTGCTGAAGTCATCCGGCTGATCGCCGCTGCCGCCCAGTGCCGTGCTCCCAAACCGGGGGAGAGGGACAGTGTTGAGGTCGAAGTCGACTCCAAGTAGCGTGCCGCCGACTCGACGATTCCTTCCGACGAAACGATAATCGCTCCATCTAATTGGGCAACCTCCTTGACTCCCTCACGCACCTTGTGGTCGAACAATGAACGTTCTTTTCGGTTATATCCTTTGACCGGGTCAAAGCCAGCGGGTCTGCTCATCGCCATCACCTTTCGGGTATCGCCGATCACAAAAAGGGTGCCAATGGGCTTGCCTTCCCGCCCTTCCCAACCGATGTCCACGGCAAGATCAACGACCACTTTCAAAGTTTTCAGCGGCACCCGGCTTTCTAACTGCCGCAGATCGCGACCAGAAAGCCGATCCAAATGTTCACCGAGGTTAACAACGCTGACCGAATCGAGGCTGGAAGGGTCAATGGCACTGTAAAAAGCTAGAACCCGGCAACCGTGCGGAATAATGTCATCGGCAACGGCTTCCACAATGGCATGAGAAATGCGGTCATAAACGGTCGCATTCCCTTCAAGATGAATCCGAATGGTGGGAAATTGTTCATCAGCGGCAGCAGACAAGACATCCACATTGGTCGAAGCGACAATGATGTTTTCATCTCCAATCACTTTTCGGAACTTTCCCCAATCGACGGTTGCTTCGGGGAATACGAAAATTGCCGTTGCCTCGACTTCCTCACGGAGTAACCGTAACGTACCAATAAGTTGGCGGAATTGTTCGGTAAATCGCAGGATTTCAGCCATTAGGAAAAAAACGTCATGAGTTGGTCGATAGAATACAAAACCGCCTTTATTTGTCAACCCCCCCTTGCATACATCTATTGTTCTTGACAGTCCGTCGACAAGTTTTCCAAAACACCGTCATTCCCGCAAGGCGGGAGTCCAGATGGGAGATGTAAACCCTGTTTTCCTAGACTCCCGCCTTCGCGGGAGTGACGGAAAAATCGAACTTGTCGTCGGACTGTTGTTCTTGAACCTTGACAATGCATCTTTTCGGGGATACGATGTTGGGGTGAATTTTTGGTTTCGCCTTCCTCTCCGAACACGACTGGGGATCATCTCTTGCTCCCTGTTGACGTGCGCTGTCGTGATGCTTTTGTCATGGTATCATGATCCTGCCAATTTTTCCTATCGGTCGGGCTGGGTGATTCGCTTCGGTCCCCTGATTTTTCTACTTTGGTTGGCTTGGTCTGATCTCGAAAAGATTCCGTGGTGGAATTGGCTTATCCTTCTGGTCTTGCTCATCGCTTGTTCGATCAAACCTGCTTTCTGGTTCGTTGGAATCCCTACCATCGCTTACATGCTCATGGCGAAGCGAAAGAGTTAGGATCAAGGCGGCATAAACTTCCGCTGGCTCCATCCCGGTTCCGAGTTGGCGATTCGTTTATACAGAGAACAGTCCGATTGCAAGTTTTTTTTGGGAATTTTCCATACATTTTGCGTTTTCTAGCGTATTCATACAGTCGGCACAGTGCCGTTTTACTCGTTTCCCTTTCCCATGGAGGTCTTTATGTCCACT
>Ga0082212_10004113_pt1 | contig 20300 bp, 18 predicted proteins | sample TergutNt197P3_FD_71548 | JGI IMG/M metagenome (GOLD analysis project Ga0082212, IMG submission 71548) | Neocapritermes taracua P3 segment gut microbial communities from Petit-Saut dam, French Guiana - Nt197 P3 | ecosystem: Host-associated > Arthropoda: Insects > Digestive system > Gut ... | reverse complement strand
TTGGCGGCCGCCTATGCCCGCGCCGCCGTAGTCGCCGCCTTCTGCGTAAACTATGCCGCCGCTGATGGTGATCTCGCCCCCGTCGCCAAGGTAGCCGCCGCCTATGCCCGCGCCGTAGTCGCCGCCTTCTGCGTAAACTATGCCGCCGCTGATGGTGATCTCGCCCCCGTCGCCAAGGTAGCCGCCGCCTATGCCCGCGCCGAAGTCGCCGCCTTTTGCGGTGAGTTCGCCTGTTCCGGCGGTTCCGCCTTCGATGGTCAGCGTTGCGCCGGTTGTCTGTATACCCGCGCAGCTAGCTCCCGATATCAGAGTGTTGGTCGAGCCGTCGGGCAATATCAGTGTCAGGTTCGCCCCGCTGTTCAATAAAAGTGCGCATTCGCCGGTTGCAAGCCCCAATATTTTCACATTATTCAACGTGAGTGTTGCCGTGGCATACGCCGCGACTTCAATGCGCTCCGAACCTGACGGCGTTCCGGTGACCGCGATGTTCGCTCTGTTTTGCAGGGTTAAAGTGGTTCCGTCCCAAGTGCAATCCGTGCCGGTTACGCCGCTTAACCAAGTTCCCGTCGAAATGTCGAACTCGCCTGTCGGAGCAGCCGAAACCGGGGCTGCGGCCATCGGCAGCAGCATAAACAGGACTGCCAGCGCAAGCGCAAAATACAGCGCGTGCCTTTTTGGTTTGCGTGTTTGCATGTAATCTTTCCTCCCTTGTTGTTTTAATTTTTTCAAATACACTTCGCCGCTCCGCAAAAGCAAACCTTTCGCGAAGCCGCTTTGACAAAGATGATTTTACTACAAATGCAAAAATAAGTCAACATAAAATCAACATTATTATGTAAACCGCAAAAAAATTTACAATTTTTTTGTGGGCGGCGCAACCTGCACGCGATGCAGCCGGGTTATTTCCGGGGCTTGCACTACAGAACGGACAAAAAGATCGTCAAAAACGAAGCGGGGCGAAACCGGTACATCGGTGAAAAAGAGGTTATTATTTCATCATAATATTAACTACATTCGGGTCTTTCTCTATTAATTGAAATAATCTTTTCGCCGTTCCTGTCGGTTGTCGTTTCCCCGATTCCCACGCTTCAACGGATTTTATTGTAACTCCTAATAATTCAGCAAAATATTTTTGCGGCAAGTTTACTTTTTGCCTCAGTTCTTTTATTTTTTCTTTTGGATATTCATTTAACGGCTCAATTTCAGGCATTTCAACAATTCTTATCCTACCCTTTGAAGTATCACCTTTTTCAAAATCAATAGCTTGTTGCAAGCCTGTCATAATACTTTCATAATAAGTATTTTTAGCCATTTCTATTCTCCCCCTTTAATTCAGTTACTAACTTTTTCATGTTATTTTTCTCTGCTTTTGTCAAATTTTCCTTTTCGCTTTTTGCGAATAGATCTATCATATAAATTTTTTCTTTTATCACTATATTTAAATACAATACCCTTATTCCGCCGCTTCTACTTGTATTCGACAATGCCCAACGTACTTTGCGAAGTCCACCTGTACCTTGAATTACATCACCTACATCAGGATTTTCCGATAAATATTTTTCAAGAGGAATCAAATCATCATCTGTTAATTCTAACCCGTTCCATTTATCATCAAAATTTTTTAGATATACAAATGTTCTGCCTGTAAATATCATCACCGCCTCAATATAATTATACTATACTTTGTAGGGTTTGTCAATTCTTTTTTTACAAAATAAAATTTTATTCTTTTGATTTACATTCGAGCAATTCCCGGACACAATGCAAAAAAGAGGTTGAACCTCAAAATGAGGTACAACCAAAAAGTCAATCGGCAGTGCGACGTTTGGGTGAGTAGGGGACGGCATCCTCGAAGTCCCGCGAGTCTGATTTCACACAAATTCCCACCGCGGCACGCCGAGGACTGTGGGGCGTTTTCAAACGCAATCAGGAATATTTTTGAATTAATTTATTTTAAAATATAAAAGAATTTTATGATATGTGTACCAAAGAGTACACAGAGGAACAAATCAAAAATATTGAGGAGATGAGAGGATAGAGCCGCACCCGATAAAGACAAAAGAATTTAAAGAAAATGAAACGCCATTCATAGACGAAATCATAAACGCAGGCATAGAATTATATGCCGCATGATATAAACCATTAACGTGAGCTGTGCAAATGATCAGTCGGCGGCGCAAATTATGCCCGCCCCAAAAAAACAAAAAAAACGCTTGCCTTTTTTTTGAAAACGTGGTATAATCAAAACTGCGGATAGCGGATTGGGATTTCGCCCGCAGGGGCGATAAAAACGATATGGGGTGAATTTGCATGAAAAAAGACAGAACCTTGGTCAGTTTCGATTGGGCGCTGAAATCCATATTGAGGCAAAAAGAAAATTTTGATATACTCGAGGGCTTCCTGTCCGATTTGCTCAACGAAAAAATAACCATAAAAATTAGCCGTTAAACGTGATATAATAGGGATACGGAGGAATGAACCTATGACGGAGTTAAAATATAAATTTACGAATGATATACTTTTCAAAATTTTATTTACTCAATACCAAAATTTACTGCAAAGGCTTGTCGCGGAACTGCTTGCGATTCCCTTTGAAAGCATTGAGGAATTTTTTGTAACCAATTCCGAAATCCCGCCCGATGTTAAAGGCGAAAAATTTTGTCGGCTCGATATAAACATGACGGTGAACGGTCAGCGGGTGGACTTAGAAATTCAAGTAACGGACGAGGGTGATTATCCAGACCGCTCTCTCTATTATTGGGCGCGGGAATTTTCAACTTCGCTCAATATCAAAAGACGATGGGTTAAAATTATGGCTGTCATTGTTCAACGCAAAAACAGAGGAAGAATTAAAACAAATTGAAGCATTGGAGGTGCCGATTATGAAAGAAGCAATCGTGGCATACCGTCATGTTACGTCTACAAACGAATTTAAGGAATTGGAGCGTCTGCGTTCACGCGCCAGACATAATGAAGCGTCGGCTCTCGGTCATGCCCGGCGCGAGGGTTATCGTGAAGCTGATGAAAAATGGCAAGGTGTAGTCGCAGAAAATAAAACAACAATCGCGGAACAAGCCGCGCTCATAGAAGAACTAAAAGCGCGGCTCGGTGAAAAGAAATAATTTGCGACAATATACAAAGCGCAATAGATGAGTGGGTATATTTTTTCAAGCATTCGGAAATCAAGGGCGACATAAAAGCCACCAACATGGATAAGCTGCAAGATAAGCTTGACTTTTGAAAATCGGAGATAACGGAATTTTGGCAGATGGAACAAAATTCAGACACATTGAAGTGTTCGATAGGGACGGAAAAGTTGCCGGAGCAATCTTTGAAGAATGTTTTGAAAACGCAAAAAGGATTGGAATTTGACTTGCGTTATTTAGCCAAATAAAACCGGGAGGAAAAAACAAAATGAAAAAAATAAAAGCGTTGGCGCTGCTGTTTGCCGTTTCCCTTATGCTTTCCGTTGCGGCTTGCTCGAAACAAAGCGGCGCAGATACCGACAGCCCAAACAAAGCCGGCGACGAGCCGGCCAAAGAGGAAACCACGGCCGAGCCGGCCTCCGCCGAGATCCAGCCGGATCTGCCCGAGGCGGATTTTGAGGGCTATGAGTTCACATTTCTTGTCAGGATGATTGACGACGCGCACTGGATACCATACAACGCGCGCGACATATATTCGGAGGAAGAAAACGCGGATCCCATAAACGACGCGGTATACGCGCGCAACAGGTATGTCGAGGCAAAATACAATTGCCTAATAAAACAGCACCAAACGGCAAGCTACGCCGGCGACCTGCAAAAAACGGTAAAGGCGGGGGACGACTTGTATTCCGTTTATTACGCCGCCATCGTCGATCTCGCCCCGGCGGCGGGCAACGGGCTTTTTTGCAATATGCGCAGTATACCGCATCTCGATCTGGATGCGCCGTGGTGGGACCAGAACGCCGTGAAAGCCCTTTCGATTGAAAACCGCCTGTTTTTTGCGCCGAGCGACCTTATTGTCGTGGACAACGACAGCACATCGACCATAGTTTTCAACAAAAAACTGATCCAGGACCATGTCTTGGACAACCCTTACGAGCTCGTCGCCGCCAATTCGTGGACTCTGGACAAGATGATCGAAATGATGAGGGGTGTGGCGCAGGATTTAAACGGAGACGGCATCATGGACTACACCGACAAGTACGGGTTCTGCGGCTATCGCGACGCCGCTTTTTCGTTCGTGCACGCGGCAGGGGAGCGCATAGCCAAAAAAGACAAAGACGACGTCCCGTATTTCACGCTCAACACCGAGAGGTTCTTTTCAGCGCTCGACAGGGCGTATGATTTGGTGTACGACCCGGGCTCATTCAACATACACCACCTCGAAGGCAAATTCCCCGAGATCTACAAAATTTCCGGGCAGATGTTCATGGAGGACCGCTCGCTTTTCTACTGGATACTGCTGCACGACATTTTCGATTTCAGGGATATGGAAAGCGACTTCGGGATAATACCGATACCGAAATATGATGCCGCCCAGCCGGAGTACGGCCACACGGTGAACCATCATCACGGCCATGCCCTCGCGATCCCGGCGTCGGTCGAAAACTTCGAGCGCACGGGAATCATCCTCGAGGCGCTCACCGCGAAATCGAAATACACTTTGCAGCCCGCATATTATGAAATATCGCTGCAGCGCAAGTTTTCGCGCGATGAGGAATCCGAAAAGATGCTCGACATAATTTTCGCCTCGCGCGTCTATGACATAGGGGTTATAAACGACTGGGGCGGCCTGTACCGAACCATCACGGACATGACGATGAAAAACAACAGGAACATCGCTTCGACATTCGAAAAAATGCAGGAAAAGGCGTTGAAAGACGTGGAAAAAACGATAGAAAAATACGAGCAAATAGGCAGCCAGTGAATATTACAAATGGACGGGGCAAAGCCCCGCCTTTGGATTTGATTTCGTAACACAATATTCATAAATAGGCTGATGAGGTATGCCCTCGCCTGAAAGGTAATTGAAAATGAAAATATATAAAAGTGTAGAGCAGGAAGTCAATCAAATCCGGCTTAAAATTTACGAGGAAACAAAAAACATGACCCCCGAACAGCTTACGGAGTATTATCGCAAGAGCGGAGAAGCTTCCGCGAAAAAATACGGCTTTAGGCGCATTGCAAACGCGCGAGAAGCACAGAATCAAATTATATAAAGGATATTTATTATGCGTGTAAATTATTCATGCGTCGTGGACAACAAAGAGCGCTACCAAAAACAGGGGTGGTTTTGGCTCAATTCCCTTTTGCATTTCGGCAAAATAGACTCCGGATCCATATATGTGCACTGCGTGAGGGGGACGGATTCCCGCTATATCGAAAAATGCGCCGGGACGGGGGCGAACGTTTCGGTGATCGAACCGTTCGGCGACAAAAAATTCTGCAACAAAATCGCGCAGCTGTCAAATGAAAAATTAAAAGACTGCGATGCGGCAATATTGATGGACACCGACATGATCATGCTCGAAAATTTTGAGCATAAACTCGACTATGGGCGCGTCGGCGGAAAGATAGTTTACATGAAAAATCCCGAAACGGAAGTTATCGGCCGCATATTCGAGGCTGCCGGCCTGAAAAAATCGCTGCCGGACATACCGATAGAATCAAACGGCGGCTATCTGACATATGGGGCGAATTTCAACGGCGGGCTGTATGCCATACCGGGAAAATATTGCGAAGCCATAAAATCCGGCTGGGAAAAATGGTCTTTGTGGCTGCTGGAAAACGGCAAGGCTCTCTATGAGGCGAACAAAGCCGACAACATCGACCAGGTGAGCTTCTGCATGGCGGTGCACGAAAAAAATATCCCGATAAAATATTTCGGCCGCCTGTACAACTACCATGTGATCTTCGACTTGGGCGAAAAGGAAAAAATCCCCTATGTTCTGCATTACCACACGGCCACAGACGAAAACGGCCTGATTTCCCCGGACTACGTTTTGGAGGGCAAGATAAAGGAAGCGGTCGAAGCGGCAAATGCGCTTATAAAAAAATATATTTGAATGCTGTAAAATTCCGCGAACAAAACAAGTTTTTTTCGGTATAATACAATAGATCGATAGATCAATAAAAAAACAAAAGTGAGGTATCATATTATGAAAAATTTTAAAAATCTTCTTGTTTTGCCCGCAGCCGCCTTCGTTTTTCTTTGCGCCATATTTTCCGCAAGCTGCTCGTCCGCCTATGATTACAACAAATCCATGCCGGAGTACGGAGCAGTGGCCGATATGGCAGGCGGCGAAGCGAATTTCGCAAATGAATCGTTCGCATATGATTCGTTTGAAAGCGAAGCAGAGAGAGCCCCGGCGATGGAAAAGCTGGCTGAAACCGGGTCTGCGGGCTCCAATTTGCCAATTGAACGCAAGATCATACGCGACGCGGACATAACCATGGAAACGGAAGACGTCGAAGGCGCATATGAAAGAATACTCGGTTTGGTTTCGGGGCTTGGCGGCTATGAGGCGAACAGGAATATGCGGAGCAACAGCTACGGCTACCCGATGGTGGACGCCACGTTGAAAATCCCCTCCGGAAAACTCGATGAGTTTTTGGAAAAAATAAAAAAAGAAGGCGAAGTAAAATCGTCGAACATTTCCTCGAGCGACATAAGCTCCAAATATTTCGATGCTCAGATAAGGCTCGACACCCTCGAAAAAACCCTCGCCAATTACTACGTTTTTTTGGAGAACGCGGAAAGCGTCGAGGAGCAGCTCGAAGTGACCAGATATATAAACGAAATAACATACGAGATAGAAAAGCTCAAAGGCAGCCTCAGGCTCTGGGATTCGCTGGTCGATTATTCCACTGTCACGTTTTATCTGTACCCGATAAACGAAGCCCCCGAGGAGCCCAGGGTGATTGAATGGGACTCGCTTTCCTTGGACGACATGGGCTGGTTCATATCCAGCGGGTTTTTGGGCGTTTGCAATGCGATTTTCAGCGTTTTGCAATGGATAGTGGTATCGATTGCTGCGATCTCGCCGATTTTGATCATTATCGCGGTTTTGATATTTTTCCTCGTTCGCCGCCACAAAAAAAACAAGCAAAAAAAGCAGCAGCAATGGCAGCAGTGGCAGCAGGCACAACAAACGCAGATGCAAGCGCAAAACCACCAGCCGCAAAATCCCCCTGAAAATGGCGGCAATATGCCGCAGCAATAGCAGCAATAAATGAAAACAAAAAGGGAAAAATATGTTAGACGAAGAAGTTTTTGAATATTACGCCCCGTTCATACGCGAGTTCATCTACAAAAGCGGCTGGGAGGAACTGCGCGAGGTGCAGATAGAAGCGGGAAAAACGATTTACGGTTCTGAAAACAATATGCTGCTTTGCGCAGGGACTGCTACGGGAAAAACCGAAGCGGTCTTTTTCCCCATCATATCGCAGATGGTCGAGGAGCCTCCCGAAAGCGTCGGGGTCATATATGTCGCCCCGCTCAAATCGCTGATCAACGACCAGTTTTCGCGTCTGGACGTTTTGCTGGAAGAAGCGGAGATACCCGTTTTCCACTGGCACGGCGACGTCGCGCTCTCGCACAAATCAAAAATGCTAAAATCCCCGAAAGGGATACTCCAGATAACCCCGGAATCCTTGGAGAGCATGCTCATAAACAGGGGCAACGACCTGCCGCGAATTTTCGGCGATCTGCGATATATCGTAATCGACGAGATCCACACGATGCCGGGAACCGACAGGGGAAACCAGATCATGTGCATTTTGCAAAGGCTCGAGCGCATAATAGAAAAATCGCCCCGGAGGTTCGGGTTGTCGGCGACTGTGGGGGCCCCGGAGGAAATCGCGGCCTGGCTTGGGCTCGGAAGCAAGCGGGAATGCGACATAATACAGATAAAATCCGCCAAGACAAAATGGAAATTGGCGATAAACCACTTTTCCATCGCCCCGCAAATAGCGGACGGCGAAAAAAAACCCGCGGAAAACGAAAGCGTTTCGGAAACTGACGAATATCCGCAAGGAGATGAAGCATATCCGGAATACGACAAAATGGCCGAAAACGCAAAAGAAGACGAAGGCTTTTGCTATATGTACGAATGCGCCACCGAAAAAAAGAGCCTGATATTCACGAATTCGAGGGAAGAAGCCGAATTTGTCACGGCCACCATGCGCGAACTCGCCAAAAACAGAAAAGACGAAGACATATTTTATATCCATCACGGAGATCTGTCCGCCGCAATACGCGAAGAAGCCGAGCTTGTGCTAAAAGACGATGAAAAACCGGCCGTGGGGGTGGCTACGGTGACGATGGAACTCGGCGTGGACATAGGCAGGCTGGAACGGGTGATACAGGTTTCATCCCCGAATACAATATCGAACTTCCTGCAGAGGCTGGGGCGTTCGGGCAGGAGGGGGGCGCCTTCGGAGATGATCATGGTTTTCAGGGAAGAAGAGCCGCTGCCCACCGCCACCACCCCGAAAACGCTGCCCTGGGAACTGCTCAAAGCCATAGCGGTCACCCAGCTGTACATCGAAGAAAAATTCATCGAGCCGCCGAATATGAAAAAGCTGCCTTTCAGCCTGCTTTATCACCAAACGATGAGCTATGTCGCTTCTTTCGGGGAAATTTCGCCGAAGGATTTGGCCGACAGGATGCTGTCCTTCAGCGCTTTCAAAAACGTCTCGCGGGAACAATTCAAGCAGCTGATGTTTTCGCTCCTCAAAAACGACCATTTGCAGTTCGTGGAAGATTCCCAGGAAAAAAACGTGATAATCGGGCTAAAAGGCGAAAGGATAATAAACTCGTTCAAGTTTTACGCCGTTTTTCAGGATGTTGAAAGTTTTACGGTAAAATGCGAATCCCAGGAAATCGGCACGATAACGAAAAGCCCCCCCGAAGGCGAACGTTTCGCGCTGGCCGGAAGGACTTGGGAAGTAATAGAACTCGACGTCAAGCGCAAGATCATTTACGTCAAGAAAGTCGAGGGAAAAATGACGATAGAATGGCCCGGCGAGTACGGAGTAGTCCACACAAAAATAGTCGAAAGGATAAAACGGGCGCTCGAAGAAGAAACCATATACCCGTATCTTTTGGAAAATGCACAAAAAAGGCTCAAGGAAGCCCGGGATTTGGTTAAGAAAACGAACTTGTTCAAATACCCGCTCGCCCATTTGGGCGGATACTCCTATGCGTTTTTCCCTTGGCTGGGCACCGTTTCGTTTAGGACGCTCAGGCGATATATAAAGACAAATATGGCAAAGCAGTTCAAGATAAGCAACGTCGAGTTTGAAGGATGCTATTTCTTCGAATTCAAAATGGAAAAAGGCACGGATTACGATTTCATAAAATTTATGCACGACGACATAAACAGGAACGGAATAGACAAAGAAGGGCTTGTGGGCCAGAAAGAAGATTTCGCCCATGAAAAATACGACGAGTACATACCGCAGAACCTTTTGCGGGACGCATTTATCAGCGACAACCTCCGGACCGACGAAATACAAAAAAAAATAAGCGGATATTTGCAAATGTATTGAAGATAAGGTGGAAACAAATGTACAAAAGATTGGGGATACTCGGCGGGATGGGCCCGCTCGCCACGTGCAAGCTGTATGCGGACATAATAAATTCCACGCCCGCCAAAAAAGACCAGGATCACATCGACATGGTCATACTGAATGCCTGCTATATCCCCGACAGGACTTCGGCGATACTCCGCGGGGAAAAATCCCCCTTGCCTTATCTTTTGGAAGGATGCAAAAGCCTCGAAACCCAAGGCTGCGACGCGATAGCGATACCTTGCAATACCTCGCATTATTATTTCGACCAGCTTCAAAGCGGCTGCAAAACCGAAATTTTGAACATGGTCGAACTGACGGCAAAAAAACTGGAATCCGCCGGAATAAAAAAGGTTTACTTGATGGCCACCGAAGGAACCGTCAAAACAAGCGTCTATCAAAAATATTTCGGCAAAAAAGACATAGAAATAATTTCCCCCACAACCGATGAGACGGCCGAAATGATGAAAGTGATTTATGAAGTAAAGGCGGGCATAAGCCCCGATGTGAGCAGGCTTTCGGGCATGGCGCGAGAAAAGGGCGCCATTTCGGTGCTCGGATGCACGGAACTCTCCGCTTTGAAATTCGAAGGAATAGAATTTATAGATTCCATGGAGGTATTGAAAGACAAAATTCTGGATTTGTTTTTGGTGGGGACAAAAAAATGATTTTTTTGGAACGACGCTTGGCTTCCATTTTCGCCGTTTTTCTGGTTTCCGTGTTTTTTTTGTGCGTTTTTGAATACAGGTTTATCGTCGCGGCGGCGATAATTCCGCTTTTTTTTTCCGCGCTTTTTTTTGTTTTGCGTTTTTTGTGCGCAAAATACGGAAATGAAAAATTGAAATTGGTTTTCGGGGGCGCGGCGGCCTGTTTTTTGTCGGCGGCTTGCGCTGTGCTGTATTATATGGCAAGGCACGAAATTTCCGAAAAACCGGCGCAAAATTATTTGGCGCAATACGAAAACGAACCGGTTTGCATCAAAGCGGAAATAAAAAATGTTTCGAGTGTTTCCTTTATGTCCGTTTTCGACTTGTCGGTATTCGAAGTAGACGAAAAAAAAGCGAACAGATTCAACCTGTCCCTTTTGGTTTACGGCGAAATCGAAGCGGGCGACGAGGAAATCGGGGACATTTTGGAAAGCTATGTGGTTTTCAAGAGCATAGAAGAAATTGCAAGCTCCGATTTTGACGCGGCATATTTCAAATCCGGCGGCTATTATATCGCCGCCGACTATTACGATTATGAGGGGGACGGCGATGAAAATATTTCTGAAAGTTTCAAGATAACCCCCGCAGAGCCGAAACCTTTGGGCTATTACATGAATTTGGCGAGAAGGCGGGCGGGGGAGGCTTTGTTTGGAAATGTGAAACTCGATTACCACGACACGAAAACCGAAGAAGCCGCTTTGGCTTACGGCATATTCACGGGCGACAAGGGGCATATAAGCCCCGGGGTGAAAACGGATTTCAAAAAAGCCGGAATAGCCCATGTGCTGGCGGTTTCGGGAATGCACCTTTCGATATTGTGCTGGATCATATTTTTGTTTTTGAATTTCTTGAAAATACACAAAAAAATAAGCTGCGCGTTCATAATTTTGTGCTGCTTGAGCTTCATGGCTTTTACGGGATTTTCCGTTTCGATGATACGCGCCGGGATAATGACAATTTTGTTTTATCTCGCTTTTCTCGCAGGGAGAAAAAGCGATCCGGTGACTTCGCTTTTTTTTGCGGGAATTGTCATTGTACTGCTCAATCCGTACAATATCCTAAACATCGGTTTCCAGCTGTCATTTTTTTCGACTTTGGGGATTTTGGCCGCATCGGGGCTAAATGGGAAAATAGCTTCTGCGATAAACAAAGCGGTGAGGTTTAAATTCCTGAAAAGGGCGCTGCAAACAATCGCTTCATCTGTCGGCGTTTCGCTGGCGGCTTCTTTTTTCACCATTCCTTTCGTAGCGTATAATTTCAAGACTTTGAGCGTAATATCGCCGCTTTCAAATTTGTTTTCCGCGCCTGTTGTCACCGTCATATTGGTTTTGGCGCTCTTCATTTCAATATTTTCATTTGTCCCGTTTTTATCGGCATTTTTCGGGCTGTGCCTTTATTACATGGCAAAATTATTGTTGTTTTTGGCAAATTTTTTCGGTTCGTTTGCCTATTCGTACATTTCGGCGGAAAGCACGGGCCAAACGGGATTTCATATTTATTCCTTTGTATTTCTCGCCGTTATCGCCCTATGCTTCGTTTTGCCCAAACTATCGGAAAAAAAGTTCATAAAACCCGTTTTGGGGACGGCGCTCGCGCTCTGTTTTTTTGCAATGGCGGCGAGCTTGATTTATCCGCGCATTTCGTTCGCTGAAAGCCTGAGGGTGGCATATTATTCGGACGATTTGAACCAAAACATAATTTTGTTTCAGGGCGACTATGATTCGGCGGATATAATAGACATGACCCACGGCACAAAATCGCACGTCAAACCGGTTTTCGAAATAATGCTATCCAACGGGGCAGTGCGCATAAATTCGATCGTATTTACAGATTATCGGAAACGGCATGTCCAAATGCTCAAAAAATACATGGAATATTCCGAAATCAAAAAAGTTTACATACCGGAGCCGCGGGACGAATACGACATAGAAGTACTCAATATGCTTTATTATTTGTCCATTGCAAAAAACAACGGGCAAAATTTCGAGCTTTTGAAATACGATAAATATTTGGTTTCGGAAAAAGCGCTTTTGAGCGTGACCAATTTCGAGTACGGCAAAATGAGCCATTTGGCAGCCGAAATATACTACAGGACGCAGGGCGCGGAAAGAAGGCTTTTGTATTTGGGGATCGGATATATGGAGGGATACGAAAAACACTCTGATATAAACGAGAAGAAATACGACATAGTTTTTTATGGCACTCACAAACACAATCGGCGCGACGACGATTATGTCTCGGATGTGTACGGGCTTTTCGCGGGGGTGCTTTCGAGTTATTTGGACGGGGAAAAAAACAAAACGACGCAAAAGCTCGGGGCCAATGCGATAGATGCGTACCGGATCGGCCCTTTGCTGCTCAAAAGCGACGATTACGGTTCGGTTGTCTTTGAAATAAAAAAAGACGGAACCCTGAAATATTTTTTGAAATAAAAAATTTTTTTTGAAAAACTATTGACAAACAAAAATATTTATGCTATAATCTATCCACAAAACCAAATAATGCCAACAAATCGTTGATTGAGAATAGTAAATATGCGAAAAACGCTCACAGAGAGTCGATGGCCGGTGAAAATCGACAGCGCTACGCATTTTGAATGGGCTTATGAGAGCGGAACGAAAGACAAAATCGATGCTTGATTCGATGTTTAGTAGTATCCGACGGGGACCGACCGTTACATCGGAAAGTATATCGCGCGTATACGTAAAGCAGGGCCTGAAGGCGAATTTTTGCCAAGGCCAATGTGGGTGGCACCGCAGAGATTTGTTCTGAAAATGAACCTTTGTCCCATTTTTGTCAGTGAAAATTTGGGCTGAAGGTTTTTTTATTTTATTTTTAAGGAGGAAAAAACCATGAAAAACATCCCGCACAAAATATATCTCGAAGAAAAGGAAATCCCGAAAACATGGTATAACGTGCGCGCCGATATGCCGGAACAACCCGATCCTTTTATGCACCCGGGAACTTTGAAGCCCATTGTGATAGAAGACTTGCTCCCCGTTTTTTGCGGGGAACTCGCAAAACAGGAATTGGATTTTGAGACAAGGTATATCGAAATCCCCGACGAGGTCTATGACTACTACAAAACGTTCAGGCCTTCGCCGCTTGTCCGGGCATACAATCTGGAAAAAGAACTTCAAACCCCAGCAAAAATCTATTACAAATACGAAGGCAACAACACATCCGGAAGCCACAAGCTAAACTCCGCCGCCGCGCAGGTATATTATTGCAAAAAACAGGGCCTCACGAAACTCACCACGGAAACCGGGGCAGGGCAGTGGGGAACCGCGCTGGCTATGGCCTGCGCATATTTCAAAATCGACCTGACCGTATATATGGTGAAAGTTTCCTATGAACAAAAACCGTTCAGAAAAGCGGTCATACAAACCTACGGGGCAAATATCGTACCCAGCCCGTCGGAGACCACCGAAGTGGGCAAAAAAATATTGGCCGCCAATCCGGGCACGGGCGGAAGCCTCGGGTGCGCGATCTCGGAAGCCATCGAAGATGCGGTAAAGAGCGAAAACTGCCGTTATGTGCTCGGCTCCGTTTTGAATCACGTTTTGATGCACCAGTCGATAATCGGAATGGAAACGAAAGCCGCATTCGAAAAAATCGACGAATACCCGGATGTAATCATCGGATGCGCCGGCGGCGGCTCAAATGCGGGCGGGCTCATGGCCCCGTTCATCAAAGACAAAATCGAAAAAACCCATTCGCCGCATTTTATCTTAGTCGAACCTGTTTCTTGCCCGTCGCTCACAAGAGGCAAATATGTTTATGATTTCGGCGACACCGGAAACATGACCCCCCTGGCCAAGATGTACACTGTCGGAAACGGATACATACCTTCGCCGAACCATGCGGGCGGGCTGCGCTATCACGGAATGTCGCCCATTGTTTCCAAACTCTACCACGACAGGATAATCGACGAAGCGAGGGCGGTCGAACAGACCAAAGTATTCGAAGCGGCCACTTTGTTCGCCAAATGCGAGACCATATTGCCCGCCCCGGAATCTTCCCACGCGGTCAGGGCGGCGATCGACGAAGCGTTGAAATGCAAGGAAACCGGAGAAGGCAAAAATATTTTGTTCGGGCTTTCCGGGACCGGATATTTCGATATGCTCGCTTATACGCAGTATATGGACAGCACGATGACGGATTACGTGCCCACCGATGCGGATTTGGAAAAAGGGTTCGCCACAATCCCGAAATTCCCGGGTTTGTAAAAAATCTGCTTCCATGCAAAAAAACCCGGAAATCCGGGCTTTTTTGCTTTTGGAATTCAAAACATTTCCGATATTATTTCGTCGATGGCATCCGATCCAAGGAAGGGTGCGAGGCTTTTCAGGCGTTTCATGTCGATTTTTCCGCTTCTTTTTACGCAGCGCATAAGCGTCTCCTTGCTTAAAAACGGGGCGAGCGCCTTGACTTTGTCAAAATTTATGTTGTCGTTTCCGTCGAGCTTGCGCACGAGCTTGTCCAATGTCTCTTTTTTGGCAAATGGGGCTATCGCGATTATATCGTCGAAAGTGATTTCATCTTTGTTTTCGGCGGTTTCGATTTTGCTTTCGAATTTCGGGATTTTTATTTCTGAAATTTGCGGGATTTTTATGTCCGGGATTTTTACGTTCGACAGAGCGGCGGAGACGGTGTCCGTTATTTTATTGATAATAATCCCGATTTCGCCGAATCCCGAAGATTTTTTCACTTCGTTTATTATGTCTTCATCGACGAAATTGTTTTTTTGTTCTTCTATTTCTTCCTGCATTTCCGCGATTTCATCGTTGATTTCGTCGATTTTGTCATTTATCTGATCTTCATATTCGTCTTTTTTATCTTGGAGTTCGTCTATTTGGTCCTGAAGCTCGTCAATTTTTTCGAAAACTTCGTCGCGCATTTCCTCGAGCCTTTCGCGAGTGGCGTCGTTTACGCCTTCGCCTCCGAATTTTTCTTCGATTGAAGCGACTGTCTGGTTCAAGCGCTCTTTTTGATTTTCGATCAATTGGATCTGCGCATTTATGCGGGTGGCAAATTCGTTATTTTCGGCGTTGTTTCTTTGGGCTTCGATTTCGCCGCGTTCAGCTTCTTTTTGGCTTATCTTCTCTTTGAGTTTATTGATTTTGTTTTCTATCTCTGTTGTTTTGGCATCTTTTTCGGGTTCGGGGTTTGGATTCAAAGTATCGTCTATTTCTTTTATTTTTCGGTTCAATTCTTCTTTTTGCTGTTCCAGTTCGCCGATTTTTTCTTTTACCTGGTCCATAACTTCTGAAATTTTTTCCTTGGTCGAATCGGATATGTCGTCCATTCCCGATTTTGCCCCGAGGTCGCTTAAAGTGTTCTGCAATTCGCCCATTTTTTCGTTTGCTTCGTTTAATTTTCCTTCGTATTCACTGCGTTTTTCGGAAAGTTCCGAAATGATTTTTTCATCGTTTGAAATATTTTCGCTCATGGTTTTTTCCTTTCGATAATATATAATCAAAAATCTTCCTTGTTGTAGTTGACGATGACGTCGCCTAATTTTTCCGCTACGTTTTTTAAATACTCCAATATTTCGGCATCTTTGGCGTTTTTTTTGCGTTTGATTATGTTCACGTTTTCGAGTATTTCGTCAAATCCCCTGAAATCGTCTTTGTCCGCCGACAAAATATTGTCGGTGGTGGTTCCCAAAAGAGCCGCGAGTTTCGGCAATATGGAAATATCCGGCATGCTTTCGCCCCTTTCCCAATTGCTGACCGCTTGATGGCTCACGCCGAGTTTTTCGGCCAATTCCTGCTGTGTGCGTTTTCCGGCTTTTCTGAGTATTGCGATATATGCGCCGACTTTTTCGTTGAACATCTCGTACCCCCTTTTGCCTCATATTTCCCGATTTTGCCGTATGCGCGCGCCCGGCATTTTCTATTCTACGGCAATATTCCCAAAATTTCAAGCAAGCGTTGCTTGAAATTCAAAAAATTCAAGCAACGCTTGAATTTTTATCCTTGTTATATTATTTTTATCGCGAAAACGTCGCAGGCGGCCGAACAATACCCGCATAAAACGCACTTGCCGGCATTGCAAACGGCTTTGTTTTCTTGATTTGCCGAAAGCGCGTTCGCGGGGCAGGCCAAGACGCATTTCCCGCATCCTTCGCACCAGGAATCGATGTGCAGGCGTTTTGTCTTGTTTTTTTGCGCGTGATTATCATAGCTTTCGGGAAAATCTCCGTTTTCGAAAAAATATGCGTTCGCTTCGGTTTCGAATATGCTTTTCATTCCCACAGCGACGGAATCGACGAACGGTTTGCCCAAAACGAAACCCAAGGCTTCTTTAGACTGCGAAAAAAGGTTTCCGCCTCCGAGCGCTTTCATGGCGAAAACGAAAAAACCGCATTTTTTGGCTTCGGCCAAAGCAGTTCCCATTTGCTCCGCCGCCGCTTCGGATTTTTCGTTGTTTTCGGCGACTATCCCGAGACCTGCCATATTGTACATCGGGTGTATGACTTCTAATCTGTCTTTTTTGTATGTGCGGTTGAATTCGACGGCTCCCAAAACCCCTGCTACATGGTGGGTGGAAATGCCGACCGCTTTTATCCTGCCGGCCTTTTTTTGTTCGAAAAGGTACTCGAGCGCTTCGATGTGCCCGTAAATCGTGTGCACGCTCTCCTGTTCATGCAGCATGAATATGTCTATATGGGTTTTGCCGAGTTCGCGCAACGCTTCATCGAGCGCCTCCGCCGCGAGTTTTTTTGTGTATGCATAGCTTTTGGTCGATATGACGATTTTGTTTTTGCCCGCGAAAGAATCCAAAGCGGCCTTTATGTACGGGTAAGTCAGATATATTTGGGCGGTGTCCACAAAATTCACCCCGAGGCCAAAAGCGTGGCGCATCACTTGCGCCCCTTCTTTTACCGAAAGGCGGGATTGAAGCGGGCCCATGCACAAAGAACCGAAACAAAGCGCGGAAACTTTCAATGTTTCCTTGATTTCGCCGCCGGAATCTTTTATGGCCAAATTTGCATATTTCATTTATCTTCTTTGATTTTGGTTTGCCGATGGCGGGTTTACGCTCAGGTAATGGTGAACCATGGCTTTCAGGAGTTCTTCGCGGTCGATTTTTCTGATTTCCGCGCGGGCGTTGTTATAGTTGGTGATATATGTCGGGTCTTCTGAGAGCAGGTATCCGACGATTTGGTCTATGGGGTCGTATCCCTTTTCCAAAAGAGCGTTGTACACTCCTGCCAAGGTTTGCTTCATTTGCCTTTCTATTTCTTTTTTGATCGAGTAGGTTATCGTCGGGTTAGCGGAATTAAAATCCCCAGGCACAAAAACAACTCCTTTAAATTCATATGATAACCATTATATTTCAACAAATTAAATTCAATGTTTCCATATTATTAATAAAAAACAAATTTTCAAAACCCGATCGAACCGACCGCATGGGCGACCGCCCGGGTCCCCAAATGTATGATGCAGCCTTTTGCTTCCGCTTCTTCTGTGTTTAGCCTGCAATTGACGGTTATTTCGCCTTTCGCGCCTCTTTTTCGCGCTTCCGCCCTGGCCCCGCCTTCAGCTTCCGAAAGCGCGAAAGCTTCCGCTTCCCGTATATCGTCAAATATCTTAGTTTCGCCGATTCCGAATACGGTGTACCCGGTTATTCCGCCCGCGCTGTAATTGGGTTTGATTTCCACCGCAACTGCGGCGTTTATGTTCCCCACGACCGCCCCGAGAGCATTTGCCACTTCGAAATGTTCCGGGACCACGGCGCGCGTCCCGAGCATCTTCGCCACTTCGCCCAAAAAAATGCGGATCGGCGCGCCCACCCCGGTGAGCACAAAATCGGTTTTGAACGAGGCCGAAACCAAATTATTTTCAAGGTCGTTTTTGGCCATTTCATAACTTTCGTTTATGAAACGCCTCAAATCCTCGCTAACCTTGTTTTTCATATAGCTGCCGCTTTTGTTTTCAAGCAGCGCTTCGACAATGTTCACATAAAGCCGCCTTTTTATTTCGTCGTAGACCCGCTCGCAAAATTTTTCGGCTTTCATGTCAAGGTTGAATGCCGCATATTGTATGCCGAGCATCGAAGCTTCGGCCGAAAATTTGTTGAAATCGCCTTTTATGTGCATGACGTCCGTGGGCGTAAGCCCGCATATTTGAACCGCTCCTTCTTTTACAAGCCTCGAAACGTTGAAAGTGTAGAGGTCGCAACCGGGTATTCCGGCGGCGGCTTCCGATAGCGAAAGGGGGCCGTCGCGCAAATTTTCGCAAAAAATTTTTTCTTCTTTGGTATATCTCGAATTTTCGGATATGTCCCTGATCGCCATGTAGTGCTCGTGCAGATATTTCGTGTGCTTTTTTTTGTTTTTTACCAAATTTTCGAGATTTTTTGTTATTTGCGGGTATTTGTCCGCCGCGACGCACAGCGGGACCACCCTGTAATCTTCCAGAAACAGGTTTTTTTCGTTGTAATGGATCGCCGTGTCCCCGCCGAGCCCGAAAGTCTTGATATATAGGCCGTCCACGAATGTTTTCCATTTGCCCACGGTGACGCCTCCTTCCACTTTGTGGGGGACGCCTTTGTTTATGAGCGCTATGTCGGTTGTGGTGCCGCCCATATCCACCACCACGCTGTTTTCGGTTTTGGCGAGGCTCGCGCTGCCCATCACGCTCGAAGCGGGACCGCAGAGCAGCGTCTCGACCGGGCGCGTGTGCGCGAATTCTTCCGACATCAGGCTGCCGTCGCTCCGCACGATCACCACCGGGGCGCCTATCCCGCGTTTTTCCATCGCGGTTTTTACCGCGTCCATGAAAACCCTGATGACAAAAAACAGCCGCGCATTCAGCAAAGTGCTGGCTCCCCGCTGCAGGCAGTTCAATTCGTTGAACAATTCATGGCCGCAAACCACCGGTATTTTGTTTTTGAAAATCTGCGAAAACAATTCTTTGCCTCTTTTTTCGACAGCCGCGCTGTTTTTTATCGCGTTGGTTTCTACGATTCCCGCTCCGTCAAACCCATCGAATTCTTTTTGCACGCAAGCGGAAAAAAGCCCCCAATCCGGTTCGCGCTCGATTTCGCCCGAAAATTTCGTATAGCTTTCCTGTATGTACATTTCGCTTGATGGCGGAAGTCCGTATTCGCTTCCGTATTTGTCGATCACTTTGCGGTCCCCGCCGAAAAATATCAATTTCGCGCTTCCGCCCCTGTCTTCGACGCAGGCATTTGTGGCAAGCGTAGTGGAAAGCGAGATCAGCTCCGCTTCTTTGACCGATTCTGCGGGGAGCGCGTCCAAAGCTTCCAGAATGCCTACGGACAAATCCTCTTTCGTCGTGAGCGCCTTTGAAGAGCCCAATATCGCTTTTTTTTCAAAGTCGTAAATGACGGCGTCGGTATATGTACCGCCCGTGTCTATCCCAATTCCTGTCCTTATAAAATTCGCCTCCTTTTTTGTTTTTTTAATTCTACAATATATTTCGGGTGGTTTCAAGGGGTTTTTGTTAATTTTTTTCAAAAATTCGAATAAAATTTTTCAAAATTCAAAAAAAGTGTTGACAAAGCGTCAAAAAAATGGTATCATAGTATTCAGGCGGTTTATTGCGGGTGTAGTTCAATGGTAGAATGCCAGCCTTCCAAGCTGGCCGTGTGGGTCCGATTCCCATCACCCGCTCCAAATTTTTTAAAGCATAGGTAAAATGCGGTGTTTCAAAAACTCAAAAACGGCTATACACGATTTATATTAAAATAAATGAAGTTCTCCCTAAAACAAACAAAAAATATCGTAAAAAAGGTTCATCATATTTATAAATGTGATGAACCTTTTGACAGTTTTTATATTATAAAATACCAGATTACTTATGCGTAAAGCGCGGCATTGATTTATGTATCGTTAATTCGCTTATTCAAAAAGAAATGCTGTATTTGGATAAGTGTAATAACGTAGTACAAAGACACAATCAGATATTAGGATAAAGGAATTTCAACTAACCTGTTGCGTCGGAAGTAGTGAAATGCCAATTTACAGATTTTGATACTTCGTTGCGTGATAATTCCCATG
>Ga0082212_10004112_pt1 | contig 20300 bp, 13 predicted proteins | sample TergutNt197P3_FD_71548 | JGI IMG/M metagenome (GOLD analysis project Ga0082212, IMG submission 71548) | Neocapritermes taracua P3 segment gut microbial communities from Petit-Saut dam, French Guiana - Nt197 P3 | ecosystem: Host-associated > Arthropoda: Insects > Digestive system > Gut ... | reverse complement strand
GAGCCAAGTTTGACAAACCGAAGTTCTGTAGTGCCATTCAAGGTTGCCCCACAACCTTGAATGGCGCAGAACTAAGATTTGTCCCTATGAACAACAAACGGCCATGATTTGCAGGCAAATCCTGGCATATAGCAGTTCAACTACAAAAAGTTGAACCGCAATATGTTAACAGATTATCGTACTCTCGCGGCATATCTGCTTGCATAACGGGCGGCGTTAAAATTTTGAACCAATCCCTTAATTGACCGCAGTCTTGTCTACTTTCAGTATTCATCTAGGAATTGTTCCAGAGCGTCCAGTGCAATTTTTCGCAGAGCCATTCTCTTTGCAGCCTTTAGGCCCTTTGCGCCTCCATCCTTTTTAATTGCTTTCACATCTAACAAATTTGCGGGCAACTCCGGCAATATGCCAATCATTGCGTTAATGGGAGTAAATTTGCTTGGATCGGCATTAGCTAAGTAGTGGAGCATGGAACCTATCATTGTCTGTTTTGGAAATTCCAGAGGTGACTTCTTTCTTATATGCCTGTCTACCGCTATGGCTGCGGCGATACCTGTCGCCGCCGATTCCAGGTAGCCCTCCACTCCGCTCAACTGACCGGCAAAAAACAAGTTTCTCAGAGATTTTGCCGCGAGGGTAGCGTCTATCAGGTGTGGGGCACAGATATAAGTATTGCGGTGAATGCTTCCAAACCGTGAAAAGGTTGCTTTTTCAAGGCCAGGTATCATCCTGAATAATTCTGCCTGGGCACTCCATGTGATTCTGGTCTGGAAGCCTACCATGTTGAATAGGTCACCAGCCACTGAATCCTGCCTCAGTTGCACTGCTGCATAGGGCCAGCACCCTGTCCGCGGGTCGGTCAGACCGACAGGCTTCATGGGGCCAAACCGCAGCGTGTTTATGCCGCGCTCTGCCATAACTTCGATAGGCAGACAGGCTTCAAAATATCTTGTCTCGAAGTCATGGAGTGGCGCGCGAGGCGCAGCTAATATAGCGTCCAGCAATTGTTCATATTGGCTTTTATCCAGCGGGCAGTTGAGAAAGTCGGGTTCACCCTTGCCATACCTGGAGGCAGGAAAGATAATGGACATATCCATAGAATCCCTATCTACGATGGGAGCAATTGCATCATAGAAGTAGAGGCTGGATTCTTCAAACGCGCATGAGATCCAATTTGCAAGAGAGGATGCCGTCAGAGGGCCAGTAGCTATGATTGTCGGTATTCCACTGGGAGGCTCGGTCATCATATATGTTTGCCATTCAATGTTGGGGTGGCCCATCAAACGGTCAGTGACCCTTTTGGCAAACAGATGGCGGTCAACAGCCAGCGAAAGTCCTGCCGGGACGCTAGTTTCCTTTGCAGTCGCCAGGATTAACGAGCCTAAACGTTCCATTTCTGCCTTGAGTATCCCTGTAGCACTGGCAAGGTCGTCGCTCTTAAAGGAATTTGAACAGACCATCTCTGCTGCATAGCCGGTCTGATGGGCTGGAGTAGTGGTTTCTGGCCTCATTTCGACCAGCAAGACCTTATACCCCCGATCCGCAAGCTGCCACGCCGCCTCCGAACCGGCCAGCCCTGCACCAATGACACAAAGGTCTGCTTTCATGTCCGTGAAGCCACAGAGGAAATTTCAAAACTATGTTTTAAGTCCACACTCTTCATTTCTGCTACCTTCGGCTTGAAGGTCGTAAACTGTCTTTATTCCTTCTTATGCACTTTTTTTATCATGTACCGGGGTCGGTCTCGGACTTCTACATAAATGCGACCTATATACTCCCCCAGGAGGCCGAAGGCGATAAATTGGCAGCCTACAAAGAAGAAAAGGATGGCAAATAGGGTAAAGACCCCTTCTACTGTGCCAGCTGGATCAACATATCTGTAAATCATTAGCCCGATAAAGAGCAAAAAGCCAAGGGCCGCAATGGCCACGCCCAATACGGAAAGCATCTGCAAGGGTAGGAGGCTGAAGCTTGTCAGCAGGTCAAACTGCAAGTTGATTAGCCTCCACAGGCCATACTTGGATTCGCCAGCAGCCCGCTCTGCATGGGCTACAGGGATTTCAGTTACCCGCTTGGCAAAGCTATTGGCGAGGGCGGGAATAAAGCTACTGCGTTCCCTACAATGCAGCATGGCATCTATGACATCGCGCCTGTACGCCCTTAACATGCAGCCGTAATCGTGCAGGTTGACTCCTGTAGTTTTTCGGGTCATGGCGTTTACTATTTTGCTTGGCATGGTGCGGAAAATGCTGTCGTTTTCCTGCCTTCCCATCCGCCATCCACCCACTACATCAAATCCTTCATCGACCTTGGCCACAAGTTTTGGGATTTCTTCGGGCGGGTTTTGTAAATCTGCGTCCATTGTGACTATAACGCTCCCCTCAACCTGAGCAAAGGCTGCGAATATAGCTGCATGCTGGCCGTAATTCCGGTTAAATTCCACAATTTTGACCCTCGGCTCAGCCCTGGCTATTTCTAATATCATGTCCAAGCTCTTGTCACGACTACCGTCATCGGTAAAAACTACTTCCCAACCGTGTTCGTCAAAATTTTCTTTCAGGACTTTGGAAAGACGCACCCAAAGCTGCTCTATATTGTCTTCTTCATTAAAAACTGGAATTACAACACTTAGATGTGGCATCAATCCTCGCCCTCTTATTAGAGTCAATTTCAAAGCCTCAATTAGATTTTACCATTCATGTTCCATAAATGGCATAAATCTGTACCGTATGACTACAAATCGTTCTTGGCCTATGGCGATGCCAGCATGTTTTCAAATTATGAGTACAACATTACCATGTACAATAGTACAGCTACGGCCAACCACGCTTTACTTTCCCCTTGCCAACTCATCGTTAATAAGTTTCAATAATTTGAAACATATGGAGTCCTTATGAGACATGTCGTACCTGCAATCCTGTTATCACTGGTTCCTGCGGCACTGGTGGCCCAGTCTGCCGTCCATGAAGAAAATCTGGAGCCTTGCACTTCTATAATGGTGGGGAAAAATGCTTCAACAGACGGGTCGGTGATTACATCCCATACTTGTGATGGCAATTACCGCGCATGGCTGAATATCGTGCCCAGGGCCAAGCATGAGCCTAATGCAAAGCGTGATGTGTTTTGGGGCAAAATGCACACCGAAACGCCGGACGATTTAAGGGGCATGACAAAGAAAGGTGAAATCCCGCAAATTGGAGAGACATACGCATTTTTTAATACGAGCTATCCCTTTATGAATGAAAAAAAATTGGCGATGGGCGAAACCACGTTTAATGGTCGCAGAGAGCTTATCAACAGGGATGGGTTGTTTGTGATTGAGGAGCTTCAGGCGATCGCTCTGGAGAGGTGTACCACGGCGAGGGATGCCATAAGGCTTATGGGCAGTCTGGCAGAGCAGTACGGTTATGGTGACAGCGGAGAGTGCCTGACGCTGGCTGACCCTAAAGAAGCATGGCACTTTGAAATTATGGGAGTCGGCCCAGGAAAAACTGGGGCAGTTTGGGCAGCTGTCCGTATTCCAGATGATCACGTGGGCGTTTCGGCCAACATTCCACGCATCAGCGAGATTGACCTATCACAGCCAGACCGCTACATGGCTTCTGCAAACATTTTTACCCTTGGCCAGGAAAAGGGCTGGTACGATCCGGCTAAGGAAAAATTTAAATTTTGGAAGGTTTACGGCGGTGTTCAGAAACCTTATGCGATAAGAGAATTCTTTATTCTCAGCAATCTAGCTCCGTCCCTCAACTTGACCATGGATATGGAGGAGTTGCCTTTTACCGTGAAGCCAGAAAAAAAGGTGAGTCCTGAGACGTTATTTGCCTTCTTTCGCCAGACTTACGAGGGGACAGAATATGATCGATTTAAGAACCTGATGGTAGCTCCGCCCAGGAGACCAGGAGCTCCAGGTTCACAGGAGGATCAACAACCAGAGCTAATACGCAGTCCGGCAGTTAATCCATGGATGAATGCCGACATGATAACCCTGATTAATACAATCAAGCCGGGCACCATACAGAACCAACGCACCATTGCTGTCCCCCAATGCTCCTATAGTCATGTAACTCAATTGAGGGATTGGCTGCCCGATGAAGTGGGAGGCGTTGCCTGGTTCAGTTTTGACAACCCGGGGCAGAGTCCTCGCATTCCGTTATTTTCGGGGATGACAGCCTTTCCAAGGCCCTTTGAGGTTGACCCTCAAAGGATTTTCCGCATGGATAGTGCCGCCTGGACATTCAGGCGCGCCAATAAACTTGCTCAGGTGAGATGGGGCCAGACAAAGGACATGCTCAACAACGCCATTATGGAATTTGAAAACAAGGGGCTGATGGAAGTCCCCACGGTAGAAAAGCATGTACAGGAGATGCTCAGGGCCGATAGTTCCCCAGAGGGCCGCAAAAAAGCACAGGAATACCTGAATCAATACTCTGGTAATTTTTCCAGATCGGCCATGCAAAAGTGGATTGAGCTGGGCGATGTATTCTGGGCCATGTTTGCCAGAGGGTTTTAGAGCAGGTTGTAATTAATACTGAGTTGCGTTTATTCTGGCGTTCTTTGCGTTCGACAGGTTGAGCGCAACTCGGTGTAAACCAAAAATATCGCTGCTGTAGCAGTAACTCACTGTCACGTTTTGGGGGGATTGAAGCCCATTGGCACTAACCTAATTTTATATCTGCAATTGCAGTTCCCTTGGCTTGACGCGCTTTTTAATCAGGAATGTGTCCAAGCAGAAACAACCATCAGGATGTGCTACTCAGAGTCATTCAAGCTTCTTGGTTTTCTTCTTTGAGGGAACCACAGAATCATCCGCTTCTGGTTCTTTCCCAGTCTTCAATCCGTCCAGATAGTCTGCTCATTTGCCGTATAAGTAGTTTTATATCAATAGTTATCAAATATACGCACTTCACGAAACCCCAAAACAAACCCCTATTTGGGTTGGATGCCAGAGGCCTTGGTTGGACGCAATTGGACGTAATTGCAGGTGGACTGCCAATCACTTCGCATTCAAGGAAACTAACGGTCAGGATGACACAGAGCATTTGCAAGCTCTTTTCGGGGCATTGCGCGTGTTTACGTTACTCAACATCAAAGCCGCCCTTGAGTAAAAACTCTCGTAAAAAACCATCAACGAGTACGTTGACCTGGAAAGGCGAAATTGTGGTGCCTTGCCGTTTCTCAAAGAACTCGCTGGCTCTAGTCCTGTCAACAGTATCTTTCAGGCTGTCAAAGCGTCCGTAGTCGTTGATATTTGCCTCGGTCAATTTGAGGTGCACCATCTCCCTCAGCTTCGCTTCGCACATGCCAAAAATGTCCGCTAGGTGGCAGATTTGGCCGGTTTTTGCTTTTGCCAGGTAATCAGTAATATAGTCGCGCAGCGTCTTTCCTGGCTCCATGGCAGCATCGCCCCGCTCTATGTCATGCAAAAAGAGATTTGCATACTTCTGTTCGGCCTGCGTCAATGCAGCAAAAGTTCCGTGCAGTTCATTCAGCGCAGCCTCAACAAGCTCTTTCGGGGGCTTTGGGTCTGCATGTACGAGCTTCAGATACTTGTCAAAACGCGAGTTCATATAGTCCGCGTCTATCCTGCCTGTGTCGATTTCCGTCAGATGCCCCACGATCTCAAATGGGATGTCCCCGATGCCGTCATGGCCCCCGTCGACGGGGAAGAGTTCCTTATATCGAAGAGCCAAAACGAGGTAGGTGTTTTCATCAAAGAGCATTGTCACGGTGCGCTTCTTGTGCCCCGGTTCCTGCTTGAACCCATATTCCCGCTGTTTCCAAGTGAAGCCCTGGATTTTGGCGGCCTCAAGGTATTCATTGAGCTTTTTGAAAAGGGCGGCAAACTTTCCGCAGGCGGCATTGTCGTCCGGGTTCCTCTCGAAATTAGTGGCCCCCGCGCCGTCAAATACTTTTTTGATGTCACAGAACAGTTCGTTTATGGCGTTGAGGTTCGCCTCCAGCTTTGGCACGAACAGTCCGAAAGGCTTGTCGCCGGAGTACAGCTTTAACGCATTGCCTATATTTTTCTCCATGGTGTGGGGCTTGCGGTAATAGCGGATCGTCCCAAAAGGCTTTTCGTGGCCGAACAGGCGGTTAGTGCGGGAGAAGGCCTGGATGATATTTTCATTTTCGGGCAGCTTGTCCAGGTACAGCGTGTTTATCCACTTGGAATCAAAACCGGTGAGCATCTGGTTTACCACTATCAGCAGGTCTATTTGTTGATCCAGGGCGCGCTCGATCATCCTGTGGGGTTCCTTGTGCGCCAGCCGCGCCGCAACGTCCTTCTTGAACTGGGCGTGGTTGGCAAGCTCAAAAACCTTCCCATAGCGAGCGTTGTAGTCAGTGATGATTTCTACAAGGCCGTCTTCCTTGAACTGGGGCGTATCGCCCCCGCTGTTGTCAATATTGGGGTCAAACAGAGCCGTGATCTTGAGTTCAGGTTTCGCCTCTTTGAGCAGCCTATAGTAGGCAATGGCCTCCGCGATGCTGTGTGTTGCGAAAAGGGCGTGGAATTTTCCGCCGTGGCTCAGCGTCATCCAGTTTTCCAATATGTCCTTCACAACCATATTGCGGTGTTCGTCCCGTTCGTATTGGTTCGACGGCAGGTAGTCCTCGATCCCCTTGGTATATATTTCAGTGGCGTTATAGCTTCCTGCCATCCTGACTTTTGAAGAGTCCATGAATTTGTAGTAGACCTTGCTTTTAGCAGGGTCGGCAATGGCTTCTGCCTCGCATTGCGCTTTGGCTTCCTGCAGGGCCACCGCCATGCGCAAGTCCCTGTCCTTGTGGGTCAATACCTTGTAAGGGTCAAATCCCAGCACGTTTTTGTCCCGGATGCCATCGGCAATGCTATACCTGTGCAGCTCGTCTCCAAACACGGTAGCTGTTGTATTTTTCTTTTTTTGATTCTCATCATGGATTGGCGTACCCGTGAAGCCAAAAATCATTGCGTTTGGGAAGGTGCTTTTTATGGTAGCGAGCATGTCGCCGAAAGTAGAGCGGTGGGCCTCGTCAACGATGATGACTATGCGCTTCCCCGCCATCTTTTTGACGTCTGCGGCGTTCATGCCGTCTTCTTTGATCCTGCTCATCTTCTGTATGGACGAGACTATGAGCGTATTGGCAGGATCGCCGCTCTTCAGTTTGTCGACTAATACCTGGGTATCCTCGGTGGCCTGGACAGAGTCGCCTTCATCTGCAAATTTGCGGTATTCATTTAGCGACTGCGTTCCAAGCTCTATCCTGTCCACAAGGAAGATGACCTTGTCGGCATCGTTGGAGTTTGCGATAAGCTGTGCCGATTTAAAGCTGGTCATGGTCTTGCCCGAACCCGTGGTGTGCCAGACGTAGCCACCAAGGAGGCCGCTGCCATCCCATTTCGCCTTGGCCACGCGGTCCGAGATCGCGTTTGCAGCGTAATACTGGTAGCTCCGCATGACCTTGAGGATGCCGTCCGAATCGTCGGGGACGGTGTAGAAGCCTATGAGCTGGTGTGCCATTGGGATAAAGAGCAGCTTAGAAGCAATGCCTTTCCAGTCATTTATAGGCTCGTTGTCAAAATCGGCCCAATGGAAATAGAAATCACTGTTGAATTTGCCATCCGGGCCAGGATTGGCGAAGTACAGCGTTTCGGCAGGCTCCATCGCGACAAAGATTTGAATCAGAGAAAAAAGCCCGCCGAAGGCCCCTTCCCTGGAATATTTTTCAATCTGGTTCGCCGCCTGGCTGACGGGGATGCCGCTGCGCTTCAGTTCAACATGAATGACAGGCATACCGTTGATCAGCAGCATCAAGTCGCCCCGGCGATTGTTCAAAATGCCAGGAGTTACAAACTTGGGCTGCTGTGCGATCTGATAGCGGCTCTGCCCTGCGGCAATCTCATGGCGGTCGTATATCTTGAGGCTTACCTCTTTGCCAAAGTGGATAGTGTCGGCCGGATTGTCGCGTTTGATTGCAACCGTCTTGCCATTTATGAACTTATTGAGTTCCAGCGGTGTCCGCCGTTTGGTTATGTGCTCGACTATCTGCTGCATTTCGCCTGCGGTCAGCGGCTGGTTGTTTAGGCGGTCGATGCCACGGTTGTTGTCAAAGAGAATGCCTGCCCAGTTGTCTATCAAGTCCTGCTCAGTAGGGTTTTTCAGGACACAGTGCTCCCAGCCCTTGTCGAAAAGCATGGTGATGAGCGCGTTTTCAAATTCTGGTTCGCTATTGAACACCATCCGTCAGCCGTCCTTTTCCAATCGTAGTCCCTCAATGTCCGCTTCCTGCAAGAAGCGATCGAAGCCGGAAACAAACATCCTGTCTTGTACTACGCGGTACTTCTCAAATTCGCCCTCAGCGTGGATTTTTGCCTCCAAAGCAGTCACCTTGCCAGCATCGGTCAAGCCCACAGCGATAATAGCTTGCAGGTTGTAGTATTTGTATTTGTAGGTCTTGCTGTTTGGGGCAACTGTTCGGAAATCCCGAACAGTTGAAGCCTCGTTCAGCTCTTTGCTCGCAAAGATATTCGTCCGATGCTCAGACACGGTGCTTTTAGAGGCCTCGTAGAGCGAGCACATGGATTTCTGCGTCAGCCATACATTTTCATCGGCAACCAACACGTCAACGCCATCGCCGTCATTTTCCTTTGAAAAAACAAGGAAGTCGTTGACGCTGTTACGGATTTGTATTTTGTTTTCCCTGCTCTTTGCCATTGCGCCATCCCCCCCTATATAAACATTTTTTCGAGCAGAGCTCTTTTGATGTTTTGGAGTTTTGTGAGTTCCCGCTTGTGGAGGGCGAGGAGGTGGTCGAGGGTGAGGAAGAAATCGCCGATAGCTGATTGTTCGGGTTTGGAAGGAAACGTTATCGTACTTGATGTTATGTCCTCTTGCCCTATTGTTGTCATCGTCCCTGTTTTTGATTTGGCCATAAATTGCTTTTTAACAGGGGAATAGTTAAGGGATTCTTTGATAAAGAAAGGCTCGAATTTTTCAGTTAGCTTAAGGCGCATTATATGATCGTCAAATACTAGAGTTCCCTCGTTAAGCAATATATTAGCCTGTGCAATTCCATCAACTTTCAAGGAACTTCTTGTAAGAAAAATATCATCGACCTCTACATTGCACCGATTCAAATCGTTTCTGGTAACGTTTATGTATTCAAGTTCATCGAGGTGAATATAACTGGGCGTATATAAGTTGACAACGTTAATGTGTTTAATGTTGAGATTATTCCGACCTGGTTGGTTCATTATCCCGTTTGAAATCTTTTCCGCAAGAATTTCCCCTACTTCTGCTTGTTCCCACCCATCACTAAACCCAGCAAATCGGATTTCGGGTATGTTTTCTCCATCTTTCGGGAACATTTTTTCGAGCATGGCTCTTCTCATATTTTGGAGTTTTGTAAGTTCCCGCTTGTGGAGGGCGAGGAGGTGGTCAAGGTTGGCGAAAACCGCACCTACACATTTTTGTTCATTGGAATCTATCGGTATTTTTATATCTAGTTTGTTGATCATATCCATAACGATGTATGGGATGTTCCCCGTTCTTGCTTCTTCTGAAATTTTTCGAGGAAGCTTATTACTGATCTCGGCAAACAGAAATTGCCGATCTGATCGGAAATGTGTTAATACATAAGTGCGCTGATAAGCATTGAATTTACCATCTGCTAAGTGCATATATCCAACAGTCGCTCCATTGCCTGCGATTGTTATAGCAGGGCCTTCAAAAGCAGGAATGTCAATTCGATATTTTTTAATCCCTGATGTATAAAAATCATAATCACCATCCTCAACCATTGCGTTTGCATCCAATTTTCCTGTAGTTACATCTACAAATTCCCCCAACTTCCGCACTTCCCACGGCTCGCTAAACCCAGTAAAGCGGATTTCTGGCACTGACTTCAATGCCGCCATGTCAATTGCCCCTCAGGAGTGACTGGAACTCTCTTAGCCCTTCCATGTCAAAGTCATTGCCTGTTAATTCGTCGATCATGGCCGAGAGCGAGGTCTTTGTTTCGGCAATCTGCCCGGCCACTTCGGCATAGGTGGTGGCATATTTGTCTGCCAACGCACGGACGCGGGAAATTAGGTCGGCTATTATGCCATCGGGGATTTTATTGAGCGCCGCCATCAGTGGCTGTACCCATTTGTCTTCCAACAGCTCCATGACTTGCCCGTCCGTCAGGTTTTCAATGGCTTGCTTAGTGTGCAGGTGCAATTCTTCGGTAGCCTTCTTTGCCTGTGTCTTTAGTGCTCTTTCTTCTTCCAAAAGCTGGCCGACTCTTATCAATTTGCCTTCAAACGAATCTTCATCAAAGGCGTGGCCCGCTTGCAATTGTTTTATATATGCGTTTATTTTGCCCCTGGCATATGTACCATCTTTGCTGGCTTCAACCTTGCCCCAAGACACTTCAGCGTGGTTTGCTGAATAGGCGATTTTCGTATCCTTTGGCTCTTTTCGTTCAATCAGTTCTAAGTAGCCATGCAGCGCTCTTAATTCAGCGGTTTCAAGGCTTTTGTATATTTCTTTCAGCTCTTTGCCTACTTCGGCAGATACAAAAGCGTCGTCTGTTTCATTTAGAATTTTGTCTTTTTCTTCTTCGGTCAGCAAGTCAATGATTTCAGCGTAGGAAGACTGAATATCCGCCAGGCGTTCTTCTTTTTCTTTTACTGCTTGGGCTTCATCTCTGAGGATGGTTGCCTGTATCAACTCGAAGGGCATCACGTGGCCAACCCAGCCATCCTGAACCTCTTGCTCTCTCCCGTCTTTCTTCTTCAACACCATGTTGGGGTTGACTTTTTTTCCTGCGCCCAATCCTTCGGTTTGCAGGATTTCCAAGTCTATTGCTGTCTTTGCCCACTCGTCATCGAGGGCTTGGTAGGCATTGTATTTGTCCACAAGGGGCATTTTTTCAATACGCTTGAAAATTTCATCTGCCAGCAGGGATTCTTCTTTGCTGATGTTGAGCGTTTCCCACTTCCCTATCAGCTCGCCTTTTAGCAGTCCTGCAAAATCCTCGAATGCTTCTTTGTATTTGCTATTGAAACCGATGACAGATGGGTTTTCTCGAATGGCTTTTTCAATATCGTCCACGGCCAACCTAGAGTACGGCGTGCCGCTATCTGCAAACAGGGTGTTTTTAAGCCCTGCAAAAGCATTCCAAAATTCTTCAAGCCCTGCGATTTCCGATTTTGGTATGCCGCCAAACATTGAGGCGTATATGTCCCAGGTTTCATTGGCTTGGGATGAATCAACGTAGCGGGGGATATTTAGGTTGTACTCGTTTTGGCGGATTTCCTCTTGACTTACAACCCTTGAAAACTTTTCAATTTCCATCCGGGTGATAACAGTATCGGCTATTTTCTTGATGTCGGAGGCACGGAGGACGTTGTTTTTGCCTACTTTTTTGAACCCCTTAGATGCGTCTATTATCAGCACGTCATTGGTGGGCCGCTGTTTTTTCAAGACCATGACGATTGTCGGTATGCCTGTGCCAAAAAAGATGTTTGGGGGCAGTCCTATGATGGCGTCTATGTGGTTTTGCTCGATGAGGTTTTTCCTGATCTCCCCTTCTTCCCCGCCCCTAAACAAAACGCCGTGCGGCAAAACGATGGCCATTACCCCGCCGTGCTTTAGATGGTATAAATCGTGTAGCAAAAACGCAAAGTCCGCTTTGGTTCTTGGTGCCATGCCAAAGCTGGAAAAGCGCGGGTCTGTTTCTTTGTGGACGGGTTCCCAGCTTTGTGAATACGGTGGATTGGAAACAACTGCGTCCACAAACAGCGGTTCGTATGTGCCTTTGGGGTCGTTGTCATCAAACCATGGCCAGTCATCTTCGAGGGTGTCGGCGTTTCGGGTGACGATGTTGTCTGGCAGTATGCCGCGCATCACCAGATTCATGCGGGTCAGGTTGTAGGTGTTCTCCTTTAATTCCTGTGCATAATATCTGATGTTGTTTTCGTTGCTGATGTGCTTGGCGATGGAGCGGCCTATGTTTATCAATAGCGAGCCAGAGCCGCTAGTAGGGTCGTAAATCTTGATTTCGGACATGTTTTTTACATGGTCGGCCACGATTTCAGACATGAGCAAGGATACTTCGTGAGGGGTGTAAAACTCGCCGGCCTTCTTCCCGGCGTTTGCGGCAAACATGCCAATCAAATATTCGTATATAAACCCCAATACGTCGTAGTCCTGTTTGCCGTCCATTGGGATTACTCTTATCAGTTGAATCAGGTCGCTTATGGCCTTTGTCTGCGATCCCGAAGTGTCGCCGAGCTTGGAGAGCCCAGTTTGCAGTGTGTCGAGTATGCGGTCGAAGACTTTTTTGTGCGTGGGGTTGATAAGGCGGCTGAAGGCCGATAGCGCATCCCGGACGTTTGACACGTCAAAGTCTCTGCCTTTCTCGATCCAGGTTGAAAAGAGGTTGTCGTAAGCGATGAAGTAGCCGATGTTTTTTTGAATGTTCGCTACAGTTGGCGCATCACCTTCCGAAAGTGCCCTAATGTCTTTGTCGGTGCCGCCTTGCTGTAAAACATACTTGACTTCAGTTTCCGACAGGTACTTGTAGAAAATGAATCCGAGGATGTAGTCCTTGTATTCGTTGGCTTCGATTTTGGATCGCATTTTGTTTGCGGATTCCCATATTTTCGATGCTAACTGTTGCTTATTCATAATGCTTTTCCAACCCCTTGTGCTTCACCATGAGAATCCGTTAGCGTACTTCTTTCGTAAACGCCATTCCAACCCCCTTCTAAAAGTCTAGGCGTTTACACAAAATTCGTTACATGGTCTTTTTCTTTGCCCTGTCTGTCGCCTGGGATTTTATATCCCTGTTCCCTATATTCGTTGATTTTGTTGCGAACAGTCCGCAAGGCAATATTTAGTTGCTGGGCGCATCGGGTGCGGTTGCCGTCAACAGCAGACAGGGTGGATAACAACCAGAATCGCTCCATATCTGGTAACGGGAGGCCCAGAGGTAGTGTCACCGGCGTACCGAGCATTACATTTTCAAGCGGTTTCTCTGGGTCTGCAACGCTGGTGACAGGCTGGGCAGGAAGAACTTCATTTGAAAAACCATATCCTATCGGTTCGCCAATGCTATCCACTCCAGGTATTTGGCTGGACGGTTTGTCCTTTGTTTCATCGGTTGCATTAAAAACCAGTCTGGCAGATTTGTTGTAATCAACACTGGATTCTGGAATTTCGTTTATAGCTTCTGAGCCAAGGAGCCATTCCAGATCATTTGCTATCAGGGCATCACTGCTGTTGAGTACTACGCATCGCTGCATGGTATTTTCCAATTCTCGGATATTGCCTGGCCATGGGTGCATTTCAAGTGCAGCAAAAAAACTGGGTGACAGAGAGGGTGTAGGGCGATCATTTTCATGGCTGAAGCGTTCAGCGAAATGTGCTGCCAGAAGATGAAGGTCACCTTTGCGCTCGCGCAAGGGAGGGAGCCGTAGAGGGATTACATTCAGGCGATAATAGAGGTCTTCCCTAAATCTTCCCTCCTTTACTTCCTGGACTAGTTCACGGTTTGTAAGCGCAATGATGCGGACATCTATGGTAATTGGTTTTGATCCTCCAAGGCGGTCGATTACTCGTTCTTGAATAGCCCTCAAGAGCTTGCCCTGCAATGCGAGAGGTAGCTCACCAATTTCATCTAACACGAGAGTTCCATTTTCGGCCTGCTCAAACCGGCCAGCTTTAGATGTAGTTGCTCCGGTAAAAGCCCCGCGTTCATAGCCAAACAACTCTGATTCGAGTAAGTTTTCGGGAATAGCCGCACAATTGATGGCCACAAATGGACCCTTGCGCCGTGGGCTGGCTGTATGTATCAATTTAGCAAACAGCTCTTTGCCAGTCCCGCTCTCTGCCTGAATCAAAATCGTAGCTCGGCTATCTGCAGCCCGCCTTGCCAGGATTAATGTTTCCGCAAGAGCAGGGTCTTGAGTGAGAATAACAGGAGCTTCGCCTGCTTCCTCAGCCTTTAGTTTTTCGTCTGCCCGTATCGATTTTTTAACCGCATTTATTAATTCTCCTGGGCTGAATGGTTTGGACAGAAAATCAAAAGCACCAAGACGCATTGCCTCCCTAGCTGTATCCAGACTACCGAATGCAGTAACTAATAGTACTGGCAGGGAAGGATCAAGGGCCTTTAAGCGGGCCGTCAATTGTAGTCCATCAATACCGGTCATACGCAAATCAGTAACGACTGCATCAAAAGCGCCTGGCCGAGTGATTTTTAGAGCATCTTCCCCACTCCTTGCCTGCTCGCAAACAAAACCCGCCCGTTTAAGGCTCATTACCATACCTTCCCTCATACCTGGGTCATCATCAACAACTAGTATTCTCTGATGGGTAGCCATGATGGTTCCGTTTCTTTTTTCAATGGCGATTACTGCCGTTACAAAAATTATGCACGATTTTTGCGAGGCGTTTTGGGCCAGTGGAAGCGGGCAGTTCTCCACGGACTGGGTCGCCGTGTCGCCTAATTAATAAATATAGCTGCCTTCGGCATATGCCGAGTCGTTTTGCTGCCTGAACTCTGTTGCCATAGCTACGCCTCAAGGCCCTATGGAGCAGAGTGCGTTCCAGCAAATGAAGATTTGAGGCAATGTCCTCTATTTCCAATAGTTGTGGGTCAGCGTCAGAGAAAAAAGGCTCCGGCAATTGCCCTAATAATCGCCATCGAACAATGCGGTTTCGCAATTCCCTCAAATTGCCGTAGCAAGGCAAACTTGCCAGTGCAGGGGGGAAAGGAGGCTCGACCCCTTCCTCTCTTGCAATATACTCCATGCATTTCTGTATTGCCGAGGGATCATCGTCAATGGCCCAGAGACGCAGCTCAACAAAACCGAGTTGGTAGTTCGCTTTAACAGAATCTTTTGCTTGACTTGAGGCCACTACTCCCAGCGGATTTTTTTTGAGCCATCTCACCAAATCAGTTTTGGAATCCTCTTCAATTACGTCCGTACCTCTTTGCTCTGCCAGCCACTGTGCCAAAGTGGAGACTCCGCTCCCGTGGGGACCACTTATCCACAACGGATCAGGATGGGCAACTAACTCTGGTAAATTGCTGGCCCATTGTTTCGCGCCCGGCAGGTGGTCAAAGGGAATCATTTTTGCTATCACGTCGAGAGCGTACGCAGAAAATTAGTTTTCCAATGCCTTTTTACGAGCTTCAACTATTTTCTCTGCCTCTCGGCCCTCCAGTTCCTGCAGGTGGTCAAATTCCCAGGTGAAGAATCCTACTCCCATCGTTTGAGACCTAATCTCAATAATGAGGTCGTTCATTTCACTCTGTGGAAGGTAAGCATCAACAACATCCCAGTTTGGCCAATCGGGTTTTGCATCAAAACCAAGAATCTGGCCTGCGCGATGTCCTGTAACAAGTCGTTGGGCCTTGCTTGTATGTTCGTTGGGAATGCTGATCTGAACTTTCAGAATAGGCTCGAGCAATACCGGAGAACATTTTTGCAGCCCTTCCTGCATGCCTATACGCGCAGCGGTCTTGAAAGCCATGTCAGATGAATCAACGTCATGGTAGCTACCGAAAAATAATTCCACTGAAATATCGACTACCGGAAAACCAAGCGGGCCTTGCCTACAATAGTCGCGCATTCCATCTTCTACGGCTGGTATGTAGTTGCGTGGGACAACACCCCCCACTATGGAGTCTATGAATTCGATGCCAGTGCCGCGCGGCAAGGGCTTGATACGGAAATGGACATCGCCGTATTGGCCATGCCCACCTGATTGACGTTTGTGTTTACCTTGTTGTTCGCAGTTTTTCTTGATTGTTTCGCGGTACGGTACTAGCGGCTTTTCAGATGCAACTTCCACATTGTATTTGCTCTTTAAGCGGTTTACGGCACTCTTTAAGTGTATTTCACCCATTCCCCATAAAACTCTCTCTTGGGTTTCAAGGTTTTGCTCCATGCGGTAGCTCAAATCTTCTTCAAGCAACTTGCCAATGGCTGCTGACAGCTTAACTTCTTCGCCGCTCTTTGCCGCCTTCAAACTGAATGGCATCACTGGCTGGGGAGGTTCGGGGAATGGCAGTGCTAATACTTCAGAGAGTGGACTTAGCCCATTGCCAGTCTTGATAGGCTCCATCCGGCCAAGTGCCACAATCTCACCAGGAATGCCCTTGGAGGCTTTTTCTTGTTTGGAGCCTAAAATTTTATTGAGACCAGAAACCCGCACGCCCGCCAGGGTCGTGCTGTCGGCCAGGTCTCCCTTCCAAATTCTGACGTAATTTTGTTTGCCGATATGCTGAGCATGAACCGTTTTCCAAACTTGGGCTAATATGTCAGATTCGGGAACCAGATTGTTCCTCTTCATCGTCTCTGTATATTCAGGAGCTTCGTGCCGCAGCAGTTTGAGTAGGCGCATCATGCCGCCACTTTTTTCAGCGGTTCCAAATAGCACTGGAACTATTTCGCCTTCCATGAATCCCCTGGCAAGAGTCGAGTATACTTCTTCCAAAGTGGGTACTTCATCTGCCAACAGCTTTTCCATCAAAGTGTCATCTAAACCGCAAACGGCTTCCATCATTTCCTGTCTGCTGGCTAACACCTCCTCTTTGATGTCACCAGGAATTTCTACCAGCACGTCATTATTGGTACTCGGATTGTATTGGAAGGCACGTTCAAGAGCCAAATCGACATAGCCTCTCAATGCATCTCCTTCGGTGATTGGGTACATACGTTGTATCAGTGGCTTGCTAGACCAGGTCGCAATTGCTTCGAGTGTAGGTTTTAGGTTGGCTGAAGCATCGGGAGCATCCATCTTGTTTACGAAAATCACTCGGGGGATCTTGTTTGCCTCCAAGGCCCTGAAAATTGGAGCAGCCATCATCGCACGGTTTGGATCAGCCTCTATTACAACAATTGCGGCATCTGCAACAACTAAGGGGCCAGCATATTCTTGTTGAAATTCAACCGACCCTGGGCAGTCAATAAAAGTCCAGCTTTCTCCTTCATAACTAGTGGTAGCCACATTTGCTTCGATGCCCATCTGGCGTTCCCGCGCCTCTGGAGAAGAATCGCCGACTGTGTTTCCTTCCTTGACCGAACCTTTGCGATTAATGGCACCGCTGGTAAACAGCAGCCCTTCTAATACGGAAGTCTTGCCTGACATGAATGGGCCTACTATGGCCGCAACGCGGGGTTCAGAGGGTTTTTTTGGCACTTTACTCTCCAGGAACTAGGGACTGATGTCCGAATAACTTTTACCTTGATAATACCTCATATTTGAACCAATTGCGTGGAATGATTCGGTATTAGAAAAACGAGCGGCCAGAAATCAATCGCGAAGCCCAATTTGGACATCGCCGATTTTGTCGACGCCCTCGTCCCCTATTTAGGTTTCCAAAAGAGCAAAATTCGTCGCCACCTTGCCTTGGGGGCGATGAATTTTGCCCCTGTAATGATAACTGGGTCAATAGGTCTATCGCCTTGCCCCGTTTGGACATCGCGTATCTTATCAACAGTATCCATGCCCTCAACTACCCGCCCAAAAACACAATAACCAGCACTCTGCTCTGTGTAATCTAATCTGGTATTATCAACGACATTAATAAAAAACTGGCTGGTGGCACTGTTTGGGGCAGATGTCCGTGCCATTGCAATTGTGCCCCTGGTATTGCTTAGACCCTTTTCGCCCGATAGCTTTGCTTCGTTAATGATTGGATCTCTCCCTTTTTTTATATTGCCATCGGCTGTTTGGCCTCCACCCTGAACCATGAAAGTGCTTATGACACGATGGAAGGTGGTTTCCTTGTAAAAGCCTGATTTTGCATATTCAATAAAATTTTCAACCGTTTTGGGCGCAGCTTCCGGGTCTAATTCAATTACGAAGGAACCTAAATTTGTTGTGAAGTGTACTTTGGGTTTGGGAGTGGCATCCCTGGACTGTCCAAAAATGGTGAGTGCAGCAAGTGAAAAGAATATTGTGCCCAGGTTCATAGGGATTCCTCAAAACTACAATTACTATTGTGCCTCATAATGACATATACAAAGGATGATAGATTTGTTTTAAACTGCAATTGAATCAAAATAGAAATAATTCATGGAATGAACCAAATGACCTATTTCAGCTTATCGCCTGGTATTTATTTGGCCCACAAAACCATAGGTTTGAGCAGTTTCGACGTTGTGCGAAACTTTAAGCGGGCGGCTGCAGAGTCTGGCAACAATAAGAATACTCTGGGACATGGCGGTACCCTCGACCCCTTCGCCAGAGGCCTTCTTCTGATACTTTCAGGCCAGGCTACCAGATTGATGGAGCTTATACACCCATTGCCAAAAGTTTATGAGGCAGACATCGCCTGGGGTACTGAGACAGACACCTGCGACTACCTGGGGCGGGTCATTACAGAAGGTGGTTTACATGCTGTCAATGAAGAATTATTGAATGTGCTGATACAACAATTTCTTGGGTGGTCAGAGCAAGTACCCCCAGCCACCAGCGCGAAAAAAATTGGCGGTGAGGCTGCATATAAAAAGGCTCATCGGGGCGAAGAGGTAGTAATGCGACCTTCACAGGTATATTTACACGAGGCATCATGGATAGGCCACAACCTGCCCCGCTTGAGTCGGTTGAAAATCACCTGCAAAGGGGGGTATTACGTCCGCAGTCTGGCAAGAGACATTGGGCGTGCCGTTGGCTGCGGTGCCCACCTCTCAGGACTGCACAGAACAGCCATTGGCCCATGGCTGGATCCAGGGGAAGAATACCAAGTTCTCGTTACAGGCACAGACCTGCTGCCGTGGTGCCGCAGCCGCGAATTGAACGACATAGATGCTGAACATTTAGCTCATGGGAGACCTATAGATACTGGCGAGATTTCAGTTGGAAACTATTCACTGCCCCGTGGTTTTCCAGACGCGTCTGCCCCCATTGCCGCAATATTTGAATCTAAGCTAGTAGCCCTATTGAGGGAAAAAGACGGCAAACTATGGACAGTAGCTAATCTGAGGGGCGGACTATAACCCAAACTCCGCAAAAAATTTAGCCTTTGAAAGAAAAAAACTGTGAGTATCTTGTTTTTTTCAGGTATTTTTTTGATCGGATGTCGCTTTTATACCGAGTCGCAATCAAAAGATTGCACCTCGGTATCAGGTGACGCGAAAGCGGCACCCGCAAGTTTTTGAAAATACGGGCTTTGCTCGTGTTTTCAAAAACTTTGGCGTTTCGCGTTCAAAATATTTTGAACGCAACTTGGTATTACAGGTATTTACGGATAATAGATTCTCTATTCCCTCGGACACTACTTGTATGCACCCGTCATTGTTTGATCTACAATTGGACACTACTGATTTTTTATCAAAAAGGGCATACTGATGGCGCAGCACACCAAAGCACTGGAAAAAAGGATTGGCTACCATTTCTGCGATAAAGAGTTGCTCCGTCAGGCACTCACCCCGCCATCGGCAGGCTTACCCATTGATAACCAAAGGCTCGAATTTTTGGGCGATTCTGTTCTGCAACTCTGCTCGACTCGCCTTGTCTATGATACCCATCGCAACTGGAAAGAGGGGCAGCTATCGAAGCTAAGGGGTAAAATCGTATCTACAGATTCATTGTATGAGTGGGCCATGCACTTGGACATTGTCCTGGAACGCGGCCCAAGGTCTCCGAAAAAGAAAAAATATTATTCCCGAAAAGAGTTAGCCGATGCAGTCGAAGCACTATTAGCGGCTGTGGCTATGGATTCAGAAGCTGTCAACGAAGACGGCATCAAAAAGGTATTTGAGATTGTTGAAAATCGTTTCGGCGAAATAGTTAGAAAAACTGACCCAAAAGACTGGGAACAAGACGACCCCAAGACGGCACTACAGGAAAGGGTCGCCATGATGGGCCTTGCCGCCCCTAAGTACGAACTGATAGATAGGGTAGGCCCAGACCACGCACCCGTTTTTACCTGTCGGGTGGCGGTTGGCAAATTTGAGGTCAACGGAAAAGGCTCAACCTTAAAACGTGCCCAAATGGAAGCTGCCAGGGTGGTGCTGGGAATGCTTGACACCGCAGAAAAAGCTCAAAGCAGTAGGTGATATGGGAGCTGTTTTCATACCAAGTTGCACCCAACCGGGAGCAACTTGGTATGACGGCAACGCGAATGCGGTGCCCGCAGAATGAAGGTAAAGAAAATAAGAAACCAGCAAGTGTGCCCATAATCTCAAGTTTACTCCCTAAAGTCCCGCGCAAATATATCTAGGTATGCAATTGGAAGCCAAGTGCAGAGTAGAGTTTTCGTTGTTTTTCAGTTATCTCCCCATAATATGCAGGTTTCCCAGGTTGCACGTATTC
>Ga0082212_10004111_pt1 | contig 20317 bp, 14 predicted proteins | sample TergutNt197P3_FD_71548 | JGI IMG/M metagenome (GOLD analysis project Ga0082212, IMG submission 71548) | Neocapritermes taracua P3 segment gut microbial communities from Petit-Saut dam, French Guiana - Nt197 P3 | ecosystem: Host-associated > Arthropoda: Insects > Digestive system > Gut ... | reverse complement strand
CTCGGCATTAACGGAATTGATTTGCGCTCAAAATCAGTTTAATGCCATTGATTTAAGCAGTAATACGAAATTGGAAAAATTGGATTGCGGGCAAAACCTGTTGACTGTGATTGATTTAAGTAAAAACGCCGGTTTGACGGAGTTTTATTGCGGAGGGAATCGGATATCGGATTTAGACCTGAGTAAAAACCCTTTATTAGTGCGATTGAATTGTTCTGATAATCTGTTAAAGATTGTGGACATCAGGAAGAATCCGAATTTGAAATTTGTGGAGACGGCGCCGATGTCCACGCTCGAAACAATATATTGTCCGCGTGAGGTGGTTTATTCACGAATTTTGTACCCAATTTCGGCGAATATACAATATTAAAAAAGATATAGTGAGGGTTTAAACGAATCCTCATTCAAATCGAATCGTATGTGCGGGATTAATCTTGGTAATCAGATAAGAAGGGCCAAGCATCATCAATAACGAAACAGTCAATACACCCACATTAATCAACAACCAGTTCATAAAACTAAAATCAATAGGCACTGCATCAAGATAATAAACGGATGGATCTAATTTTATCAAACGAAATCGGGATTGCACTATACAAATAATGCCTCCAATCACATTTCCCCAAATCATTCCTTTCACTATTAAAAAGAATGATATATAAAGAAATATGGCACGAATACTCTGGTCACGTTGTCCCAAAGCTTTTAAAATACCAATCATATTTATTCTCTCTAAGATGATAATCAACAAACCCGAAATCATAGTAAATCCGGATACTGCCATCATCAATACAAGAATAATCACTACATTTAGATCCAACACACCCAGCCAGTTAAATATCATTGGATTCAAATCCTTGATTGAACGGGTATAAAAAAAATTACCCTCACTGTCACGTTTTTCAATCATGTGAAAATAGAGTTGATCGGCCGTTTCGTCAAGGTGATTATAGTCGTTTACAAACAGCTCGATCCCACTTACGGCATTATTATCCCATCCATTCAAGTGACGTACCTGTTTGATGTCTGCATATATAAAAATCTTGTCGTAATCTATAAAACCTGTTTCATAAATACCGCGAATCGTAAACCGACGTGCCCGTACTTGATCCAACTCAAAGCTCTGCAGGAAAAAAACCTGAAATGTATCCTCATATTTTAAATCAAGCAAATTAGCTAAATATCGTGAAATGATCACATCTGTTGTCATCTTTTCAGGGTCGACCTCAAAAATATCGCCCTCTTTCAAATGTTCACGAAAGAATGTCCAGTCAAAATGCTCATCAATACCTTTTAATACTATACCTTGAGCGTCATGCTCAGTTTTCAGTAGTCCCGGGATAGTGGCAAACCGTTCCACATGATGAATGCCCGGAAAAGACTGCAATTCATTTAATAAAGTGTCACCGACCATGATCGGAGTAGTTGCATACGACGTATTGCTGTCGAAATTCGTGATTTGTATGTGAGCACCAAACCCGATTACCTTGTTCCGTACTTCTTTCTTAAAGCCGATGATAATAGCGACCGACAATAGCATGGTAGCCAATCCCAAAGCAATTCCGATTATAGCAATACGAACAGCAGGCGGCGTCACTTGACGACTGCCTGTCGTGCTGCTGAAATGAACTTTCCGCGCAATAAACAGTTCAAAATTCATATTTTCGTATGATAAATATCACAAAAGTAGTGTTTATCCGGCAAATTTCCAACCATCTGATACATTTCCTGACACACCATTGATTCTTCTTATATTCATAAATAAAACTCAAAAAAACGCGCCAATTCTAATTTTTTTTTTATTTTTGCTATGAATATAATGAATAGGATATGAAAATAATTAATAAGGAAGAACATCTTTCCTGCTATTGTTATGGTAATGACGCAAATCCATTGATTGAAGTTCGAAGAATCATTCAAACAGATACCAAAGATATTTCGCTTACTTTCAGCGAAATTGTATTTGTATTAAAAGGGAAACTTCATTTCAAAGCGCATAACAATTTGAATGTGGACGTCAGCGCAGGGCGTTTGATTTTTCTGCCGGCGAACCACAAAGTACGCTGTAAATCTTTTGCCGGAAGTACGGTTTTGATTTTACGCTTGAAAGACGATTTGTTACTGTGCCACGCTTACAATCTTAATAGATTGAATAACAATATTGGCAAAATTAAAAAACCGGCAACCTTTGAAACATTGGCAATCAATACCCGCTTAAAATATTTTGCTAAAGGGCTAGTCGATATTCAAGACGATGGTTTAAAATGCCGGTTGTATTTAAAGGCAAAAATTTCTGAAGCGCTGATTATGTTAAGGGCGTATTATTCTGAAGAACAATTGTTTAAATTCTTTTATTATTATTTTACGCCTGGCATAGCATTTGCGGAATTTGTACAAGCAAACCATTTGAAATATCCTTCGGTGAATGAATTTGCCAATGCATTGAATATGACCACACAGCAATTCTCAAGACGCTTCAATAGCATATTCGGAGAGGCGCCATACGGATGGATGCAGCGCGAAAAAGCACAATTGATCTATGGTGAGATCTGTCGAGGTAACAAGTCGCTTACGGAAATTGCAGAAGAATATGGTTTTCCTATCTTGTCGAACTTTAATCGTTTTTGCAAGATGGCATTCGGAATGAATCCGAGAGAGATTCGCAAAACAAGAAAATAAAATGCAATTTTCACACAATATTTAGTGCCATGCAACGTTTTTCATACAATATACGTCAATATAATTATGAAACCGTTGTTAATTACATTTTTTGCTGCCATCTTGTGTTACTCACTCTTTATTGAAAGACGCGACACTCCGATACATATTGATGATATAAATTATACCATTCAAGCAGAATCCTTTGATACCCTGCGAATTTCCGATCCAACCGTTTTGTATACGGAAAATTTATACGGACTTAATGATGAATTGATAATAAATGAAAAAAGCCTGCGGCGATAAAACTCGCTTCGCTCGCGATCAATGCTCACTGTCGTTCGCGATAAAATGATAAATTGCAACTGAAAACCCATGAAAAAACTCCCTCTTCTTTTACTTTCCTTAGCAATTATATCATGCGTACATCGGGAAAAACTAAATTTCACTTCCGATGAACCCGAAAACGCAGACTCATTGTCGGCCATTGCGCAAATGATAACCGCTATCCCATTAGAAACCAATGCACAATGTATGTTGACCGAATTGAAGCAAGTAAAAACAGCCCAATCAAATATTTTTATCCGGAGTGGAAACGAAATTTTTCGCTTTAATCGCACAGGTGCATTTATCAATAAACTTTCAGTCGATAACCGTGCCCAAATTTATAAATATACGATTGATACAGACAATAGGCAAGTCATTGTGATGGACAGTCTTTCGCTGATTCATTATTTTACTTATGACGGCAAGCCGCTTTTTACAAAAGATGCCGAAACCGAGCTTCCGGGTGAAACGATGCTGGATCTGACTTATCACGATCATTTTCTTTGGGTTGTGACAAAAAAAGTTTCCGATAATAAGGTGATTGAAACATGGATGTATAAATTAGATCCTACATTCGGATTATTGGAAGGAACACAACTTGCCAATGTGGATTTGGGGCGATTTTATTTGGCCGGGAGTTTTACTTCCGAATTGTATGTGACAAATAATAAGGTATATGTATATTCGCCTTCTTCTGCTAAAGAAACAATTTTGCAAGACACCCTGCACCTTGTTTCAAGCGGTCAACTCAATCCCGGCCAATTGTTCCCATACAAGCATGATTTTCCGGCTTATTCGATACCGTTGATTTTAGGCAAACGCTACCTGTTAGCTTCGTACCGGACTAACGTATTGGAAAGTGCAAATTATCTGTTTTGCTACGATACGAAAACCAATCAATCATTTAATATGACCGGTTTTCGGGATGATTTCTTTCATACGGGAATCATCAAAGACTTGCAACCTGCCGATATATATAGTCGGGAATATTATTTTAGCAAATCAGGAAAAGACGTATTATCTGCTTTCCCCGAAAGGAAAGAAAATGCCAATCCTGTCTTGTTCTTTGTTCAGCTAAATAGTTAATCAAAGTCAATAATACACCATTCCGACACCATTGTTACCCCATAAACCACATCGTGAGTTTATTGCTGTGCAGAAAACTGACTGTTATATAATTGGGCGTAAAAACCATCTTTTTGTAATAGGCCGACGTGTGTACCTTGTTCGACAAGGTTTCCCTTGTTCATGACTAAAATGCAGTCTGCATCACGAATAGTAGATAAACGATGGGCGATCACAAAACTTGTACGTCCCTTCATCAGTTGTGTCATGGCTTTTTGGATGAGTATTTCGGTGCGGGTGTCAACCGAACTTGTTGCTTCGTCCAAAATCAGAATGGCAGGGTTGATCAAGATAGCCCGTGCGATGGTCAATAGTTGCTTTTGACCTTCCGAAATATTGTTGGCTTCTTCGTTAATGACTGTATCGTATCCATCCGGAAGACTGCGAATAAAATCATCGGCTAAGGCCATTTTTGCGGCGCTAACGATTTGTTCATTGGTGGCATGGCCAAGTCCGTAGGCTATGTTGTCACGAATACTTCCTTTGAACAACCACGTATCCTGCAATACCATTCCGAACAGACGATGAAGGTATTTACGCTTCATCGTAGTAATATCAATGCCGTCAATCGTAATTGTTCCGGCATTTAACTCATAAAAACGCATAAGCAGATTAACCAGCGTTGTCTTCCCGGCGCCGGTCGGGCCAACAATTGCAATCACGTCGCCGGGTTGCAGGTCAATGCTGATATCTTCGATTAAAGGGGTGGATTCGTCGTAATGAAATTTGATATGGTTGAATCGAACGGCGCCTTTGGGTTGAGTGATTTCTTTTGGATTAACAGGGTCGGGTGTTTCTTCTGTCTCTGCCAATATTTCAAATACCCGCTCTGCGGCGGCAACTGTAGATTGCAGGATATTGGCAATATTGGCAACCTGAGTAATGGGTTGGTTAAACTGGCGGGAATAGTTGATAAATGCTTGAATATTTCCCAAAGTCATTCTGCCTGTTGCGCAAAAATATCCTCCTACTACACAGATACCTGCAAAAGCCATATTTCCTAAAAAATTAAATAATGGAAAGATGACACCGGATACAAACTGGGCTTTCCAACCATATTTATATAATTGTTCGTTGGTATCATTAAATTCGGCTATCGAATTTTTCTCAAAATTAAAAGCCCTGACCACCTTATGACCTCCAACCATTTCTTCTACATAACCGTTTAGCTCTCCTAATGAGCGTTGTTGGCCTGCATAAAACTTTTGCGATTTTTTGGCAATAAATGCCGTAAGCCCTACACCGACCGGCAATACCAAAAAGGTCAACAAACTGAGCCAAACGCTAATGGTCAACATCATTACCGTAACACCCAGCAAAGTAAGCATCGCTGTTACCAATTGAATCAGGCTCTGTTGAAACGAGGTGCTGATTGTGTCAATGTCGTTGGTCACACGGCTGAGGATTTCGCCATGCGTTCGGGAATCGAAGAATTTTAAGGGTAAATGTTGCAATTTTTCTGCCACATCGTTTCTCATGCGTTGAATGATAGTTTGCGCAATGCCTGCCATGGTATATTCCTGCATATAGCTAAATAATGATGCCAACAAATTGACACCCAAAAGAATGAGCATGGTAAATCCAATATAACGAAAATCAATCGAAGTGTCGGGTGTATGGTTTATTTTATTTACAACACCTTCATATAATTTATCAACAGCCAATCCGATTATTTTCGGCGCTGTGACGCTGAAAACCGTACTCAACAAGGCAAACATCAACACTATGAGTAACCCTTTGTATTGGGGTTTGATATAGGCAAGGATTTTTCGGATTGTTCCTTTAAAATCTTTTGATTGTTCGGCAACGCGGCCAACCATCGGCGGACCGCCTCCCGGTCCGCTGTTCCTTGCGTTATTTTTAGGTTGTATGTTGCTGCTTTTTGCCATGCTTATTTTATCTCTTTTTCCGACAATTGCGAATAAACGATTTCTCTATATATTGCGTTGTTTTTCAGTAATTCGTGATGCGTTCCGCTTCCTGTCAATCGACCATTATCCATGACCAGAATCCGGTTAGCGTTCATAATACTGCTTACCCGTTGCGCCACCACAATTACTGTCGATTCTTTAGTTTCCTCTTTCAGCGAAGCGCGCAGGCGTGCATCGGTTTTGAAGTCAAGCGCCGAAAAGCTATCGTCAAAGACGTAGATTTTGGGTTTGCGAACCAATGCGCGGGCAATTGATAGCCGTTGTTTTTGTCCGCCGGACAGGTTTTTCCCTCCCTGTGAAATAATGGAATCATAACCATCAGGCATTTGTTCGATAAACTCCGACACTTGGGCTATTTTGCAGGCATGCTGTACTTCTTCTTCGGTCGCATCCCGTTTTCCCATGCGAATATTATCGTAAATGCTTCCTGTGAAAAGTACGGCATGTTGCGGAACGTAGGCGATGCTGTCGCGCAGGTTTTCCTGAGAAATTTGCCTTATGTCAACATCGTCAATCGTGATCGTGCCGCTTTCAACGTCATAGTAACGTAGCATCAAATCAAGCAAAGTGGATTTGCCGGCACCTGTCCCGCCAATAATCGCAATGGTTTCACCGGGCTGTGCAGTGAAAGAGACATGATCTACCGACGGTTTTTCTGCCTTTTGATACCGGAAAGTGACGTCGTGGAAAGCAAGTCGTCCATTATTCTCTGAAAAAGATACAGGATGTACAGGATCGGTAATGGCCGGAAGCATGGCAAAGACACCATTGATGCGTTCGGCAGAAGCAATGGCGCGAGGAAGCAAGACAAATATCATGGTCATCATCATCAATGAAAAGAAGATTTGCATGGCATATTGAATAAAAGCCATCATATCTCCGATTTGCAGGTTGCCTGCGTCAATCCGAAAAGAGGCAACCCAAATAATTGTAATAGCCAATAAATTCATGGTCAGCATCATAGACGGCCCTAATATCGCCATTAGTCTGTTTACACGAAGCGAGTTATCTGTCAGCGCTTTATTGGCATTGGCAAACCGTCTTTTTTCATGTCCTACGCGACTAAATGCGCGAATGATACGAATCCCTATTAAATTCTCCCGCAAAACAAGATTCAATGCATCAATTTTTTGTTGTATTGACCGAAATAGTGGTAACGCCTTTTTACTTATGATGAAAATCAGCAGGATAACGACAGGAAGAAAAGCGAGCAATATCAACGATAGTCGCCTGTCTGTATGGATAGCCATTACAATGGCGCCAATAAACATTACCGGAGAGCGCATCATGATGCGTAACGACATGAATACGGTAAATTGTACCTGTTGCACATCGTTGGTAATCCGTGTGATTAATGAAGCAGTTCCAAATCGGTCAAACTCGGCAAGCGAGTAGCCAGAAATATGCTGAAACAAGTCGGCTCTCACATTTTTTCCGAATCCGATAGCTGTTTTTGAGGCAAAAAAACCTCCGATAACCGCACATGTAATACCGCCAAGCGCCACCAAAAACATTTTTATCCCATAAGAAAGGATTACAGAAGGTTCGTTTTGGGCGATACCCTTATTTACCATTTGTGCCAAATAATTGGGCAGCAACAAGTCTGTAACTACCTGCATCAAAAGCAATACAATGGTAAATAAAATAAAAAGCCAATATCGTTTTAAGTACCGAAAAATCATGGCGACAAAATTATTAAATTTAATGCTTTTTTATCAAAAAAAACCTATTTTTGTCGAATATTTTTCATTTATCATTGAATAAGATACCTTATACGCACCGGAGTGACGACGAATTGCTCAAGCAATTCAAAGAAACAGCCAATCAGGAAGTTTTTGGACAACTTTACTCCCGGTATATTCCGTTGGTATATGGTCTATGTTTGAAGTATCTGCAACAAATCGAAGATGCGGAAGACGCTGTAATCAATCTTTATGAAGCATTAAGCCCGAAAATCATGAGTTATCAGATAGATAATTTCAAAACATGGTTATACAGCACGGCCAAAAATCATTGTTTGCAAATCCTTCGAAGAAAAAAAAATAAATATTTCGAAGAAATCGATATGCAAGTTATGGAATCGGACGAATTTGAGCATCTAATAGATGTGGAAGATGACAAAGAAAAAGAGGAAGCGCTCCATTACTGCATTGAAAGACTTACTGAAGAACAACGACAATGTATCATCCTGTTCTTTTTTGAGCATTTTTCGTATGCCGATATCGTTGAAAAAAACGGATTTGAACTGAACAAAGTAAAGAGCTATATTCAAAATGGGAAGCGAAATTTGAAAACATGTATTCTTAATATTATAAATGCCTGATATGCAGATAAAAGATTACATACAAGGCAACAAACACGGCAAAGAAGCGAACCGATTGGAGCGCGAGGCTATGAACGACACCTTTCTGCAGGATGCTTTAGAGGGATTTGAGGCTGTTTCGGGCAATCATACCGAAATCATCAAACGGCTTGAAAAGCAAATCGGCAGTCCGGCCTGTGTTCGCAAAGAAAACAGGAGAATATTGTATTTCTACGCTGTTGCTGCATCTGTTTTGCTGTTGGTCGGATTTGGTATTTATTTTATTTGGGATCAAAAAGAGCAAAAGCCTGTTATTGCTATGCTACAAAGCGTAGCATCTGAAGAAATGATAGAAAACTCGCGGCAAGCAACAACGCCACCGCCTCCACCAGCTTCCGAAAACATTGAAAAGCCGGTACCGGTAGCATCTGTTGCCGATGCCGGTATACAACCCGCTCAAGCGTTGCAAGCGCCTGTTCAAAATGAAGATACCAAACTCGATCAACAAAATGAAATACTTGCAATCACTGATGATGATATGCCGGTTACCGGTGCAGGGGGAGTAGATCAGGTATTAGCGCAAGCCCTTGCACCACCTGTTTCAAAAGAAGATGCAATAGCAGAAGATATGGCTTTGGCAGCGGAATCTGAATATGCAGTTGCGCGGCGCTCAATCCAATCAGCCGCCCGGGCGAGAGAAGAAATTGTTGAGACAATGCCACCGGAAGCCATATTCGGCGAAAAAGAATTTGAGGCGTATTGCCTGAAAAACGCAGCAAAAAATATATGCGACAGCGATAGTATTTCGGTAAGGGTATCATTTTATATCGATACGGCTGGTAAACCGACCAATATCAAATACGACCAATATACCTGCGAAAATGCTAAAAAAGAAATCGAAAGACTGTTGGATAAATCACCTGCATGGACAGATAAAAACCGGCAAATTACAATGATCGTAAGGCTGTAATATTGTAAATTGTGCCGTTAGGCACGTAATATTGGTAGAAACTTTACGCTAATTCATTTTTCAGCATAATTCAAAAACCGCTTCTATTTCCACCGGAATGTTTTCAGGCAGTGACCCAAATCCAACAGCGCTGCGGACGCCCACGCCGTCATCTAATCCCCAAATTTTGGCAAATAACTCGCTGCATCCGTTAATTATATAAGGATGGCGTTCAAATTCGGGCACACAATTAACCATCCCGAGTATTTTGATTACTCTTTTGATCTTATTGAAACTACCCAAGTAATGATAGATAGTTGAAAGCATGGCAAGACCGACTTGGCGGGCAGCTAATTTCCCTTCTTCTTCCGTTAATTCTTTGCCGATACGGCCTGTGATTAATTTGCCATTGTCCTGCAACGGGCCATGTCCCGAAAGCATCAAGTGTTTACCGTCAATCAAACACGGCTTATAAAGCCCTTTGGGTTCCGGAACGGGAGGTAACGTCAATCCCGTTTTCTCAAACTGTTTGTCTGCGTCATAAGTGTGCATAGTAATAAAGTTTAATTTATATGTTTTTTAGAAATTCCCTTAGTAGCGATAAAATAGCCAATCAATGCAGCCGGAATGCAGATGCCGACCCAAAGGTTCAATGTCGTTGATTCACTAAAACCAAAATATAGCATGACGCAAGATATGAGGAGGAAAAGACCGCCGGCGCATAGAATGAACGGAGTGGGACGTGGATATTCCCTGCGCTTGCGTTTATTGATGCATATCCAAAAAAGAGCGAAGACCGTTAGAGTAGAAAATAACGTCAGGATTGCGCCGACATTTGAGAGTACTTCTTGCAATTGATACGCGAGAACCAAAAACAGAGCGATTGCTCCTTGCAGCAGTATCGCGCCAACCGGAGGTTTCCCTTTTTTGCCTTTCAGCGCTGCCGGCAAAAAGCCGTCCTGTGCCATCGCGGCATACACCCTTGGGCCAAGAAACGTCATTGCGCCGGCTGAGGATATAAATGCGATGATTGCAAAACCGGACATGCACGCGGCGCCCATATCACCCAAAATGTTTTGCATGATGAGATGTCCAAGTGTGATGCGATCCATTTCATAAGTGAAAACGATTGTGGATTGCTTCGGAGTCAGATTGGCAACAAAAATCCAATTAATAAAAAAATAGAGTATGCCGACAACAAGGCAGCCCAAAATCATCGCACGGGGAACATCGCGTTTTGGATTTTTAAATTCGGAAGCCGCGTAAACCGCAGCATTCCATCCACTGAAAGCAAATGTTATATAAAACAGGTTTCGTGCGAAAGAGCCGATCGGAAATTCTTTCGATTCATTCGGTGGCATCCATTCCGGCCATGCGTTGTTTCCGAATACCAACCCTGCAACAATGAACCCCACGACAAGAATGATTTTGAGCGCCACCAGCGAATTCTGTACTGTTATTGAAGTGCGCATGCCAATAGCATGAGCAGTTGTCAGCAACAAAATTACCAATACAGCAACCAATGTCATATTGACTCCGGAATGCAAAGTGGCGGCAAAAGCTCCCGCCGCCATAGCGCTGACAGCAATAGGCGCAGAAAATCCGATCAACAGTGATGCCCAGCCGGCAAGGTATCCTAACGCAGGATGAATCAGTGTGGAAAGGAAACGATACTCGCCGCCGGATTGTGGAACAAGTTGTACGATACCGGAATATGCCTTTGCGCCGGTCATGGCGATCAACATACCGATTACCCAGGCAAACAAAATCTGTTGAGCATTCATATCCTGAGCCATAAAACCGGTACTCAGAAATACCCCTGCACCAATCATATTGGCAATGACCATCCCCATTCCGGATAACACACCCAACCGCCGGTCTTTCATTCGATCATACAATTATGACTTTACATGCTTACACTTTAGCGGGTAGCTCTCCAAAGGCCGCCTCCGGCACCTGTAGCGGAAATCGTATTACCGTTTACCGTGCCGGTAAACTCCGTACCTCCGGCGTTAATGCTAATCTCATTTCCGTTCAGTTTACCCGTAAACTCTGTATTAACATTTCCCATAGTCAATGTTCCGGTAATATACTGAAATTTCTGATCAAATCTGATTTGTCCGCCGTCAAGATTCCAAATTCCTTCTACTTGTGCAGGAACAATCCAAAGATGGGCGGTTCTCCAGTTAGTATTTTCCTCAATTTGTACGGTTTGATCAGGCATCCAGTCACTCATATCAAAACTATTGGAGACAATACGCGTACCCGGCTTCATGTCCAAGAGTATGGGTCTTAGTCGCAGATTGATATCCGGCAACAGAAACAGCGTGATTACGGTCGCTTTTGAAAAATCACTTTCGAAAATGTCGGCATTTTCGAAAGTAGCTTTTGTGTTTACCCCCTCTGCAATGGCAGCACGCCGGGCATACTCCACCATATCCGGATTATATTCAATTCCCAACGCTGTAGCGCCACGTTTGGCTGCGGTAATTACAGTGCGTCCGTCGCCGGATCCAAGATCAATGACGTAATCAGCGGGAGTGACATTCGCTATAGCAAGCATTGTGTCCACAAGCGCTTGCGGAGTAGGAACCCATACAACGTCCTTACCCGGCTGTCCGCTATACGGCTTGAAATTCTCGTCTGTATTTTGTGCATTTCCACCCATAGTCGTAAACGCTAAACTTAGCGCAATAACAAGGCAGCGACTAAAATAGATTCGTTTTTCCATAATTGTTTTCTTTTTTTATTAAAATAATGACCTCAAAAATACATATTTTTTAGAAAATGCGAATAAAGAATTCATAATTGAATTGTTATCTTTGCAAAAAAAATGAACCATGATACAACTTATTTATCCCCATCTGATTTCCAAATCGCTTTCAATCCCTGAAAGACAAATCGGTAGTGTGATCGAACTGCTTGATGAAGGCGCTACCATCCCGTTTATCAGCCGTTACCGGAAAGAAGCGACCGGAGGGCTTGATGAAGTGGCCATCGGCGCCATCAAACAACAGTATGACAAACTGTGTGAGTTGACAAAACGGAAAGAAACCATTACCCGTTCGATTGAAGAACAGGAACAAATGACGCCTGAACTGCAAAAAAGAATTGAGGATTGTTGGGACAATGTGGAGTTGGAGGATATTTACCTGCCATTCAAACCTAAAAGGCAAACCAAAGCAGAGATTGCCCGTAAGAAAGGATTAGAGCCGCTGGCAAAAATATTGATGGCTCAAAGCGAACAGGATGTCTATGGTAGAGCCGAACGGTTTGTAAAAGAAGATGTGGCTGACGCCGAAGATGCTTTGCAGGGAGCGCGCGATATCATTGCCGAATGGGTGAATGAAAATGAATCGGCTCGTAATGCTACCCGTAATATTTTTCGGCGCGAAGCGATTATTTCTTCCAAGGTTGTCAAAGGAAAGGAAGAAGAAGGGTCTAAATACCGTGATTATTTTGACTTTGATGAACCGTTAGCCCGTTGTTCGTCCCACCGTTTGTTGGCCATGCGCCGGGGAGAGACGGAAGGCATCTTGCGTGTAGCGATTTCGCCCGATGCGGAACGATGCCTTGAAGCATTGAACCGAAAATTTGTCAAAGGACGTACCCAGTCGTCCGAACAGGTCGAAATTGCGGTTAAAGACGGTTTTAAACGTCTGTTGAAGCCTGCTATTGAAACGGAATTTGCTGCACTATCCAAAGAAAAAGCCGATAATCAGGCAATTAAAGTTTTTTCCGATAACCTCAAACAGCTATTACTTGCGCCCCCGCTTGGTCAAAAGCGTGTTTTGGGTATTGACCCGGGTTATCGCACCGGTTGTAAGGTAGTCTGTCTTGATGCGCAGGGCATGTTGTTGCATAATGAAAACATTTATCCGCATCCTCCTCAAAACGAACGGACGAAAGCAGGCAACAAAATCGTAACACTTGTCAGCGCATACGCCATTGAATCCATAGCGATTGGAAATGGCACGGCAAGCCGTGAAACGGAAGAATTTATTTCGAACTTGCGTTATGATCGTAATGTGCAAGTGTTTGTAGTTAGCGAAGATGGTGCGTCGGTCTATTCGGCGTCGAAGATTGCACGCGAAGAATTTCCCGAATATGATGTGACGGTTCGTGGGGCGGTCAGCATCGGTCGGCGCCTGATGGATCCGTTGGCAGAGTTAGTAAAAATTGACCCGAAATCAATCGGAATCGGTCAATATCAGCATGATGTAAATCAAACGGAATTAAAGAAATCGCTTGACCTGACCGTCGAGAGTTGTGTAAATAGGGTAGGGGTAAACCTGAATACATCCGGTAAACATCTCTTAATGTATATTTCGGGATTAGGGCCGGTCCTGGCACAAAATATTGTGGATTATCGTACGAAAAACGGGCCATTTAAAAGCCGTAAAGAACTGTTAAAAGTTCCGCGTCTGGGAGATAAGGCTTTTGAGCAGGCTGCAGGGTTCCTTCGGATACCGGATGCTGAAAACCCGTTGGATAATTCGGCCGTTCATCCCGAAAGCTATGCGATAGTGGAAACAATGGTCAAAGATTTAAATTGCGATATGGTCGAATTGATCGGGAATAAGGATTTAAGAAAGAAGATCAAAGTGGAAAACTATGTGAATGAAAAAACCGGTATGCCTACCTTGTTGGATATCATGGAAGAATTAGATAAGCCCGGACGTGATCCGAGGAAGGGTATCAAAGTATTTGAATTTGAACCGAATGTGTACACCATCCATGATCTGAAGGAAGGGCAAGTTTTACCCGGTATTGTCAATAACATAACGAATTTCGGTTGTTTTGTAGATATTGGCATTAAAGAAAAAGGATTGGTGCATATTTCGCAAATGGCCGACCGGTTTATTTCCGACCCCACAGAAATTGTTTCCATTCATCAGTATATCACGGTAAAAGTTTTAAGTGTCGATATGGATAGAAAAAGAATACAATTAAGCATGAAATTATAAATATACGAGTTATAATTAAAAATATTACTATTTTTGTGCTTTATTTATTAATAAAACAAACATTTAGAGCATAGTGTTAATTTTGTATTTGAAGACTTATGAAGAAATATGTATTTTTATTTGCAGCTATTATATTCATAGCCGGCGCGTGTACGCGAGAAGTTTCTTTGCCCGGAGATCCAAGATATGTTGATTCTATTGTTATTACAAACAAAATCAATGATATAATAGTTGGAAATCAGCATCAATTTGAGGCAGCTTATTATCCTTGGGATGCAGAGGGATTTGATAAGTTTATTTGGCAATCGTCCGATGATTCCATAGCGACAGTTGATCAAAGCGGACTGCTGAAAGCAGTTGATGAGGGAGATGTTATCATCAAATTGATTGCTGAGGTAACAAGAAAAAAAGGCAAGGCCGAATTGACGGATGAAGTAACCGTTCGTGTAGCGCCAATTGATATAGAGAGTATTCGGTTGCATCGAAATGATTTGGAAATTTTGAATCGTTCAACGGACACATTAAAAGTATCTTTTGTGCCAGCCAATGCCAAACCCAAAGAAATCGAATGGAAGTCGAGTAATGAAACGATAGCTTCCGTTGAAGATGGTATCGTTACGGCAAAGAGCGCTGGCAATACACTCATTACTGCTCAAGTTAAAGATACCGATATCAAAGCAACATGTAATGTCAAAGTAAATCCGATCGTAGTGTCGAGTATGCAATTTGAAGCTGACAGTATTAAATTGGAAGCAGGTTATTCGATAACCACAAAACTGTTTTTTGATCCTGATAGCACTGAAAACAAAAGTGTTACTTATTCTTCATCCCACCCTTCAATTGCATCGGTCAATTCTGATGGAGTTATCGTCGGTTTGTCTAATGGAAGTGTAGGAGGTACAGGTACCGGACCCGGAAAAGCGACCATTACGGCTACTTCAGTTGTTACCGGAGTGAAAGCTACGTGTATTGTGGAAGTCTTTTCTGTTCCAGATCTTGTGACGGTATCTATTGTAAAAGAAGCCATCGTGGCTACATCAGGCGGTCTGTCCGGTTATATAAAACCTACGTTACATAATAATAGTTCCAAATCGGTCAACATAATACGCTTTAGAATATTAGATCGTTATAACAATTTCGATCTCAGCGTTCCAATTTCATCAACGCTTGAAGCTAACAGTGATTACACGATTGATACCTTGCTTCAATTTATAGAAAAAGATACGCCAAGAGCAGTGTTTACCTTTGAATTTGAGGGTAAAGCATACACAAGTACGTGTTTGATTACGAGATAAAAACCAATAATCATTGTTTCCGTCTTCTGAATAAATCAGCCAGGCTATTGAAGTCTTTATTATACATCAGGCCGACGCCTTGTCTTGTTTGCGATTTTTGCGAATATTTGTACATGTCGTTGGCATGATTGTAGGCTTTCAAACGAATTTCGCCGCTTGGCGTCAGTTTGTATTCCAGGTCGAATTCGCCGATAAATGTATTTGAAAGCCAAAAATTATTTTTATAACCGAAGTTCCCGTTAAATAGCAGGCGATTGTCCAACAAAGCGCTTGACAATAACATTTCGACTTCAGTATCGGTAATCCCGTCTTGTCTTGTTCGGATATTGGTGCCGATTTGCACTTTATCCGTAAGGCTGTTGAGCAGGGAAGATAATTGGGCGGAAAGCGCCGATGAAGCCATCCTGTTAAATTCATTTGTGTGAGCGCCCTGCGAATAATCCGGTGTGTAAAACCTGTTTAGCACCAATAAATAAATGATTTGACGCATCATCATTTCGTCCGTGTTAATCACGGATTTAATCTGTCTTTCCAATTCGCTCGTTGAATTGGGAAATTTCATATCGAACGTAATATCCGGATTTTGCAGTCGGCCGTTCAGATTCAGCATGCAATTGACAGGAACGCTGGTACGAAACGATTCCTTCTTGGCTAACCGCTCTTCGAGGTCTTCGATATTGGCTGTCAGGGTATATACGGCATTGAGATTAAGGATAGCCTCCAAAGGATCGCCGCTGAAATCAACGCGGCCTCCGTCACTAAGCAGAAAGTCTTTGCGAATAAGTTGCTGTAAACTGAAATTGTAGGTTCCGTACTGTATGGTGTAGCTTCCATACATAGCCAAATCGGTTTTTGACCCATATTCCACACGGATATCCCCGGTTCCGTTTCCCTTGATTTTATCGCCGCCGACCGGATCCATAACCAATTCAATAGTGGCGTCGGGCGTAATTTCTATCATACCATTTATACGGTATTCCGTACCGTTTTCCGATGAATTCGTGGTTTGAGCTACCAAAGATTGTTCTACGCCTGATGTGTCATTGAGAGAAACAGGCGCTCGGAACACGATGAAATCGTAATTATCCACCTCATTGTTGTTCATGAAATTAAATCCCACCGCAGTTTTGGGATTACTTCGGACTGTAGCCTGAATATTCACGAATTGTTCCGTACCGTCGATCCGTACATTCCCGTCGCCATACACAACGCCGTAAATCTTGGGGTTTATTCTTTCGGGCGTATCGTATATCAACAGATTCCGGGTTTGCACGTTTACATCGAAAGAGATATCTTTCAGAAACGTATGGGAAACCGTAAAATTCAGGATGCCGGCATTGTCGTATTTATCGTAAATTGTAATGTTTTTGCCCTGTATCGTAGTCGGTGATACATATATGGTATCGGTAAATGTATAATCGGTATGTAAAAAATCGACGCCAATCTTGCCGTCTCGTACAAATACGGTTCCTTCGAAAGTAGGGTTGCCGAAAGTGCCATACAGTCGCAGTTGTCCATACCCTCTGCCTTCGATGTTGTTACTAAACGCATCCATATAAGGGCGAAGCAATGCCAAATCCAAATCGGTTGCATCAAAATGAATATTTAATCCTTCTTTTTCGCCCATCGGGTAAATATAACCTTCCACATCTGTCCAGATGGAATCGTTTTTATAGACAGTCCCCATCAGCAAAATACCTTCTTCTTCATTATCCCATTGGCTGAAAAGCCTCAATTCGCCCTGCTCAACCCCGTTAAACGAAAAATTTTGCACGATCAATTCGTCTGTTTGCAAAATCCGGCTTCCGAACAAATCGGTTAAACGTATATTACCGAATGCTTTGCCGCCAAATTGGAGTATGGGGATATTTACGACGTCGAAAATATAGCCGAGTTCGATATCGTTCAGGTCAACCAACAGACTCTCTTTGGGGTTTTGAGCGGATATTGCGCCATTGATGCGCAGGTATTGGTTTTGTTTCGAGAGATAGAAATTATCAATCAATGTATTGCCATTGTGAATCGTGATTGAGGCCGGCTCTAAATTCCAAACCGAGTCTTTAAGGATAATATCGGTCGGAATCAGTGTGATTTCAGTCCGTAGTTGTTGGGTGTTATTCGATTCATTTTCAAGAACAAAAAGCGTAGAAGTCGAAAGATTTACATCCACGCTTTCGTCTAAGTCGTTTTTGAGTGACAGCAACGCTTGGATTTGGTCGTCCATCGCATCGGCCTGAAGATTTATCAGGTTATGCGAGCCGTTTTTATGCAGATGATTGACAGTGGTCTGTAACCGGATTATATCCGTTTGATTATCACATACAATATGTAAAGGTTCAAAAAGCGCTTTCCCGAATTTGATACCGGGAAACATAGCGTCAAGCCTGAATTGATTATCATGATTATTGTACTGTCCGGTAATTTCCCCCTGTTCAAGAATGGTTACCGGTAATTTCAATGTATTGGAAAGCGTTTCCGTATTCCGGATAGTCATATTCAGCGTAAAAATATTGTCTCGGACGGTGCTATCTTCCTGCAATGCAGTCGAAAGTGAAGGTAAATACTGCTTGCCCGTATGCATAAACGAAGCAAACAGCGTGGAAAATGAATAGGCGCCTGTAATGTCGCCGGTCAAAAAATCCGATTTTATCGATAATTTGCGGTTGTCAGCATTTCCTTCTGTTGCGATCTCTATCCTATTCACATATAAACTGTCGGCTTGCGTTTGGAATGAAATATCGCTTACGCTGATATATCCCTCAAAATTATCAATATGGTTTCCGGTAAAATCGACTCCGATCGTACAGGTAAGGTTTGGATCTGTATAGCGATCCGTTAAATTCAGCTTGTCGGGTTTAAAATCGGACAAACTTGCCGAAAAGTTAAATGCGGAATTGGCGCCGTTAGACTTAAATAGTCCGGCTGCTTGCAGTTTGCCGTTTATATCATCTATTTGAATGGAACCGTTAAATTCATTTTCTCTGAATCCACCGGATAACGAAATATTTTCGTAAGTATAATTATTGTAATCAAAATCGTAAATATCAGCCTGTACATTACCTGAATATTTTCCGGTTACAAGGCGTGAAGCGTCAATATCCATATCGAAACGGACAGAGCCATACGGATTTCCGGCGTCAAACAAACGATCTATCAACAATTCGGACGATTTGGCCTTTCCTTGCATATAAAATGCAATGTCTTTTTCTTTATCGCGCCCAAACAGCATATCCATCGTCAATGATCCTATGTCCGATTGCAGGTTTCCGTAAGCTACCATATCATCTAAAAAACCGGCAATTTCTCCCGTAAAATGCAAGTCGCCTAATTGGGTAACTGCATGGGGCAGGGGAGTGTCGTTATCCTGTAAACCTGTGATTAGCTTTTCCAATCCGCTTGTTGCCAAAAATATATTGGTATTACCGAACAGATAGGTTTTGTCCGGTTGCGTGATTTCTTTCAGGTTCATTTTGCCTGCAATCGACAATACGCCGTTTTGCTGCACCACCAATTCATCCAAAGACAAATCATTGATAACGCCTGAAATTTTGGCCGATAACCGGAGTATATCCGGGAAATTCCGTAGCGCAGGGACAAACGCAGCAAAGTCTTGCAGACTGACTTGCGAGGATGCTATCTGTAAATAGACAGGCGCACGGCTTGTGAAATGAGCCAAACTGTCCACCTCATCCAAGCGGATAGAGGCTGTTTCAAGCAGTAATTTCGTGCGAGGCAAACGAATGTCCAAGTTTTTCATGGACAGGCTATCTTTGTTTCCGGTCAATTTCATCGACATGCTATGGAGGCTGAATCCGGCGTGTTCGTCAAAACTCAACTTTTTGATTTGGGCGTCGATGCTGTCCTTATCGAATGTTTTCAAGGCGATCTCTCCGGTCAGGTTACTGATATGTACATGCTTGGAGTCGAACTTCGCCTGAATCGCAGGTGCGTTGGCAATGTCATAATGCACATTTCCTCTGTGAATCAAAATGGAGTGCATTTGCAGATCTATGTCCGTTTGGTTCGTTGTACGTTCTTTCGAAGCAAAAGCATCAATCACAAATTGCAGATTCAGTGCGCTTTCAGGGGTATCTTTTTTGAGATGCAAGGTAAATCCGAACAGTCGGATGGAGGTAAAAACCCATTTCTTTTGGATAAGCGGCATCACTTTAAATCCGGCCGAAATATGATCGGCTTTGAACAGCAATTCTCCGTTTTGGTCATTTAGCAAAACATCATTCAATACCAAACGGCTTAGCCAATCAATATCGACATTCCCTACTTTGACCGACGCTTGCAAACGGTTTGACAGACTTTCGCTTAGATCAACGGCAATCTTTTCCCGGACAGCCGGCATCCGGAACACAATTACCGGAAGTGCATAAAAAATACAACCCAATACCAGTAAGGCGACAACTATGTATTTTAATACTCTAATCGCTTTTCAAAATTAAATCCACAAAATTAATCATAATCGCAATAGATTTTGTTATTTTTCATATTAATTTTTGTGAATCAATAAAAAAAATACATAAAAAACGTTTCTTTTGTAACATGGAAATTAGAACTTTTTACCTTTGTGAAAAAAATAACATAAGCGTATGGTGCGCCGATTAGTAAAGTTTATTTATTTGTTCTAATGAAAGCGACAGCGCTCAACATACTTCATTCGATTCGCCCGTTGAATTGAGCGAAGTCATCGTCAGCGCACGCGCAAAAAACCTGCAAAGTCAGGGACTTGGAACTTTTCGAATCAATTCCCG
>Ga0082212_10004110_pt1 | contig 20325 bp, 20 predicted proteins | sample TergutNt197P3_FD_71548 | JGI IMG/M metagenome (GOLD analysis project Ga0082212, IMG submission 71548) | Neocapritermes taracua P3 segment gut microbial communities from Petit-Saut dam, French Guiana - Nt197 P3 | ecosystem: Host-associated > Arthropoda: Insects > Digestive system > Gut ... | reverse complement strand
ACATTTTATAAATAATGATTATTTTTATAAAAAACATTATTATGCTTCTTAATACTTAAAATTTAATAAAAATATTTATTTAAATTATTTATATATCAAATACTTTTAAATTATAATTATTTATATAAAAAATATATATTTATAATAAAAAATAATAGTAATATAAGAAAATAATAATGGAGAAACATATATGATAGAGAGAAAAAAAGTATTAGAAGATGCACCAAGTGCTTTAAACAATGAAAATCAACCTTGGGAAGTGACTATTGAAGATAACTCAATCGTTGCCAGATGGAAATGGATGGATGCTGATTTTTTTGCACCAAATGAAATAAATAATGAAACAAAAGAATTTACTTTCACAGTAACCTTAGATGATAAAGGTAAGTGGAAAGAAATTGATAAAATAGAAGAAAAACAACATGGTATCAAAATGGGTGGTGGAGGAGTCGGTTTTGGCATATCATCTAGTTCATTTAAAGGGAAAAGTAGCCAAAAATCTTTCAAATTCGGTTTAGGTAAAGACAAAAAAACAGGAGAGGTAGGGTTAGTTGGATTTAAATTTGATACAGCACTAGTAAAACAACCAATTCGTGATTATTTAACTTCCTGTGGATGGAAAAAAGCAGGACTACTAGGATTATTTTAAAATAAATATAATGAGGAAAAAACTATGCCCGTTGTTATTATTGAATCAAACCCAATATCTACTGAAAGAAAAAGAAATTTAGTAGAACAAATAACAAAAATTGTTTCAGAAGCTTATGAGTTACCTGAAAATACTGTAACAATATTAATAAAAGAATTAGAAAGTCAAGATATTGGTGTTGGTGGAAAATTACTACTTGACTTAGAATAATAATTTAAAACAAAAGAAAGAATTAAACTAGTTTAAAGGAAAATTACTTTTCTTTTTCCATAGCTAGTAATATATAGAAGAGTATTTAAGTTAATTAGCTAAATATCTGTTCTAACATCCATTCAGAATCATATTCTTTAATATCGCCGTAACCCTGACCTACTCCTAAAAACATTATAGGCTTTCCAATAACATAACCAATAGAAAGAGAAGCTCCTCCCTTTGAGTCAGCATCGGCTTTGGTTAAGATTACACCATCGATATCAATAGTATCATTGAATTTGCTAGCTTGTTCAACAGCATCATTACCAGTTAAAGCATCTCCAACAAAAATAACCAAATCTGGTTTAGCTACTCTCTTAATTTTTTTCATTTCATCCATAAGATTTGTATTAGTTTGCATTCTTCCAGCAGTATCGATTAAAACAAGCTCTTTTCCCTTTGCTTTTGCATGTTCAACAGCATCAAAAGCTACAGCTGCAGGGTCTGAGCCTTTTTCATGTTTAACAATTTTAACTCCAAGTTTATCTGTATGGTGAGTAATTTGCTCAATAGCACCAGCTCTAAAGGTATCAGAAGCAGCTACAACAGGAGTATAACCTTTTTTCATATAATAATCCGCTAATTTCCCAATGGTTGTGGTTTTACCAGTCCCATTTATTCCAACAAACATTACAACAAGAGGTTTACCTTCTTTTTTCTTTTCTTCTACCATAGTAGCCATGTTCTTTCCATCAATATCGATTATTTTAGAAACAGCATTTTTAAGAGCTTCATAAGTATATTTTTCAACGTCGCTACTTCTTTTGATTTTTTGACCAACAAGATCTTCTTTTACAGATTCAACAACAACATTAGCTACATCAATAGCTACATCACTTTCAAGAAGAGAAAGTTCTAGTTCCCAAAGAATATCATTTATATGTTTTTCAGAAATAGTTTTCTCTTTAATAAAAGAGAATATTCCAAAGTTTTTCTTTTCTTCTTCAGGTTTTTCTTCTAATTTTGATTCAGTAGATTCTTGTTCTATATCTATATCATCTGTCACTTTTGAATCTTTTTCCTTGGATTTTTTAAATTTTAACTTATCACCAAATTTAGATAATGTACTTTCTTTTTTTTCAGCTTTTGCTTGTTCTTCTTGTTCCTCTTGTTCCTCTTGTTCTTTTTTTTCTTCTTCTTCAATAATATCTTCAGTTTTTTGAAGATCTTTTGTATCATCAATTATCTCTTTATCAAGCTTAATGTTATTTTCTTCTTCAGCTTCTTTTGAAAACTTTTTAGATAAATTTCCACTAGCTTCAGCGAATTTTTTCTTTATGGATTCAAACAAATTATTACCTTCCTCATTTTCATAATTAATTAGTTTTTAAATTGTATTATATTGATATATCAATTATTATAACTGAAATATGAATCTATATATAAATCTTAATTATATATTAACCAAATTTATATTGTTATTAATATATAAAATATTTAACTATATTTGAAAAATTATTTTAAAAAAAAAGTTATTTAAAAAAAAGCTTATAAATCCTTTAAAAATTAATAAAAGGTTAAAAAAATAATAAATATAATAAAATATTAAATTAAAGAAACTTTAAATTAAAAAAAGAATTATAAAAAATAAAAAAATATTAAATTAAAAATAATAATTAAAAATAAAATTATTAAATATAAATTAAAAAAAAGAATTATGAAAAAATAAAAAATATTAAATTAAAAATAATAATTAAAAATAAAATTATTAAAATATAAATTAAAAAAAAAAAATAAAAATAAAAGAATATATATAAATAAAATGAATTAAAAAAAAGTAAAAGAAAATATTAAATCAATAATTACATTGGCTGTTGTGCTTGACTACCTTGAACTTTTTTCATAAGTTCTTCAGCTTGAGGAGATAATTGAGCAACAATTTGACTTATTTTTTGAAGATTAGCCATCATTTTATCTAAACTATCATTTAATTCCTCTTTTTGAGTCGCAAGAGTTTCTTTAGCTTCTTCAGTAGATTTTTTTATAGCTACGCCAGCACCAACACTCATAATAACTTCATCAGTCTTTTTAATTTCAGCATTCATAAATGAACCAGCACCTACTGGAACCATTGCTTCTAAAGAATTTTTATCTTTAATATCATCTAATGTTGATTCTAATATCTCAACTTCGGTTAAAGAAGCTTGAATAGCTTCAACCTGCTGTTGTAATAATTCAGCTTGAGATTTATACATATTAAGCTCATTTACCATTTCATCTAATCTTTGATGATCTTCCATAAATTCCACCTTTTTAATAGCTATATTTGAGTAAATATTAATTATAATTAGTTATACAACTAAAATAGCTAGTTATAAACTTAATTTAATTAAAAATTAAAATATTATAGTAATAAGATTATAATAATGCTTTTACTAAAGGATCAGTAACTTCATCAGCAGAAATTTCTTTAATTTCTTCAATATTAATTTGATTCCTATTTATTCCATGTTTACTTCCAAACTCAGAATAAATTTTTTCATATATATTTTCTTCACTTATAGATTTAAGTTCTTTAGTGAACACTTGGGTTTGATCACCCATTGTAAATCTACCTTCAATTCTATATATCTTTGTTTTCATGTTATCACCCTATAAGTATTATAATAATTACAATTTAATCTAATATCAATCTAAAAATCCTAATGCCTCTTCAATACGAACCATTTCAGGCCCAGTACTATTTTCAGGAACTATGGCACCATAAGAATTAGCTATAGAACATGCCCCAACAAGATTTATCCCTTGTCCTACAGTTCCAATATCTGCTTCGACATTAAAAACATTTTCAACAAATTTAAGTTCCGATTCAGAAGTTTCTCTATGAATTAATGCTCCTTTGTTAGTTACTGTAGCTAAAGATCCAATAATATTAAATCCTGCTATTTCTAATCTTTCAACCCTAATATCTAAATGCTCTTCAATAATATTAATAGATTTCTCAGAAATTAAAGGACTGACAATAGCTCCATAATCATTTAATGCAATAATATTTCCAACAGCAGTGTATTTATCAGGAATAACAACTACATTAATTCCAGCCTCTTCCAATAATTCAATTTCCTTATCCAATATATAAGGAGAAACAATGAGACCTTTAGAATTTCCACAAGCTAAAGCACCACATAAATTACTTCCAGATATTGTAGTTCTAATAACATCAATTTCTAAAGCTTCTTTTATAGAACTTTCCATATCCTCTGGAAGATTAAAAGGAACAACAGCTATTTGATCTGTGACTGAAATATAAACTCCTAAATTAGGATTTCCAGTAAGATTTATCCTTCTAAGCATTTTATCCTCCTTATTCTATAAATAAAGTTTTTTATATTGCAATTGAAATCAAAGCTATCTAAAGACTAAATTAAACTATATAAGTTAAAATATATTATTAAATTAACATATATACTAAATTAAACTATATACTAAATTAAACTATTGATTAAATTATATAATTTTTTTAAATTTATTCAGCTAAAGTTGCTTCTACAACACCATCATCATCTTTAACAGCTTTAACTTTGATTTTTGAAGGAATTTTTTGAATTCCACGTTCCCAAATCTTTTCATTAACTGTTTTATCGATTTTGACATCTTCAGCTTTCATGTGCTTTTTTAAGAATTCTTGAACTACTCTAACAGCTTTAGCTGCTCGGATAGTTCTTTTTACATTTTTAACATCTCTAAGAGGTATTGTATAAGTTCTTTCCATAATAACACCTATACTTTAAGACTATTTCTTCTCCAATGCCTTGGTTTAGGCCTATATCTTAATTGACGTTTAGTTTTCGCATAAGCCCAAATAGGGACTCTTCGGTTTTGTTTATTAGCTTTTGCAAGTCTTAACTTTTTAGCTAATGGTTTATTTCTACTCATTTTTATCGCCTATAAATATAAATCATGTGAAATCATATAAAATATATATTTATTTTTATATACTAAATTTAAACATTATTCTTGATTTTTCAAACCAATAACTCTTGTTTGATAATGTTTAGGAAACAATTCCTTTGAATTTAAATTCATTTCATTATCTAAAAAGTATCTAATCTCTACTTCATAATCAGAGCTATTATTCAGGTTACTTTCTTCATGGGTAATTTCAAACAAATTTGAAACTAAAGTTTCAATAGTTTTGTATCCAAAACTATCTAAGTTAATATATTGAATTTTCTTTCTATCTTCTAAACTCCTAATCTCATTTTTATCTAATTTTGGAGTTCTATCATCTCTTCTTGTTCCATCAGCAATAACTGAAAAATCATTTTGAATAGCTAAATCAGCTAATTCTTCGATGACAGCTTTATGAAGATAACTAATTCCATCATTAGGAAATCCAAGTTTCAATATTATATCAACAGAGTTTTTTAATATTTTTTTATTTAATTTTAAAACATTATGTTTCATGTTAAGAGATTTAGCTGATTTAGAAGCAGGAATATGAGATTCATAAACTCCAAAGTTAGCTGTTACAAGTTCCACCTCAAAGCCCATTCTATTTAGGATAATGGCCATAAGCGAACTATCTTTACCTCCACTATATAAAACATATGCTTTCATATTAACTATTTTCTAGAGATATTTATTTCTCTTTTTTGACCAGATATTTGTTTAAGTAAAACTTTTAACTGTTCATCAGTTATCTTACCTTTCAATCTTCCACTCTGACCTAATTGGATTAGCTGAATTTCAATTTGCTCTACAAATTCTGGTTTGGTTAATCTGATATTGGCTAGCCTGCTTCGAGCTTCTGGAGTCAAAATTTGCAACATCAATTGTCTTTTTTGTGCTTCCATCTCTTGTTGCATTTGCTGTTGCTGCATATGCTGTTGTGCTTGCTGATTTTCATTAGCAATAGCTTGCTGTTGTAATTCTTCCATTCTTTTACGGCGCAATTCATCAAGATCACTCATATCAAGACCTCCAAATATTTTTAAATGAAATATATTTACAAATAATGTAAATTTAATACTTTAATCTAATTAATTTTTATTAATTTATATATTTAATTTAATCTATAAATTTTAATTAAACTAATAAATTTTAATTAATCTCTAATATATTAATTTAATCTAATAAAGTTTAATTAATCTATAAATTTTAATTAATCTAATAAAGTTTAATTAATCTCTAATATATTAATTTAATCTAATAAAGTTTAATTAATCTAGTTAATATTTCTCAAGTTCTGGAATATCTTTAATAATTTCTCCAGAAGTTTTATCTAAGAAAGATTTACCTTCAGAAGTAACTATTCTCCCAGCATCAAGCTTTTTAATATATCCTGCATCTTCTAGCTGATGTAAAGCTCCTCTAACAATAGCTCCTCCACCTTTTCTAAAAGTTTCTGGTGTAACTCCCCTATCTTTTTTTCCACCATAGAAAGTTCTTAAGCTATTAATACCAACTGGACCATCAATGTAAACTCTTCTTAAAATAGAAGCACATCTTACATACCACCAGTCCACATTTTCTGGTTTTCTTTCTTTATGAACACCAGTTTTAACTAAAGATGCCCATTCTGGAGGGGAAATTTTATCATTATTTTCATTAAAATCTTTTGCAACTTGATTTATCAATAAATCAGCAGGTACATCATATACAGTAGTCATTTTAATTCTCCTAATAAATTTTGCACATTTAATTAAATGCTTATTGAATATTTTCTTAAATATTGCTGAATATCTATTAATATAAATATTTATTTAGAATATTAATTTAAAAATATAATTAAATATCTTCTAAATAATTTAGTTTAATTATTTATTTTATATTTTTATTAACAATTTATATTTATTAATAATTTATATTAATTTTATAATTTTATTAACTAATTTATATTTATTAATAATTTATATTAATTTTATAATTTTATTAACTAATTTATATTTATTAATAATATAAAGTTCATTTAGTATATTTATTTAAAAATATAATTAAATATCTATATTCTTTTAATATCCATTTAGATACTCATTAATATTAGATAACATTATTTACAATAATATTATAACCCTGATATATTATACCAATATTATGACCAATAATACTCAATCTAATATTATATTTTTTTATATTTTAATTTTAAAAACCTTAATCCTGAAATTTTCAAGCACACATACAAATTCATTTCAAGGACTATTAGTTAATTTAAGGTTTTTTCTTGTAAATTACAGCAACATTGCCTCTTAAATCAACAAGTTTAGATCTTGTTTTTCCAACTATTGCTGTAAGATAAGTTTCTTTATCACTTGCTATATTTTTAGCAAATTTTAATTTGACAATACCATTTGCTTTTAACTGACGTTTTATTTCTTCAATTACATTGTCATTTATTCCAGCTTTTCCAATGTTAATTGTCATTGCATTGAGAGCCAGATTCATTATTTCTTTTTTTGTTAATGTAAGACTCAATTTTAGCTCTCCTTTTTCCTTTTTTTTCCTTCTTATAAGGAATTCTCATTATATGATTGCATTCGTTACATTTAATAATTACTTCGCCATTAAATAACCTAGTTGATGAGTTATTTGGAGGGTTTAAAAATTTGTAACAACTTTTACAGTAGCTACGTCTCCATTTAGGAGGTATTTTAGTATTATATTTTTTAGATATTTTTCGAGCTAAACTCACATATCTATTGGACCTTTCAGGATTGGTTGAAAACTCTTTTTTTGCCATTGAAAATAATATATCCATACGTTCAATAGCTATATCAATCATCCATTTAGGCCTTCTTCCTCTTCGCAATATTAAACCCCATAAAATTGGAAAACAAACTATCAAATAAAATATAATAGAATGCAATATTATTCAATTAATTGTAATAAGATTTAAGTGTTTTAAAACAATATCTTAAAAGTTCATCTCATCTATTTATAGGTATTTGAAGAGTAATAATAATCTTTTGTACCTTCTATTTAAAAAGACTTTCTATAAATTTATATATTTTTATATATTTTAATAAACTTTAAATTTAAAAAACTTTATAATTTTTAAAAATTTATTATAATTATAAAGTTATTATAAACTTGAATAAAATTTATACTATTATAAAAAATATAGTATAAAATTCAATGAAAATTATAACAATTATATTATAATTTTGATAATTTATAGATAATTTATAATTATAATATATGTTTATTATATAATTGATATTATATTTAAAACAAATAATTTATCATAAAAAATTATGTTTCTTTTCACTTAAAAATGTTACTAATATTATATCTATTTTTCAATAATTTGATAATAAAGACATAATATAAAAAATAATAAAATAATAAACATAAAATAATAAGCAATTAAATAACATAATAATCAAGGAAAATATTATTATATAATATTAATCAGAACAATATATAAACGATTATTCTAAAATCCAATTAATAAAATCAACATTACCTACAGGAAAATATTTTTCATCAAACAAAACAGCTTTAACAAGATTTAAAACCTCTGGAAGTGTTAAATCACTAGTGTCAATTTCATTAACATTTTCCCCATGATTTTCATAAGCTTCAACAGAACAAACACCTAAAGCTTCTGCTTCTAAATTCTCATATATTTTATTTTCAGAGTAATTACGTGAAAAGAGCCTTTTTTGAAGAATATCTGGATTTAATCTCAGAACAATCACTTTAAAATCAAAATTTATATTAATATTTTCAATATCACAAAGATGAGAAAGATGTCCCTCAACAATAGCTATTTTAGAATTTGTAAAATTATTAGAATTATTATCAAATCTATTAAAACTATCAGAAACATCAGAAGAATTAGTACAATAGCTATTAAAACTATCAGAAACATCAGAAGAATTAGTACCATAGCTATTAAAACTATCAGAAGTTTGAAAAGAACTACTAGTTTCAAAAGAACCATTCATAGTAAAAAAAGAATTAATAACTGTATTTAGTTTTCGAGACAATTTATCAATATCAACAATTTTATATCTTTTTTCTAAATCTTCACCTTGAATTAAATCATTTTCAATAGCTAAATCATTAATTTTAATAAGTTTAGAATCATATTCCTTTGATAATTCATTATTAAGATTGTTAGCTATAGTTGTTTTTCCAACTCCTGGAGTTCCGCTTATGAAGATAATTTTATTCATAGTATCTTATGAAGATAAGTTTATTCATAGTATAATCTTTGTTATTATATTTAAAATTAGATTTATAATTATTTTTTAATAATTATTCTTAAAACATCTTTATCAGCTAAAACATGGTCTGGGCCGATTTTTTGTCCAGGGAACTTCACAGAATCTCCCCAAATTTTAGCATGTCTGAAGTTTTTAACAAAATCTCTGTGTAACTTCCCACAAACATCCATAACAGTTGAACTTTTCTTAATTATAAGAGGTTCATCATAATCAGCTTTTTTACCTTGTGGTTTTAAATATATTCTGATTAGATTAAGATTATCAAATATTTGGTCTCTTAAATAATCTAGATTTAATTTTTTATCTGCAGAAATCGGAATAAAATCTGAAATAGTTTCTTTTATCTCTTCAAGGTAGCTTTCATCAACAAGATCTACTTTATTTAAAACTACAATTGTTGGAATATATGCACGATTAGATTCTAAAGAATCAATAAATTGATCCATAGTAACATCTCCACGAATCAAAACATCGGCATTATGCATACCATATTCGTTAATAATAGATCTTATTGTAGCTTCATCAAGATGAGTTAGCTCTTCAGTAGAAGATAATTGTACTCCACCTAATTTTCTTCTTCTAACTGTAATATCTGGTTTATCTTCATTTGGACGAATTCCTATATCACGAAGTTCTCTTAATATTATATCCAAATGTTGAGGATTGAAAACATCTAAAACAATGACAATCAAGTCTGCAGTTCTAGCTACTGAAAGTATCTCTTTCCCTCGCCCTTTTCCACCAGAAGCACCAGTAATAATACCTGGAATATCAAATATTTGGATTTTAGCTCCTTTATACTCCATAACTCCTGGAACAATATCAAGAGTTGTGAATTGATAAGCTCCTACTTTTGATTCAGCATTTGTTAGTTCATTAAGAAGAGTTGATTTTCCAACAGAAGGAAATCCAACAAGGACTGCTGTAGAATCCCCAGTCTTTTTTACATGAAATCCTTTCCCTTTAGTTCCAGAACTTTTTCTTTGTAAGGATTCTTCTTTTAATTTCGATAGTTTAGCTTTAAGCTTTCCAATATGATGAGAAGTAGCTTTATTATAAGGAGTTTTCTGAATTTCGTCCTCAATTTTTTTTATTTTATCATCAATATCCATAAAACTCACTAATATAATATTTTATAATTAAATTTTATATATAAGTATTATTTTAATTATAAATTAATAACATATAATATTTATTATTTTATTATAATAATCTATTTTTATTTTATTAATTATTATTTCTTTGAAAATTAAATTGTATAAGTAGAAAAAATAATATATGAAAAAATAATTTTATTAATTAATTAAATAATTATAAATTTTTCAAAAATAGGTATAAAAAGTTTGCTTAATATTATATTAAGAATAACATCAATTAAATTTGCTTAATATTATAGTATATTACTTAAAGTTTACAACACTTTATATATAAATAACAGTTGCAAATATTTGGTAATTAACTATATATTAAGAATAACATCAATTAAAAGTTCAATATGTGAAAAAATATTAAAAATGACAAAATAATATTAATGAAAATTAAAAAATAATAAATAAAAGAAGTAAGTCCATGAATTCGTGAAAATATATGGAATACTTAATTTATTTAAGTTCTAAATTATTTATTTGATTTTAAATTCTGTTTTTTATTTTGTTTCATTTTTCAATGTAGGAATGCCATTAACTTTCCACAATGAAATTCCAGGTTCAGTATGAACTAGTTCAAATGCATTTTGATCAAATCCTTGCAATATAAAGAGTTTTGTAAACATTGCATTTTCAAGCTCCTTATTCATGAGAATAGAAGTATATGATCCATTGGTACCCCATACGAGTAATGTGAAGTTTGCACTTTCATTAACAGTTTCATTTTTCCACATAATGCCCTCTTCAATAACAATTAACTTATTAATAGTAATTGTCTCATTTTTATTTATTGTTGGGATGAAATCAGTTCCATTTGGATATTTAACTTGAGTTCCATTAGGATAAAGTGCCTTGAATGTTGCATTTGTTGTGTTATTGTCAACACCTTTTGTTATAACAGTATAATAACCAAACTGCCCTCCATCATAATTAGATACAATAGCTTGACTAGTAGTATCATTAATCTTTTTCATTTCAGCAGGTACCTGTGAAATCATATACTGATATCCTCTACTGTTTTGAGCATCGAAATCCCAGTTTCCAAAGAAAGACCACCAGTAAGCTTTTTGAATCATATCCGAACTTGCTACAAATATAACTGGCTTAGGATTTGTAGGATGCGTCATTTTCACAATTTCATCTGCTTGAGTTGGAGTTAAATGATATGTATTCACCATCTTATCTTTAGCATCTTCTGCAGATAATGTTAAAGTGTTTTGAAGAATTTCAACAGATTTTCCACCTCCACCTCCAGTATAATTATCAAGCGTTTCAGTTGCAGCATCACCACTATATGCTAACATTTTAAATATAGCTGCAGATAAATCAGTATTATTCGTTTTAAGAGCATGTCCTATCCAGTATGCCCGTATACCTGTCTGCGAACCACCATCAAAAATTGTTGGTCTTTCTGATGCTATCTCAAACAAGTAACCAAAATCCCACCAAGATGCAATAGTAGTAGTATTTGTAGTGTTAGCTTTTACCCATAGCATTGAATCCCACATTGGATCACTAGTACTAGGAATAACTGTTTCAGATATTTGATAAGCACCAATTATAGTAGGTGTTAAAATAGCAAAAGTTATTATAAGCATGACTGCTGTTTTTCCAAATTTAGAACTTTTAATCTTTTTAAAACCATAAATCAAAAGTGCAGAAATTCCAATCAATACTAAAAATATAACCAATGGAATTATCTGTGCTTCTGTATAAGATATTCCATACAATTTATAAAAAGCTTTGAAAGTTTGATAAATTGGAAACATTGCTACTGCTAAGCCTCCAATAGCTAAAACCATTAGCTTGTTTTTATCATCTAACTTATTTTTAACAAAAACAACAGCATATCCTACAAATAAACCTACACAAAGACCGAAAGGAATCATTAATACTGCAATAAATCTTGAACCTTGGGTAACAGCTATTGCAGAGGATATAATCCATACACTAAAGAGAGTTAAATAAAGTAATGTTTCACGTTTAAATTTATTAACATCAGCAATTGATTTTAAATCTTCAACTGAAGAATCTATTAAAGATTCATTTAATGAACTGTCTTTTAATTTAGATGTGGATTTACGTTGCCCTTTTGGTGGTTTTTTGTCTTTATCATTAAAATTTCTAATTGAACGTGAGTTCCACAATCTTATAGCTAAAAGAATTAATATACTTAATGCTCCAAAAGTAGGAATAATCCCACCTATACCATTAATTACTCCTCCAGGATTAGCTGAAAATGCTCCAGGAATTCCACCATATAATAAATTAGGAATTTGCAATTCTGCAACAGATATAAATACATTAGGGAAATAAGAAGCACTACCTGTTGTTTGAATTTGAGTAGCAGCAATAAGTTCCATTGGTGCTCCTATAACAGCTTCAAATCCATTAGCAAGTACAAGACCAATAAATCCAATAATGACGATTAATACAATTGAAAAAATTTCTCTTTGATTTACAAGCCACGAAAGAATATTAGGATATTTTTTTATTGGTTTAATAAAATCTAATTTAAGGATAAATCCAAATAATAAATAGAATAATACAAAGAGAACTAACATACCTAAATAAAATATATATCCATCCCAAGCTAAAGATAATAAAACCATTGATAGAACAGCCAGTAGTACGAAAATTATTCTATATATCAATTTACTCGATTTTAAACTTTCAATAAGGAATAATATCATGAATAATGGTAAAACTACATTAAACATATCTGTATCAAAGAACCCTACAAAAGTGTGAGAAAAGTAATTAGGTGCCAGAGAAACAATTAAAGCAGCCGTTGCACCACCATAATTATTTGTAATCCTTCTAACGATTATAAATGCAGGTATTGCTGCAAGTGGAGCTATTAATCCAGAGGCATAAAATGCAACCGCAGGTAATGAAATCTCCGAAAACATATTTGCTATTCTATATAAGAAAGCTGTAACATATACAATCATAGGACGATACTCTGCACTTCTACCTACAGGAGCATAGGAAAGTGTATCCCAAGGAGTCCCATTTACAATTGAATCTCCCATATGCCCATAATTAAGAAAGTCTTGTGTCATACGCAAGTTATAATATGAATCCAACTCAGTAAAGTAAGGAAGTCCTGAAGAATCTCTTAAGAAACTTTGTTGATCAGCAGGAACAGCTGATAAATCCGCTGCTTGAAACCTCAAAAAGGAAACAAAAGCTACTATTATCAGTATTAGAACTAGCGACTTTAATATCGACATTATTTTATTTTTATTCATAAAAACCATCTAATATTTTAAATTAAAATCATAACTATATAGTTAATAGTATAATCCATAATAAATTTTATTATTTTAAAGTATTGAAAAATCTACATTAGAATAATATAAATTAAAATTATGAATATAAATCTATTTATCATAACAATATGAATATTATAAACTATGAAAATCACTATTTTTGTTAATATTATTATAATATTTATTTATTATTTAATATTATTATAATAGTTATTTATTATTTAATATTATTTAATATTTATCTAATTTACTATACAATCATAAAAATATATTATACAATCAAAAAATTATCCATTACATAACATAAAAATATATTATATGACCATATTCATTATGATAAATACTTTAATAACAATATTATCTTATTTATTTGTTGGTCTACCTTATTAAATTCTACTATTTTTTACATGATTCTATAGATATCTCACTTAAAATTTTAAATTACAAAAATATAACTATTATAATAAACTGCTAAGTAACAAATAAAATATAAGATATAAATTATTAATATAAATTATTAATATAAATGATTAAATATTATTAAATATGGACAATTAAATTATTAATATAAATTATTAATATAAATGATTAAATATTATTAAATATGGACAATTCATATTAATCTTCTGATTTTTTAACCACTTTTTCTTCTAAATCTTCTAAAGAACAAGTGAATTTACATCCTGGGAACCCACTGCAACCAACAAATTCACCATATCTACCATGACGTTTAAAAAGATCTTTACCACAATTTGGACATTGCCCTACAACTTCGTCTTCAGTTATTTTAGAATGGTCTACACCACACTTAGAATCTAAACAAGCTCTTTGTCTTGATTTTCCTCTTCCAAATGAAATCAATGGCAAATCACATTTTTCACATGTAGATCTTAATACTTCCGCTCCATTTGGAAGTGAATAAATAGTATTACAATCAGGATAATTAGAACAACCTACAAAGGAAGATTTGGTTTTTGGAGAAAATCTCACTACTAAATTTCCTCCACAAGCGCATTTACCCACAATTCTACTTTCTTGATAAGCATTATAAAGCCCTTCACCAATCTTAAGGTTATTTTTATCAATATCAGATAAGATATCTAAAACTTCTTTTTTTGCATCTTCAACAACTTTATCTTTACTTGTTTTATTAGCCATTATTCCTTCAAGCTCATTTCCAAGATTTCGTGTAAGTTCTTCACTAGTGAGGTTTTTACAATATTCTCTAAGGTTATCTATTATATTCATTCCTAATTGATTAACTTCTATCTTTTTACCTGAGATATATTTTCTATCATATAATTTAGCTATTATATCTGCTCTTGTTGCCTTTGTACCTAGCTCTCTTTTTTCTAATTCTTTAATAAGAGATGCTTCATTATATCTTGCAGGAGGTTTAGTCTCCTTTTCTTCAGATAAAATCTCATTTACCTTAATTTTATCTCCTTTTTTAAGAGGGGGAAAAATATCTTCTTCAATTTTACGGAAAGGATAATGACTTAACCATCCCATATAAGAAACTCTTTTTCTTTTAAAGAAAAATTTCTCATTATCTATACTAAGATCACATCGCAATGTTTCTAGCTTTGAATCCTCTGAAAAAACACTAATAAACCTATAAACAATGAGCTCATAAATTTTTGCACTATCAGGATCTAATTTCTTTGGAATTATTCCTGTTGGATGTATAGCTGGGTGAGCTGCATCGGTTTTTTTACCTTCATTTGGTTTAGTTTTCTGAGGAAGTTTATCAATATGTTTTTTAAATGTTGCATTACTCGATAGTTGTTTGAATATTTTATTAAATTCAAGACTTTCTGGTAATTTTTGAGAGGATGTACGTGGATAAGAAGCATAACCCTCAGTATAAAGATTTTGAGCTATTGTTTGAGTCTTTTTTGGACTATATCCAAACACCGTATGGGCTTCTGATTGTAAACCTCCTAAATTAAATGGAATCGGAGGTTTTCTAGTTGTTTCTGTTATTTTTACCTTATTGACTGTTGCATCTGCACCTTGAGAGTTCTTAAATATCTTCTCTGCACGGTCTTTATCAAATATTTTACCTTCAACATGGTCAGCTATTATATCTTCAGATTTATTATCAAGTAATGCTTTAATTAACCAATAAGGTTCTGGAACAAATTCTTGAATTATTTTTTCCCTATCTACTAAAATAGTAAGAGTTGGAGTTTGAACTCTTCCAGCAGAAAGTTGTAAGTATCTATATTTTGCTTTTCTAACTGCTCCAGTTAGAGCTCTAGAAATATTAACACCAAAATAGAAATCAACAATATGTCTAGCTATTCCACCATCAACTTGACGAATATCTAGTTTAATTTGATTATTGTAAGCTTCAAGCAAATCTTTTTTAGTTAATGTTGAAAATTTCATCCTAGTGGTATTATTTATAGAATCTTCACCACATGCATATTTTAATGCATTAAAACCAATTAATGTCCCTTCAATATCATAATCACAAGCATGAATATATTTGTCTGCGCCTTTCCCTAACTTTTTTATAGCATAGAGATAATCCTTAATATAGTTAAGATTTTTTTGAGATTCATATGCAGGAACCCATTTCAAATCAAAGTAAACCCTTTCACGTTGATTTTTGGGGGTTAGACCATATAAATGTCCTACAGCTGATATAATAGTAATTTTTTTTCCATTTTCATTTATCTCCCAATAGTATACTTTTTTCCCATATTTCAATTTATTTGCATTGGAAGAAAGAGCTTGAGCTATCTTTTCAGCAGATTTAGGTTTTTCGCAGATAATCACTTCATGCATTATATCACTTTAATGTATAATAATTGATAATTGATAATAATATTTTAAAATATTTCATTGTTAAATTTTTCATTATATAATATTTTCAGATTCTAATTACATTATAATTAATAAATTCTAATTCATTGTAATTAATATTTTATATAAATTTTGTAAATATTAAAATTATATTCTTTTGAAATTATAAATATAATATTGTAATAATATATTATTAAATATTATAATATATAATTAAGTTTTGTAATAATTAATTAAATTATATAATATATAATTAAATTTTATTATTATTATAAGAATCTTCATATATAATAATATTCTTTATTATTAATACAAATATTATTAATAGTATTATTTATATTTTTTGATTTAATTATATATAATTTATAAAATCTTAAAAAATATAAAAATTATAAAAATAAAAATTTTTATTAATAGTATAAATTAATTAATGTGTCCAATAAATAATATGAATTTAATGAATAAAATTAAATTATTGTGAATTTCCTCCACAATAAATTAAAAAAATGAATTAATTATTGTAAATTATTAATATATTATAAAAAATATTTCAAAAAATGGAAGAATCTAGATATTAAAAAATAAAAGCAACTATCTGTTTTTTTTATAAAAACCATAGAACTCACTACAGTAAGCACACATAGGATATTCTCCATAGTGATAATGGCTGTCATCATCTTCATTTATGTTGAATTTCTGATTACAAATATAACAGACTTCTATCTTTTCTTGATTTTGATTGGATTCAATAGGAGACTTATTTTTCATTTTATTTTCCACAGTTTCACCAATAATTAGATAATTTATAGTTTATACATTTCAACATATGAATAAACATGATAAATAACGAAATACGCTAAAAATCATAACCATTGCTTAATTGTTAAATTAATAGTTAAATAATTAATTAAATAATCTAAAAATAATGAATTATCTTAATAATAAATTAATTAAAAAATATTTAAAATAAAAAATATATTAATTAAAAATATTATTATTAAAGAATAAATTAATTAAAAAATATTTAAAATAAAAAATATATTAATTAAAAAATATTATTATTAAAGAATAAATTAATTAAAGAATATTTAAAATAAAAAATATATTAATTAAAAATATTATTATTGAAGAATAAATTAACTTAGAACAAAATAAATTAATAAATAAAAAATTGAAAAATCATGAATTAAACATTAACCCATGAATACTCTATTCAATTATTCCACTAATAAAAATAAGAATAGGTTAAAATTAACCTATATCATGTTTTTGTAAAAGTAAAAGCTCTTCAGTAGTAAGTTTTTTACCATTTTTGAATTTTTCAAATATATCTTCAGCTTTTTCTTTTTCTTCACGATTCTTCTTAGTACTAGAATGTTTATCAGATTTTCGTCTTTTAGATTTATTAGTCCCGAGCTCTTTGTTAATAATATGAATTTCGCTTAAAACTATTTTAAACTCTTCATGTTTAGCTGATGCAGATTTTCTAGCTTCGATGAATTTTTTATGAGCTTCATCAGCTTCAGTTCTAATATCATCAGTTCTTCTGAAATAGTTAAGCATTTCTTCATGGAATTCTTGAGCTTGTGTAGATAATTCAACGACTTTATCGTGATGTTCTTCAGAAACCTTTTTAAGATCATTAGCTTCATCTTTAGCTTCTTCATCTTCTTTAATTTCATTCAATTGTTTTCTTAAATCATTTGCATTTTTAACCAATTGGTTTTCTTTCTTAATATCCAAAACCCGAGTTTCGATTATTTTATCAATTTTTTTAATTTCATTTTCGAGTTTTAATTTATCACGTTTTCCAGAAGACCATTCAAGTTTTTTAAGCTCTTCGTTAACTTCATCACGAAGTTTTTTAGCTTCTTCAACAGATTTATTAACTTTATTACGTTTATCTCTTAAATCTATAGCTAATTTGAGATTTTCTTTTAAACTATCATTAAGATTATCTCGTACTTTACGTTGTTCTTTAGCTGTTTTGTTGAATTCTTCTCTTTCTTCTGCGATTTTAGCTATTAATTCTTCCCTTTCATCTTTTTGTTTTCTAACCCCTTCAGGAGTAGGAGCAAGATCAAAGTCTACTTCAGGTAATGTATTCTTCTTAGATTTCTTAGATTTAGGTTTAGAATCTTTGTCAGATTTAGAAGGCTTATCAGATTTTTTAGAATCTTTAGGAACATCTTTATTATCCTTTTCTTTAGTTTCTTCAGGCTTTTTAATTGTTTTTTCACTAGAACCAGATGTAGATTCTTTAGTTTTTTCAACGTTCTCATCAACAGATTCGTCATCAACCACATCAACAGCTTCCTCAACAACCTCATCAACAGATTCTTCATCAACCACATCAACAGCTTCCTCAACAACCTCATCAACAGATTCTTCATCAACCACATCAACAGCTTCCTCAACAACCTCATCAACAGATTCTTCATCAACCACATCAACAGCTTCCTCAACAACCTCATCAACAGATTCTTCATCAACCACATCAACAGCTTCCTCAACAACCTCATCAACAGATTCTTCATCAACCACATCAACAGCTTCCTCAACAACTTCTTCAGAAGATTCTTGAGAAGATTCTCCATCAGTTTCAGAGTTTAAATTTGTTACAGCTGTTAAAATTTCTTTTAAATCATTATTTTCAATAATTATATCTGCAACTTCTTTAACTGCAGGTTTTGCATTGAAAGCTATTCCAAATTTAGCTATTTCAATCATAGAAATATCATTAGCACCATCGCCAACAGCCACACATTCATCAACAGAAATATCATTATCATTTAGAATACCATTTAGTACATCAGCTTTGGAACCTTCAACTAGAGGTCCACTAACGTTTCCAGTTAGTTTTCCATCTTTTTCTTCTAATGTGTTAGTAAATAAATAATCTAAATTAAGTTTTTCATTTAAAGGATTGGCAATTAAATCAAAACTACCACTAATAACAGCTACTTCATAACCATTATCTTTTAAACCTTTAATAGCTTCTTCAGCCCCTTTCATTAGCTTCATTTCACTAGCTAATTTTTTAATATCTTCTACTGAAGCTCCTTCTAAAAGTTTAACTCTTTCCTTTATAGATGTTTCGAAGTCTAAATCACCTTGCATAGCTTTTTTAGTGATTTCTGCAATTTCGTCTTGAACATTTACTAATTTCCCGATCTCATCTATCGCTTCACCATCAATAATAACGTTATCTAAGTCAAATACTACAAGTTTAATCAATCATACCACCAATTATATTAAGTCCAACTCGCTAAGTCTGTCGTAGGCCCTTTCTACTCCTAACTTAGCATCATCTTTATTCTTGGCACCAGTACAAACTACTTTACCTGAGCCAAATAATAATAAAACAACTTTAGGGTCTTCTAAACGGTAAACTAAACCTGGGAATTGTTCAGGTTCATATTCCGTATTTTCTAATTCTAGAGCTACTGCTTCTAGATTTAATGTGGCTTCCAAGTTGGCAGAAGCTACAATATTTTGAATTTTAATCTCAAATTCATGAGGGATATCTTTATCAACAGTCCTCATAAGATCAACAGTTTTATTTATAGCTAATTTAGAATCTTCAATAGATTTAGCACCAGTACAAACCAATTTACCTGAACTGAATATAAGTGCTGCAGTTTTAGGTTCTTTGAGTTTGAATACTAATCCTGGAAACTGTTCTCGATTAAAATCAACACCTTCTAATGCTTTGGAAACTTCAGTTAATTCTATATCTTTTCCAATAGCGGCAGAAGCGACAATGTTCTCTATTTTAATATCAACATCGGTCAAGTTAAGATTCCTCCCAATCAAATTTTAAAAAAAATAAGTAAAAATTTAGTAAAAATTTTAGTCAAATATATAAATTAACTTGTCTTTAAAATAAAAATTTACTTTATATAATTTTTAATTATATATTATATAATTCTATTAATGATATTATATATAAAGCTATTGAAAATTTTCAAAATAAAAAATTTTTTAAAAAAATTATTTAATTTGTGAATTAGTTTAAA
>Ga0082212_10004109_pt1 | contig 20326 bp, 17 predicted proteins | sample TergutNt197P3_FD_71548 | JGI IMG/M metagenome (GOLD analysis project Ga0082212, IMG submission 71548) | Neocapritermes taracua P3 segment gut microbial communities from Petit-Saut dam, French Guiana - Nt197 P3 | ecosystem: Host-associated > Arthropoda: Insects > Digestive system > Gut ... | reverse complement strand
TAGGGATATACTGTCTGACGAGTCCGTTAGTATATTCGTTCAAACCCCTTTCCCATGATGAATACGGGTGCGCAAAATAGTAATTTGTATTCAACATTTGAGCGATCCGTTTGTGTTCGTAAAATTCGGTTCCATTGTCGGAAGTGATGGAGAGGACAGCCTGTTTATACGGCAGAAGCATATAATACAATTCTTTTGCAAGTGCTTTTGCGTTTTTCCCCTTTGGCAGTTTTTTCATTAACAGATCGTCATTGCGGGCGACGACCCGCAACCTCTTGTTCTTTCAGTTGCCGTAAGAATGGCGCCGTTGTTTTCGGGGCCGACAACCGTGTCGATCTCCCAGTCCCCGAAGCGCTGTTTTTCATTGATAACAGCCGGTCTTTCATCAATTGACACCTTGTCGGGGATGATTACCTTCCTGCCGCCAACAGGCCTCTTTCGATGTTTGAGCCTGTGCCGGCAATGCTTCCAGAGCGACCCTCCCGCACGTTTGTCTTCCCTGATAAACTGATAGATGCGTTCATGCGAAACCATATTTCGACAAGCTCAATAACCATCGCGATCCCGCGCCTTTCCGCATCGCCGACAATCTGTTCGGGAGACCATGGTTATTGAGCTTGTCGAAATACTGTTCTTCGGTTAAACATTTGACAATATACCCTTTGACCTCCTCCGTGAATGTTCGGCGCCTTCGGAAACGCTCTTTCCGTTCATTGGCATATTCATTAGCCAATCCCGGCGAATAGCTGCTTTTGAATGGTTATTGAGCTTGCGGTCAGCGAGCTTGTCGAAATACTGTTCCACTTCAACTACCGCGAGAATACGGACTTGTCTTTACCTATGGTAGTGCAAATAACTTTTTTTGTACAACCCGCTTGCAGCATCCCTGCAATTACGTACCTTTATTCCCCCGTTAGATGACTCATATTTTACAACTTTTTGACCGGAGGCAAATATAGTCATTTTTCCATCGGAAGAAGAGCGTGAGATTCTGTCTCACCTCTTTCTTCTGAAAAAATAATCAATATTTTAACCCCCGAAAGTTGCATTTACTAATTGAACTTACCCCGATGATCATCTTATCATCGGAGCTTTTTCAACGGAATGGAGTGCTTTAAGCAGGATGAATAGCCTCTGTCGGACATGCATCGCAGCATGTGCCACAATCTGTGCACATCTCAGCATCGATGATGTAAATATCACCCTCCGAGATAGCGCTAACCGGACACTCATCAATACATGTTCCGCAAGCAATACAATCTTCACTAATTACGTAAGCCATAGTTTTATTTATTTAATTATTAATACTTTGAATCTATTGACAACCATGTTGCCCCTAAAAATCGCTTACAAAATTAGCACATATTGTGAGGATAACAAAAAATCCTGTTTTTTTTTTCAAAAACAATATCTTTCTTTATCATTCGTTATTATCAAAAAGTAGTATCTGATTGAAAAAGATAATCTTCATACTGACAGTTACCTTCGTAGCATTTTCGGCATTGGCGCAGAAGAAAAAAGTTCAGAGTCGTCCTTATGCTGATAATGTGTTGTATCACTTCGGCTTTCACGTAGGCCTACACGCCCAAGACTTGATCCTGACCAACAACGGTCTTACAGCGCCAAATGGTGAGACATGGTTTGCCGAAATACCCCACTATACGCCCGGATTCAGCGTTGGCGTAATTAGCGACCTGTTTTTGAATCCATATATGAACCTTCGTGCAATACCTACTATTCATTTTGGAGACAAAACCATCGTTTTTAAAGAACCTTCTACGGAGGCGGAGACGTTTATCAGTCTGCGCACTAATTATTTGGATATTCCGTTGGATGTTAAAATTTCATCCATGCGCTTGAATAACTACCGCCCTTATATTATCGGAGGCGTTTATGGAGCCATTGAACTGGGACGAAAAAAAGGGTATCCTATACTGTTGAAACAGGTTGATTACGGGATTGAGTTTGGCTTGGGATGCACATTTTATTTCCCTTTATTCAGGTTGGCGCCTGAATTTAAATTTAAGTTCGGCATGCCCGACATCCTCGAAAAAGACAGAGTTGACCTGACCAACGAAGCAGCAAAAGTTTTCACAAATGCCTTATCGAAAGCGACCACACGTATGATCATCATTACATTTAATTTCGAATAATCTTTTTTGTTCTTTTTTGAAATTGAAATTTTTTATTACTTTTGTCGGTTGTTAGGGATGAGAGATGTAAATTGTTTGAACACAAAATAGTAATCTATGAAACGAAAATTTATCCAAACAGGATTGTTGTTTACCTTGCTAACAATAAGCCTTTCCGGAACTGCGCAAAGCCTTGCCCAGGTAAAAACCTTGTATGAAGAAGGCAGGTATGAAGAAGCAAAACCCGGTTGGGAAAGACTTGTCAAGCAATCGCCAAATAACTCAAAATATAATCAGTGGTATGGTGAATGTTGTTATGAGACAAAAGATTACGAGAATGCTGAAAAATACCTGATTATCGCTAACAAGCGCAAAGAAATAGAATCGTACCGCTACCTTGCCATGCTTTATACCGAACTTTATCGTTTTAGCGAAGCTGTCAGTATGTGGGAAGATTATATCGCCTTGCAGAAAAAACAAAAAAAAGACACTTCCGAGATGGAAAAAATAGTAGAGCAAGTGCGAAATTTGAACCGGATGCAAGAGAAAACCGAAGATATTCAGATTATTGACAGTATCGTTGTCTCAAAAAGCGCTTTCTTAGAAACATACAAGCTCAGTGATGAGAGCGGCGTTTTATTGATGTATGACGATTTTTTCAAAACAGACAGTCCTGTTTCGTCTGTAGTCTATACTAATCAAAAAGGTTCTGCCATTTATTACGCACGACCTGCGGAAAACGGCGTTTACAACATTTATACGCAATCCAAACTGTTAGATGTCTGGGGCGATGAAAAAGCTTTACTACCCAATTTGAAAGACAATAACTATCCGTTTGTTTTATCCGATGGCATCACGATATATTTTGCTTCCAAAGGTTACGAATCTATCGGCGGGTACGATATATTTAAAACGCGCTATAACACCAACACCAATACTTATCTGACTCCCGAACAAATAGGTATGCCATTTAATTCACCGGCTAACGATTATATGATGGTCATCGACGAAGTCAAAGGTCTGGGCTGGTTTGTCAGCGACCGCTTCCAGCCCGACGACAAAGTATGCGTTTATCTTTTTATACCTGACCCCGACCGTAAACGAATTGATGATATGGCAAGCGGCGAAGAATTACGACGTAGAGCGGCTTTAGTATCCATCAGCGACTCATGGAAAGAAGGGGTTGATTATACATCGCTCATCCAGCTTGGACATACCGAGATGCAACAAAATCAAACGAAAAAAGACAGGGATTTTGAATTTTTCATCAACGATAAGGTCGCTTATTACTCGCTTAATGACATCAAAAACCAGGATGCGAAAAATTTATACACAGAGGTCTTATCAATAAATAAGCAAATAGAAACGCTGAGAAACAGGTTGAACGAAATACGTAATACCTTCGCAAACGCTCAACCATCAGCGCGCGAACAGTTGAGGCCAACGATTTTGCAGGCTGAAAATCAACTATATACCCTAATGGAGAAAGCTGCCGAACAGGAAAGGAAAGCCCGTAATGCGGAATTAATTCATATAGGTGTGAAGTAGTTTATAAATGAAAATTGAAAATTGGTATCTTCTTATATGAAACGATCATGTACCTTAATACACCCAAGTAAATGAACATGCGAGTTCCATACGACCGAAATATAAAAAAATAATAAATGTACGTATGAAATCTGCAATTCGTAATTCGTAATTCGTAATTTTTAATTTTTAATTTAGTTTATGGGATTGGATATTTTGATAATAATTTTTGTGATGCTCGCCGCGATTGCGTTGCTGCTTGCGGAGATTTTTCTTTTGCCGGGGCTAACTATTGCCGGTATTGCCGGGACGTTGATTGCCATCGGAGGGGTTATTTATGCCTATACTGTTGGTGCGATGGTGGGTAACATTACGCTGGGTTTGTCCATCGTGACGTTCGGTGTGTTTTTTTTATGGTTTTTACGTTCTAATTCGTTTCATCGTGTATCCCTGAAAACGAATATCGAATCAACCGTCGAATCGCCGCGCACAATGGACTTGAACGTCGGAGATGAAGGTGTTACGTTATCGCGCCTCGCCCCAATCGGGAAAGCGCGTTTTCATAATATTACTATCGAGGCCAAATCAACAAACGATTTTATTGATGAGCATACCCCGGTGGTAATCGTCCGTATTGAAGGATATAATGTGATTGTTGAAAAAAAATAATATTAACTTTTTAAATAATTTTGACTATGGATCTTATAATGGTATTACTCATTGGCGTGGCATTCGTGTTACTATGCATCTTCTTTTATTATGTGCCTTTCCTGATGTGGATTTCGGCTAAGGTATCCGGCGTAAACATCTCTCTCATTCAATTGTTCCTCATGCGCATCCGTAAAGTGCCGCCCGGCGTCATCACCCGTGCGATGATAGAAGCGCATAAAGCTGGGCTTAAAACGCTGACGCGCGATGAACTCGAAGCGCATTACTTAGCTGGCGGACACGTGGAGCGGGTCGTTCATGCGCTTGTCTCTGCCTCAAAAGCTAACATCGACTTAACCTTCCAAATGGCTACCGCTATTGATCTAGCCGGTCGCGATGTGTTTCAAGCCGTTCAGATGTCAGTAAATCCGAAAGTCATTGACACGCCTCCGGTAACTGCTGTTTCAAAAAACGGTATCCAGTTGATTGCAAAAGCACGTGTGACCGTCCGCGCTAACATCAAACAATTAGTTGGTGGCGCAGGCGAAGAAACCATCCTTGCACGCGTCGGCGAAGGTATCGTCTCGTCTATTGGATCGGCGGTCAATCACGAGATTGTTTTGGAAAACCCGGATTCTATCTCAAAGTTAGTCTTACGTAAAGGGTTGGATGCAGGTACCGCTTTTGAAATCCTTTCCATTGACATTGCCGACATCGACATTGGTAAAAATATCGGCGCTGTCCTGCAAATGGACCAGGCGCAGGCCGACAAAAACATCGCGCAAGCCAAAGCCGAAGAACGTCGCGCAATGGCTGTTGCCTTAGAACAAGAGATGAAAGCGAAGGCGCAAGAGGCGCGTGCAAAAGTGATAGAAGCCGAAGCCGAAATACCAAAAGCCATGTCGGAAGCTTTCCGAAGCGGCAATCTCGGCATCATGGACTACTACCGCATGAAAAACATCGAGGCCGACACTTCCATGCGCGACGCCATCTCCAAACCTGCCGGTTCCCAGAACAAACCGATTAAATGAATGATTCCAGATTCTGAACTAATCATTAACGCGGATGGGAGCATTTTCCATCTGCATCTCAAACCCGAACAGCTATCCGACCGTATCATCCTATGCGGAGACCCAGAACGGGTAACCATGATTGCCGATTATTTCGACACAAAAGAATGTGATGTGTCGAACCGAGAATTTCATACGATAACAGGCGTTTATAAAGGAAAATGTCTCACAGTAGTCTCTCACGGTATCGGATGCGATAACATCGACATCGTAATCAATGAATTAGATACGCTTGCCAACATTGATTTCACGACCCGAACCATTCGCCCCGTTTTCAGGCAACTGACGATGGTACGCATAGGCACATCCGGCGGTCTGCAACCCTTCACGCCGATAGGTTCGTATGTAGCTGCCGAAAAATCAATCGGTTTCGACGGCGTCCTTTATTTTTACAAAGACCACGAAAAAATACGTGATCTCGTTCTCGAAGACGAACTTGTCCGGCAACTCGAATGGAAAATCACCGGCTTAAAACCATACGTTGTAACAGCAGACCAAACACTAACAGCGCAGATCGCCCACAACGATATCATCTGTGGCATGACCATAGCAGCCAACGGATTTTACGGACCGCAAGGTCGCGAACTGCGCCTGCCGCTTGCCGATGCACAACTGAATAATAAAATCGAATCATTCCAATTCCAAAACCGCAGTATCACCAATTTCGAAATGGAAAGTTCGGCATTAACAGGCCTGGCCGCGCTCTTAGGTCATCGCGCCCTTACGGTTTGTTGCATTATCGCCGGTCGGTACAAAAAAAATATGAACACCGATTACAAAGATAGCCTCCCGCTACTCATCGAAAAAGTCTTAGATAGAATCTGAAACAAATGTCAATACAAATGAGGACAATAATCAAAACAACTAATCATGAACAAAATTATTAATCAACTGCTAACAATAGCGTTTGTTGTTTCGATTACGCTATGTGGTTGCGAATCGAAGTATAAGTACGAAAGCGTACCGAATGATCCGCTGCAAACACGGATATACACCCTGGATAACGGCTTGAAGGTGTATTTATCTGTCAACAAGGACAAACCACGCATACAAACATTTATTGGGATACGTGTAGGCTCGAAAAACGATCCGGCCGAAACGACAGGATTAGCCCACTACTTTGAACATCTGATGTTTAAAGGCACAAAAAACTTCGGTACATCCGACTATGCAGCCGAAGAGCCGCTATTAAACAGGATAGAAGCGCTTTTTGAAAAATATAGAACCACTTCCGACCAGGAAGAACGAAAAGCGCTTTATGCCGAAATTGATCAACTTTCATTAAAAGCATCGGAAATAGCGATTCCCAATGAGTATGACAAGTTGATGGCTGCTATCGGTTCGCAAGGTACCAATGCGTTTACCCATTATGATGTGACAGCGTATATGGAAGATATTCCGGCTAACGAAGTCGAAAACTGGGCGATGGTGCAAGCCGACCGTTTTACCGATCCTGTTATCCGGCTGTTTCACACCGAACTTGAAACTGTTTACGAAGAGTACAATATGAGCCTGACCGACGACGACGTGAAAGTGAGGGATACGGTGATGAATGTGCTGTTTCCACATCATCCCTACGGAACGCAAACGGTCATTGGTATGCAGGAACACCTGAAAAACCCTTCAATTATCAATATTAAAAATTATTTCAATACCTATTATGTTCCTAATAATATGGCTGTTTGCATGGCCGGCGATTTCAATCCTGACGAAGTGATACAAATCATTGATAAATACTTCGGTATGATGGAAAGGCGCCCGATCCCCGAATTGAAGGTAACACCCGAACAACCCCTCTTAAAACCTGTCGAAAAAGAAGTAACAGGACTTGAGGCTGCCAATGTAGCCATTGCCTTCCGTATGCCCGCCGCCAACACAAAAGACGCTGCCATTCTTGAACTGATGGATTACATGTTAATGAATGGAGATGCCGGTTTATTCGATTTAAACATAGTGCAGAAGCAAAAAGCGCTAAGCGCCGGTTGTTATTCCAACCAGATGACTGATTACAGCATCTTTCTAATGTATGGGACACCGAAAGAAGGGCAAACACTGGAAGAAGTGCGCGACTTGCTACTGGAACAGTTGAATATGTTGAAAGAAGGCGATTTTGAGGATGGACTGCTGGAGGCCGTGACCAATAATTTCCAGCTGAACCAGTATTATCAAACACAGGAGTACACGTATGCCGCTTATGAACTGCTGTATAGCTTTATCAACAAAGTAGAATGGAAAGATATAGTAAACAAAATCGAATTTCAGGCTGGTATTACCAAACAGGATATGATAAACTTTTGTAAAAAGTACTTCAATGACAATTATGTAGTAGTGTATAAACGTGAGGGGAAACCCGATGATAAAAAAATAGATAAACCGGTCATCACGCCTATATCAGCAAACCGTGACAATGAAAGCGATTACCTGGCAAATATGATTGCGCGGAAAGCTAAACCGCTCACACCGGCCTTTTTAGATTATTCAAAAGACTTATCGATACTAACGGTTAGCAACAATCTTCAATTTTTGTATAAAAAAAATACGTTAAACCCACTCTTCTCCCTTTATTATATATTCGAGATGGGTAATAATCACGATAAAGCGCTTGGAACAGCCTTTGATTATTTAAACTATTTGGGTACATCAACAAAAACAGCCGAAGCGATCAAAAGCGAACTGTACAGGTTAGCCTGTTCGTTCAATACGGTGGCAACCGATGATCGCGTATATATATATGTAAAAGGATTAAGTACGAATTTCGAGGCGGTAATGAAATTACTCGAAGAGCGTCTTAACGATGCAAAAGCCGATGTTGAAACCTATAATTACATGGTTGCCGATATACTGAAAAAACGCGGCGACGCCAAATTGGATCAGTTTGCAAACTTCAATCATTTAAGCAATTACGCCAGATATGGTACGAAATCGCCATCCACAAACATACTGTCAGAAGCCGAGTTGAAAAACTTAAACCCGGAAGAATTAGTGAAACGAACCAAAAACCTGAAAAACATTGAACATCAAATTATTTATTACGGCCCGCTTTCCGCTAACGAAATCACCAAAATCATCAACGAGAACCATACTGTTGGCGCAACGTTGCAACCGGTACCTGAACCTGTCAAATTCATTGAACAGGAAACAACCGAAAACAAAGTGTTGGTAGTTAATTATGACGCCAAACAAATATATATGTCCATGATTCATAAAGGAGGCGGATTTGATAAAAGTATTGAGCCTGTCCGAACCTTGTATAATTCATATTTCGGAAGTGGAATGAACAGTATCGTTTTCCAAGAGATGAGGGAGGCACGAGGGTTGGCCTATATCGCCAGAGCCAGATATGATCGTCCTGAAAGACTGGACCTATCCTATATGCTCGGTACATTTATCGCTACCCAGAACGACAAAATGATGGATGCAATCCATGCTTTTAACATGATACTCAATGATATGCCCAAATCAGACAAGGCGTTTCAATTGGCAAAAGAAAGTATCCTGACAAAAATTCAAACGGAACGCATTATTCGCGATGAAATCTTATGGAATTACCTGAACGCTCAACGATTCGGCTATCAGTCAGATTTTCGCAAGGAGCTTTACGAAAAAATACCCGGTATGACTTTAACCAAAGTGACAGATTTTCAGACAAAGTATATAAAAAACAAACCTTTGACCTATTGCATATTAGGGGATTCAAGCGATTTGAACTTGGATGCCCTGAAGACAATCGGTACTGTAACCATCTTGTCTCAAAAAGAAATTTTTGGCTATTAATATAATTAGTTATGCAGAAGATCATTTCAATTTTAGTATTATTTTGCTGCGTTCTTTCTTCAGGATGTAACGCACAGGGCGGCTTACCACTGCGGGTGGCAACCTACAACCTGCGTATGGACACAAAAGCCGACAGCCTTAATGCCTGGCCTTACCGTAAGGATAATGTCAAAGCCCTGATTCTTCATCACGAACTGGATTTGTTTGGCACACAGGAGGGATTCCTGCACCAGTTGCAAGGCATTTGCGAACTTTCCGAATATGCTTATACCGGCGCCGGACGCGACGATGGCATCTCCGCCGGTGAACATTCGGCCATTTTCTACAAGAAAGACCGTTTCGAAATACTTGAATCAGGTAATTTCTGGTTAAGCGAAACACCCGATACACCCGGTAAAGGCTGGGATGCCACTTGTTGTAACCGTATTTGTTCATGGGCGAAGTTTAAAGAAAAAACGACTGGAAGGGCGTTCTACTTCTTCAATGTCCACTTCGATCACCAAGGTCGTGTTGCACGTCAGGAATCGGGTAAGCTCATGGTAAAAAAGATGCAGGAAATAGCCCAAAAAATGCCTGTGATATGTACCGGCGATTTCAACTCCACACCCGAAACCGAGCAGATAAAACTTCTCTCAAGTTATCTCAACGATTCGCGAAAAACGACGCAATCTCCGCCTTACGGACCAGAAGGTACTTTTAACAGCCGATTTGCTAATCCCATAACACCCGGTCGCATAGATTATATCTTCGTCAGCAATGCCATCGAGGTACTCAATTACGCCTGCCTGACAGACAATAATGGTCAATACTACCCATCCGACCATCTCCCAGTCCTCGCCAACCTCATTTTAAAATAAACTATCATCGCTTTACAAAACGTTTTTTTTGAACATCGTGTAATAATCTATCATGGCGCGATTACTTTAATTATTTGAAAAAACATGGCGGATTAGCTCACTATCAAAAACATTACGATTTCGAACATACCCAGTCATACGATAAGAAACCTTGTGTTTCAAGGACTTTTAGAAATTCGGCGGAGAAATATTCGTTGTTTGTGCGGGTGTAACGTATGTCGGTAAATACTTGTGCTAATGTTGTTTTTCCATTCTCTTCGACAAAACGAAGGTTGGCTTTGAGCGCTTCTTTTTCTTTATATAGCTCATTAATAGAAATCTCCGTATAATCATTATACTGTTCTTGATGAATGATAGCCTCCAAAGGTAACCGTTCGCATTGTTCGGGCAGCGGTTCGGCAGGGTAGCCAATAGTGATGGTGGTGATGGGGACAACCAATCGCGGTAACGATAAGGCTTTGATGATCGGCGCTGCGTTATAGGTGGTAGTTCCCAGATAACAGATACCTAATCCGTATGCTTCGGCGGCAACACAAAAGGTTTGTGCCAAGAGCATCGCATCTATGACAGCTGCCAAAAATGTCTGAAAATTATCAAATCCGGCATCCGCTTGTCTATAAGAAGCCCACTTCACAAAACGATTGACATCAGCGCAAAATGTCAAGACCGCCGGCGCTTCTACAACCATTGACTGATTGAAATGCGCAGGCGCCAACTTTTCTTTTTGCAACTTGTTGCGGGTCACAACCACGCTGTATAGTTGCATGTTTCCTGTATTAGAGGCTCTCGCTGCCGTTTCCAGTAATTCGTTCAACAACGAATCCGGAATATCCTGCGATGAGTATCGGCGAATTGTCCGCCTCTCCCTCATTTTATCGGCAAAGCCTTTTTTCTCTTTATTCATCATCATTTTTCTCTTTTTTGCTAACTAAAACCTTGTCAATGCGAACGCCATCCATATCAACAATTTCGAAGTCGAAGTTCATCCACGAAAAACAGTCGCCAGTCTTGGGGACACGCTCTAAAACGTCTAATATCAATCCGCTCAATGTATTAAAATCATTATCCTCGTAGAGGTACTCCATGTCAAAAAATTCCAGAAAACTGTAAAAAGAACATTGACCATCAACTAATACGCTGCCGTCCGCGCGTTTCGTTATATCAGGCTCGTCGCCGACCTCGCTTACTTCGCCTACCAGGACGTTAACAATATCTTTAACCGTAACCATGCCTTGAATACTCCCGAACTCGTCGGTGACGATCCCGTACTTGGTCTGTATCAGTCTAAACTGTTCCAAAGCCTTGTAAACACTCATGTTTTCAGGGATGAAATGAGCCGGACGCATGATTTTTAAGAGTGAAAAATCCGGCGCATCAATAAAGCAAAATAATTCTTTCAGGTTGACAACGCCTTGAATGTTATCTAAATCATCAGAAATCACAGGATAAGTATTATAGATGTCAGCTTTCATTTTTTCTCTGATTATTTCAACACTGTCGGTCAGATCAAAACAAACCAGGTCGCTATGATGTGTCATGATACTTCCAATGGTGCGGTCGCCGAGATGAAAAACGCGCTCGACAATGTCGTGTTCTACCTCCTGTACTTCGCCGCCCTTGACGCCTTCAAGCATAACCTCACGGATTTCCTCTTCGGTAACTTTATGATTATTTGTTATTTTATTAAGTCCGATAAGTGTCATGACAACTTTGGCGCTTTTGGTAAGAATCCAAACTATCGGAGCAACAATCTTCAATAGGAGAAACATCGGTTTGGAGAGCGCCATGGCTACTTGTTCGGCAAAACCCATCCCTATGCGTTTCGGCACCAGTTCACCCAACACTAACGTAAGATAAGTGACAACAACGACGATGATAAATTGAGAAACCGAATAAGCATAAGGTTGTACAAATGAGATATTTGATAAAAATATAGCAAGGTCTTCCGCAAAAGCTGCACCGGAATACAAACCGGTAATTATACCTATCAACGTCATCCCTATCTGCGTCGTCGAAAGAAAGCGCTCCGGTTCTTTCAAGAGCGCTAAAGTTTTCTGAGCTGACTTTTTTCCTTTCTTTGCAAACGCTTCTAATTTGGTTTTACGCGATGAAACCAGCGCTATCTCGGTCATGGATAGCAGCCCATTCAAAAAAATTAACCCGATGATTATTATAAATTCCATTTATTCTTGCCATTTTTTATTACCGTAAATTACGAAACGCGATTTTGAGAAGACGAACAAACATAATTCGTAATTCGTAATTTTCCATCAACCTACTACCATTCAAATAGCTTATAACCAGCCATTAAATCGTTAACTTTTTTCTTGACAAAAAGAATGTTATTCTCCGATTCGGGATGCATTAACACGCGATCAATCAAATCGACAATCTCGGACATACGGTAGCTGTCAAGTCCTCGCGTAGAAATAGCAGGCGACCCTACGCGGATACCGGACGTCTGGAAGGGCGAACGTGTATCGAACGGTACCATATTTTTATTGACAGTAATATCGGCTCTAACAAGTGCATTCTCGGCCATTTTTCCTGTTAGTTCTGGAAATTTTTTGCGTAAATCAATCAGCATACAATGGTTGTCGGTACCATCCGAAACCACTTTATAGCCTCTATCCTGGAAATTTAACGCAAGCCAAAAAGCATTTTCTTTTACCAACTCCTGATATTGGGTAAACTCCGGTTGGAGCGCTTCCTCAAAAGCGACGGCTTTAGCGGCAATAATATGCTCCAGCGGACCTCCCTGAATACCCGGAAAGACAGCCGAATCAAGCAGTTGCGACATCATCTTCAATTCACCTTTCGGTGTTTTCTTCCCAAACGGATTTTCAAAATCCTTGCCCATCAGGATGATACCTCCACGAGGTCCGCGCAATGTCTTGTGGGTAGTGGAAGTAACGATATGTGCATGTTGTAGCGGATTGTCCAACAATCCGGCAGCAATCAAACCGGCAGGATGCGCCATGTCGATCATCAACAAGGCGCCTACCTGATCGGCAATCGAACGCATACGCTTGTAGTCCCATTCCCGCGAATAAGCCGAAGCGCCGCCAACGATCAACTTTGGTTTATCTCGCATTGCCGTCTCTTCCATCTGATCATAATCGACACGTCCTGTCTCTTCTTTTACATTGTATTCCGTAGCGCGATACAAAATACCCGAACTGTTCACCGGCGAACCGTGCGATAGATGGCCGCCATGGGAGAGATTTAGACCCAAAAAGGTATCTCCCGGATTCATCACTGCCAGAAAGACGGCAGCATTCGCTTGAGCGCCCGAATGAGGTTGCACATTTACCCATGCTGCATTAAAAAGTGTTTTAAGTCGCTCTATGGCAATCGTTTCGCTTTCGTCAACCACCTCGCAGCCGCCATAATAGCGTTTGCCCGGATAGCCTTCTGCATACTTATTCGTCAGACAACTGCCCATAGCCTGCATAACCTGTTCACTTACAAAATTTTCCGAAGCAATCAGTTCAATACCTTTCATCTGACGCTCGCGCTCACGTTGAATAATTTCAAAAATCGTATTATCCTTTTTCATACGTACATTTATTATTTTTTATATTTCGGTCCTATGGAACTCGCATGTTCATTTACTTGGGTGTTTTAAGGTACATGTTCGTTTCATAGTTTATACTAATGTAATCATCCAATAATCAGCCCCAAAGATACTAGTTATCATCAAAATCAGGTCGTAAAAGTAATAATTATTTACTAAACTCACAAAAAAAATCTCAACATTTTTTCAAATTCCAAGCCTTCACCGGCGAAAGATTTAATAATAATTGTATTACTGAAAACTTTTTATTACTTTTGTCGCTTGAAAAAAATATACTATGGCAAAAATTGATTTACACGGCATGGGTGTTGCGCTTATCACGCCCTTCAAAGAAGATGAGAGTGTTGATTATGAGGCATTAACAGGGCTAATTGATTTTCTCATAAAAAACGATACAGACTATATCGTTGCGCTCGGAACGACAGCTGAGACTCCATGTTTGTGCGAAGAAGAAAAAAAGGAGATCACACGTTTAATTGTTGAACGCGTGAATGGTCGCCTCCCAATCGTTCTCGGTATTGGCGGCAATTGTACTAAGAAAATCATTGAGCAAGTAGAACACACGGATATTACCGGAATCGACGCGCTATTATCCGTTGTTCCCTACTACAACAAACCATCGCAAGAAGGTATATATCAACATTATAAAGCTATAGCAAAAGAAGCGCCGTTACCAGTTGTTATTTATAATGTACCGGGTCGTACCGGGACAAATATGACCGCTGAAACAACACTTCGTATTGCGAAAGATTTTAATAATATTATCGCAGTAAAAGAAGCATCAGGCAATCTTGCTCAGATAGCTGAGATAATCAATAACAGACCCACAGGTTTTGATGTAATCTCAGGCGACGACGGACTTACTTTAAAGATAATCGAATTAGGAGGTATTGGCGTAATTTCCGTTACAGGTAATGCATTCCCGTCAATTTATGGCAGCATCGTTCATAATGCACTGGAAGGCAATTATAATGAAGCGCGTCTTTTGGATGAGTCATTAACAGAAATATACGAACTATTGTTCCTTGATGGAAGCCCTGCCGGAATTAAAAGCGTATTATACCAAAATGGTTATATCAAAAATGTACTACGCCTTCCGCTTGTTCCGGCACGAAGTTCCACTTATCAAAGAATTAGCAACGCAATCAGACTTATAAACGGACAAGCGGTTATACAATTTCAAAAAAAACGTTAATGGATATTTCGGTTGTAATTCCTCTGTATAACGAAGCTGAATCGCTTCCCGAACTATATGAATGGATCAAACGTGTGATGGATGAAAATAATTTCACCTACGAGATTATTTTTATCAGCGATGGCAGTACGGACAAATCATGGGAAATCATTGAATCGCTTAGTAAGCAAGCGCCTGAGGTCAAAGGAATTAAGTTTCGTCGCAACTATGGGAAATCGCCTGCGCTGCATTGCGGCTTTCAACGAGCGCAAGGCGATGTCGTTATCACGATGGATGCCGATTTACAGGACAGCCCCGACGAGATACCCGAACTGTACCGTATGATCAATGAAGACGGTTTTGACCTGGTTTCCGGATGGAAAAAAGTAAGATACGACAATAAACTGACCAAAAACCTGCCATCGAAGTTGTTCAACGCGACCGCACGCAACTTTTCAGGCGTCAAATTGCACGATTTCAACTGCGGCCTGAAATCCTACAACAAAGAAGTGATCAAAAATATTGAGGTCTATAACGATATGCACCGGTACATCCCCTATTTAGCCAAAATTGCCGGTTTCAATAGTATTGGCGAGAAAATCGTCCAACATCAGGCGCGTAAATACGGAACTACAAAGTTTGGACTAAGCCGTTTCTTCAATGGCTATTTAGACTTGATCACGTTGTGGTTCACCTCGCGTTTCGGCAAAAAACCCATGCATATTTTCGGTCTTTGGGGCAGTGTGATGTTCTTTATCGGCCTGTTAGCCCTCATTATCGTACTGACAGCCAAGTTGATATCTATCATCGAAGGCGATTTACGACCGTTAGTCACTAATTCCCCCTACTTTTACATTTCACTGACCGCTATGATCATAGGCACGCAGCTTTTCCTTGCCGGTTTCATCGGCGAACTAATCTCACGTAATTCCGCCACCCGTAATCGCTACAAAATAGAAAAAGAACTCATTTAACAGTAACAAAAGCTATTACCGGGTTACTATCTTCATCTATCTGTTCTATAACACTTTTCAGTTTCCAATATGCAATATTCGATTTTGGAAGCAACCATAGATTGATTGACATTCTGGCAGTTGGATATACCTTCCATAATATCTATAATGCCACCCCTATTGTCTTTATTACTATCAACCTTTTTACCTGATTATGGCAATTTGTACAGAGTAAGCATGTTATCAAACAAAACACTGTAAAATTATTCATAAGTAATAGTAATTATTTTGCAGCAGAACAACGCATTTTATAACCATTCCTGCATAAAGGCATCCATTTCGGCGGCGTGTTCTTCGAGGCTTTGCAGTAGTTTGAACTGCGCTTTGGTGCGTTGCAGGTTGTGTTCGGGATGATGAATTTTGTAATAGGTGTCGCCATTGAGATAATCCAGAAAGAATCGAACGGTTTGCATATAGGTAAGCAATCGTCCGCCATACGGAAGCAGACTGATTTCTAACGGGGTGAGAAATGATTGAGCTGTTTCCATGTACCCGCGCGTATAGGCTTTGAAGATTTCCATGTTGACATGTACGCGGTCTAAGTCGGGATCGTCTTCGGCGCCTGCATTGGCTCCGGTACGGATAAAATCGCCAATATCCGAAAGTACGAAACCGGGCATCACGGTATCAAGGTCGATCACGCATAATACTTCTTTTGTGTTTATATCGAATAGAATGTTGTTTACCTTCGTATCGCAGTGGTTAATACGCTTACGAAGTTTCCCTTCGCGGTATAGATATTCCTGGATACACATTATCTTGGCACGTTTTTCAATTTCCTCAACAATATCTTTCACGCTATCCAATCGGCCTGCAACGTTATTCTCAACAGCCTCCTGAAATTGCTGCAACCGAAACTCCATATTATGAAAATTCGGAATGATCTCGCCCAACATGCCATCCGGGATATCGGCAAGCATCGACTGAAAATCGCCGAAAGATTTTCCTGCTTCATACGACAATGCAGGGTTGATCTCCTCTAAACTGATGCTGTCAGTAATCATCAGGCAAACGCGCCAATAGCTTTCGCCGTCATGGTAATACAATTTGCCGTCTTTAGCAGGCAGGAATGTAAGTACCTTCCGGTCGATATCCCCTAGTCCACGCGCCTCCAACTTTTTACGAATATGGGATGTGACGATATGGATGTTATTCTGTAACATCTCTACATCCTTGAAAATATGATTATTAATACGCTGTAACACATATCTGGCCGCACCTGTTTCGTCGGCGACCATTAATGTATCATTGATGTGTCCATTTCCATAAGGAGTTGCTTCAACCACCTTTTCCTTGAGTTCAAAATGAGATAAAATCTCTACATACGCTTTGTTTGTCATGTCAATTTCATTTAATAAAAAACAGCACAAAGATAACGGAATTTATCTACAAAATAATCATGCGAAATTAAATTTTTTTCTTATGCCAGTCTGCCAAGCGGAGATATAGGACGCTGCCAACGAATAAACCTAAAAAATAAACGATTTCGGCGGTCATACAGATATGTACTGGATATTTAAAACAGGCGCCGGTTACATAAACATGAACGGCATACAACACCAACACAACCATTTCGAGCAACATTGCCGCTTTTGTGTTACCCGTTCCTGATACGCTACTGAAAAATATACATGCAAACGAACTGACAACCATCGCAATAGATACGACGTAAATAGATGGAACGGATTCCATGATTAAAGATATATCAAATGTATATAAGGATAATATCGCTTTTGAAAATATACAAAGCATCACGGCGCAAGCCGAAATGATTGCTACTGACAACCGGGTAATACGATAAATGAGCGGCATCACTTCTCTCACTCTTCCTTCACCAATTATATTACTGACCAATGTATTAGAAGTTGCCGAAAGGGCATTGACCGGTATAAATATGACAACATAAATACTCCGTATAATGTTGGCTATCGCTAAAGCATGTTGACCCTGACGTTCGATAACGACGAAAAACAGGAAATAGGTACTCCATGAAATAAAATACTGAAACATCATATAAACGGAAATTTTCAAAACACGTCTCAACAACCGGACGTCCACAAACATGATGCGCGTAAATCCGTACTGCTTACGGTCTATCATAAAAAAAGTATAAACAACATAAAACAGAGCTGATGCAAATGTCGATAGCAACGAAGCAAGAGCGGCTCCTTCTATGCCCATTTCAGGAAACCCAAACTTTCCGAATATCAACAGATAATCAAGAATAATATTGGTAATGGCCATGACAAAAGCGCCGACAGTCAATATTTTGGTTTTAATAATACCAACAAAGAACGCGCGGAACATGACATTGAACGCATCAAAAATAAGACTGAGCATACGCCATTTAAGGAAGATCATCGTTGAATCCCAAATAACGTCCGATGAAATCATGATCCGCATGATAGCGCCTGTAAAAAAGTGGGATAGAACTAAAACTATAGCCGCAAGCAATAAAAGGAAAAAAATTCCCTGAATCATCACAGGCCCAATTGCGTTAAGGTTCTTTTCGCCGTTTCGCCTGCCGATGATAATCTGCGTTCCCGTACTGAACCCCCAAAAAATGGTAAATAAACAGATATAATAAATGCCTCCCATGGCCGACGCGCCCAATTCTATTTCACCAACATGTCCAAGGAAAACCGTATCAGAGAGGTTAACAATATTCTGTGCCAACAACCCGATCATCATCGGTAAACTCACACCTATGACATGTTTTTTTGAATAAGAGGTAATCATTGTAGCAATAATTATTTATCAAACAGAGAAACTCAAACTGTCCTTTTAGGGTACAATATTGGTAGCATGTGTTTCCCACCCATTATTATGTCCTGTTAGGGACATGATTTGAAATTGGACTCCGGGAAGATAATAGTAGGCTTAAAATGCTTGGCCTCTTCGAAATCCATTTGCGCATACGATACTATCAACACTAGATCGCCTGGTTGCGCCTTACGGGCGGCGGCTCCGTTGATGCAAATAACCCCGGAGCCTCGCTCGCCTTTGATAACGTATGTTATAAACCGCTCTCCATTGTTGATATTCAGCACATGAACCTTCTCAAATTCAATCAGGTTAGCAGCATCCATCAGGTCTTCATCAATCGCTATACTGCCGATATAATTAAGATTGGCTTCCGTCACCGTCACACGGTGGATTTTTGATTTTAAAACTTCAATAGTCATATTGTTCATATTTAATGTTATCAATAAGCCTTACATCACCGCAATAAACAGCTATACAGCCTATCGGGTTCATGGCGTCTTTCCACTCATTGATGGGTTGTAAAGTCTCACTATCAACTACTTTAAAATACTCAACACGAAAGAAAGGCGTTTCGTTTAACGTTTTATTAACCCAATTCTCTACCGACCATACGCTCTTTGACGACGCAAAGATACGACTTTCTTTTAATGTACGCGCAATAGCAGGCGCTATTTGACGCTGTTCTGGGGTTAGTCGCGTATTACGACTGCTCATAGCTAATCCGTCGTGTTCGCGAACAGTCGGACAAGCAATCAGATTCACCTTCATATTCAGCAGCTTCATCATTGCGCGTATCACGGCTATTTGCTGAAAATCTTTCTCCCCGAAATAAGCATTATCAGGACTGACGATATCGAACAACTTGCTTACTACCTGCGCCACGCCGTTAAAATGACCCGGACGGCGCTCGCCTTCCATCACTTCGGCTACCGGGCCAAGCTCGAAAATGCGCGAATCGGGTTTTGGGTAAATTTCTTTTTCAGAGGGAACAAAAACGATATCGCAACCCACCGATTCTAACAAAAAGCAATCTTTTTCCAACGTTCGCGGGTAGGTTTGTAGGTCTTTTTTGTCGTTGAATTGGGTGGGATTGACAAAAATACTAACAACACAAACCTCATTTTCATTTTTACATCGTTTAACTAAACTTAGATGCCCATCGTGCAATGCGCCCATCGTCGGAACAAAACCAATCGTCTTTTTGGCTATTCTTTCATTAAGTAATAGCGATTTTAACTCATTAACAGTATTTATAATAATCACTTCAAAACAATAATAATTCATAAAAATCAACCTTGAAATTTATATGTAAATCCCAAAATCGACTGCAAAGCAACAAAATAAAAAGGATATAAAACAAATTTTTGGTAGAAAAGTTTTTATATTATCTCATTTTTTTTTACTATCTTTGTCGCGTTTTTCAATAGATACAAAGGATGAATGCAAAACGAATTTTATTTATTAATCAGGAAATAGCTCCTTATTTGCCGGAAACCGAAATTTCAAAAGTTTGTAGAAATTTACCTGAGGGCATTCAGGAACGGGGACGTGAGATACGAACATTTATGCCCCGCTACGGAGTTATCAACGAGAGAAGGAATCAGTTGCATGAAGTCATACGTCTTTCAGGAATGAACCTGATTATTGATGATACAGACCATCCGCTTATTATCAAAGTTGCTTCTATCCAATCAGCCAGAATGCAAGTGTATTTTATTGATAATGAGGACTTTTTTCATAGAAAAGCAATAAAGGCCAACGATGATGGTGTCGAGTTTGAAGATAACG
>Ga0082212_10004108_pt1 | contig 20329 bp, 23 predicted proteins | sample TergutNt197P3_FD_71548 | JGI IMG/M metagenome (GOLD analysis project Ga0082212, IMG submission 71548) | Neocapritermes taracua P3 segment gut microbial communities from Petit-Saut dam, French Guiana - Nt197 P3 | ecosystem: Host-associated > Arthropoda: Insects > Digestive system > Gut ... | reverse complement strand
CAAGAGCGATAGCAACTGTGCCGCCGACCAGGCGCTGGGTTTTGGACAGACGCGTACCATGTACAGGGCGCGGTGCGTGCGTTTGCTTGGCCATGGCCCGATCTGAACCCATACCGAAACGCTGTACTAGTAACCGCCCACGGTTGCTGATACCCATGTCTAACCCCTTTTACCTCTTGCTACCTCAAACCCCCGTTTTGTCCGCTTTGCCCTTCTGGGGTGGGGCAGACATCACTAGAGATTCTTGGCTAGAGTGCCAGATGGGGGTAGGTGTTGTGGGCAACACTTGAGATGTATATGAGAGTGTTACCAAGCCGTTAACGATTTGCCGATAAACGACGAATCGGACGTGAATTTGCGCCATCGTCGTCGTGCCGGGATCGCTCAGCGGGCGGGCGCGTCTGGGGGTAATGATAGCGGGTCGGTAGTTTTGAGCGTGGGTAGTTTCGACAGGCTCAACCACCCAGGCTGTTTTCGGTAGTTTCGACAGGCTCAACCGCCGAATGGTGGCCCCCACCGTCAGGCTATCGCCTGCCACCTCCCCCGTGCCCGGGGGAGGCACATCTCTGTGGCCCCCGACGTCAGGCTATCGCCTGCCACCAGCCAACTTAGTTGGCTGGCACCCTCTCCCGCTCACGGGGATGCTACATACGGGTTAGTGGAACCACTACTATGTTGGGCCAGGGGCTGGCTAGGGCTTCTAGGTCGGTTGGGTCGCCGGTGAGGATTACCCCTCCGCCCCTCACCATTGCCGCCGCAACCAAGCTAGCATCCACGTGATGCTCAGAGCCGAGTCCGGCCCGCGCGAGCACTTCGCCAATCCGTCGAGCGAGACCTTTGCCGGTTGGGACAATCTCGATGGACCGGTAGCGGTTGAGGCAGGCGTCAAGCTCCTGATTGAACTCGCCACCCCGATAAAGTTCGGCCAGCACTGCGGCGGGTACCAAGATGTCGACGTCGTCGTTGAGCGCTGACTGGACCGCGTTAAGAACCCGGCTTCGAGTCTGTGATCCATCTCCCAGCCGGGCGAGCCGGGAAAGCGGCTCAGAGTCCAAAATCAGATTCTTCATGAATTGAACAACGAGCTGAAGTAAGCGACATCTTCCGGATCCGCCGGACCCCAGCGCTCGGTGAGGTCATCTACCAGCAACTGCAGATTCGCCAGACGCTCCCGCCGGGCCCGCTCGGCGTGCAACACGGCGTTGACCGCTGTGGAGAGCGCGGCGTCGTCGTCATCAAACATAGCCACGACCTCTGGGTCAAGCGTCAGGGTCTTCCGTACCTTGGTGCTCATACCGCCATCATACTGGAGGGGCGCTCGGCCAACACAACTGACCGAGCTTATGGGTCGCCTTCGGTCGTGAGGCGATTCATGATTTTCACAACCGCTGGGACGGCATCGGGTTCGCTCCCCGAGATCCGCCTGATTCGCTCTAAAGACATAGCGCGGACTTGCTCGACCATGTAATGGCCTGTGCCATCCGCACTGGCGATCCAAGTCGGAAGCACCTTCCGGCCGCGAATCCCCGCCGTCGTCGCAGGAACAACAATCGCGAGTTGGTAGGCGAGGTGGAAGCGGCTGCTGGTGATCACCAGGTGTGGGCGATCCCCATACTGTTCTTTACCGTGTGTAGGCGAGGCATCCGCCCAGGCGATATCACCGCGTTTCGGAATGGTGATCGCCATTAGGCGTTCTTTCCGGTTTCGGCATCCTCAAGAGAGAAATCTGCATCGACGACGGTACGGTTCACATCTGCTGGACGCACGGCATCCACTGCCTCCCAGAATTGATCACTTTCATGCTCGTCAAGTAGCCGGGTCAGGAACGTATCGATTGACTCACTTTCGCTGGCGGCGGCGGAAGCGATTCGGTCTTGAACCCCCGGTGACAAGGCGAACGTCTTTTCTGACTGGTGGTTACTTGCGGACATGGCGGAAAGTCTAGCAATCGGTTGGCTCGCGGATGACTCCCCCCGGACCTGCATAGCAGTTCCGATCCCCTCAAGAGGGGGTTTGTGGATGGGTAATGCTTCCGTTTCGAGCGCCTCAAGAGGCGGTTGGTGGGTAGTTTCGACGGGCTCAACCACCGCTAAGTGCCCCCCACCATCAGGCTGGCGCCTGCCACCTCCCCCGCAGGCGAGGGAGGCTATATCTGGTAGTGGCCCCACCGTCAGCCCTTTCGGGCTGGCACTAAAACGCATATATCCGGCGAATTCGCGCCGGATGACGGATCAGGTTTAGCGCCGGGTAACGGAAAAATGCCGGATGACATATCAGGTGACGAAAATGGCAAACCCTGGTACCGCTGCTTATTCAGGGATTGCGGAAACCTCAGCCTCGGAGATACCAAGTAAGTCGGCGATTTCCGCGTCGGACAAACCCTTGTTGCGCGCTGACCGGACGTGCCGCGTCAAGGTTTCAAGCTCAACCCTCTCCCGCTCGGCTTCCCGGGCGGCGCGCTCGGCTGCTACGCGTTGGTCGGCGATGGCCCGCTCTTCGGCGCGGGCCTCCGCGCGGCCTTCCTCTCGAACATACTCGTCTTGGTTCTTGCGGTCTTGGCGGGCGCGGGTCAGGTAGTCAGCCATGCGACGCTCCTTTGGCGTTAGGTTTACCCACCTAATGATACCCGCTGCGGCCTTTAGGTATTCCGGGGCGTCATCGGCGACTTTCCCGGTCAAGAAGAACGTCCGCCACGCCCTTAGCGCCGGGGAGTCCGAAACTTTGGGTAACTCAAAGAATCCGATCCGCATCAACTCCGGATCCAGCGGTTGAAAAGTGGCGACGTCGTAGAAACCATAAGACCTAAGTGCCACGTCATCGTCGAACAGGTTGAATGCGAGAATGTTCATTGACCAGACGGGCCTTGCCGAGGAGATTTCGCTGCTGAATTTCAGGTAAACGCCTGAGGCGTAGTTCAATGCTCGTGCGACATATGGCTTTTGCGGTTGGACTTGCATCTCCAACGTGATCACTGGGCCAAAAGCAGCGCCCAGGACTGGGCCGGTCCCGCCAACGTCACCATTATTGTGGCGCGCGAGATTCACGATCACCGTCACGTCCCGCAACCGCTGCTGGAGCTTCTCCCGCCTCTTACCCCGCATACCAAACCGCCCGATCGGCAACATCTCAATCGAATACGAGTCAGTAATCTCAAGGTCCATTGGTTCGACATTTAAGTTGAAAACGTCACGGATGAAGCCCGCCAACACGTCCTTATGGCGCTCATCGCCAAATAATTTCCGAAACGCCAAATCAGTAGTCGGCAGGATCACGCGCTCGGCCACACCGGTCTTCAAACTCATGAGTAAGACCCTAAACACGCGGTCATACGCCATTGATCCACGGAAGCTCTACCTGTGGACAGCAATCTAGGAAACGCGAACCTGTGGACGCAGTTTAAGGTGCTAGGCGCGCGGTTTGACCACATGGATGCGCGGTTTGACCGGCTAGAAGATGCACTCGCTCAGGAAACCGCCGAGCGGCGTTCCGATACCCGGAAACTCGAGGGTCGGATTGACGAACTTGATCAGCGCATTTTCTTCCTGGCCACCAACCAACGCCAACCCCCACGGCGGAAGGTTGACGTTGCGGCATAGTGGCGCCCGTTCGGTAGTTTCGACAGGCTCAACCACCGATAAGTGGCCCCCACCGTCAGCCTTACGATCGAGTAGGGGCGACGGGTTGCCCGTCGCCCCTCTCACACCACCGGACATGCGGGCCCGCATCCGGCGGTTCGTTAGGCCGCTGGCCTGAATCGCTGCCATGCGGCGGATAGGGTTAGCAAACCTATTTCGTCCCAGTATGAGTTTGGTAAGGCTCGGTGCAGGATTGGTGACTTGGCTATCTTCCAGTAGGACTTTGATGAGTTGCCCCACGGGTATGCCAAATCTTGCCGGATGCCCAGGCTTGTGAGCATCCGGACTCTCGTCCTGGGCCGTTTCCATTGTTTCCAAAGGATTTGCCTCATCCGGCGGCGATACCATTCGTCCACATCCCTGAACACCCTTTGGGTGTCAGCGATTTGGAAGTATCCCATCCAACCGCGAATGAATTGGTTGAGTTTCGATATGCGGTATGCGTTGGAAACTCCCCAGTTGCGTTTAGTTAAGGCCCGTAGCCGTAACTTGAGCCGATAAATGGCTTTCGTCGCCACCCTAACCTTAACTTTCCCGCTGGTCATGAAGAACCCAAAACCAAGCAGCGTCGCCTTGCTGGCTGGCTGCACGGATGACTTCTCCTTGTTCACTCGCAGTTTCAACCGCTTTTCCACAAAGACGGTCACCGTACCCATCACGCGCTCCGCGGCCCGTCTGCTTGCTACGAAGACCCGAATGTCATCGGCGTAACGCACAAACCGCAGGCCACGTTTGGCAAGTTCCTGGTCCAAATCGTCCAGCATTATGTTTGACAGCAATGGCGACAACGGTGAGCCTTGCGGAGTTCCCTCCGCAACGCCCTGTTTGACCCCATTGACCATAATGCCAGCGTTTAAGAACCTCCGGACTAACTTTAGAATGCGTTTATCCGAGACTTTGCGCGCCACCCGAGCCATCAAGGCATCATGGTTAACCAGGTCAAAGAACTTCTCCAAATCCAAGTCAACCACGAATCGGTAGCCATCTTGGATAAACGCCCGCGAGGCCGCCACCGCCTGGTGGGCGGACCTGCCCGGGCGGAACCCATAAGATGACGGTGAGAACCCAGGCTCGAACACCTGAGTAAGCACCTGCGCCAAGGCTTGCTGGATAAACCTATCCAACACGGTAGGAACACCCAGCAACCGCTCCCCGCCGCCGGGCTTGGGGATAACCACCCGACGAACCGGCGAGGGCCGATAAGTGTCTTCATCCAACGCCAACCGCACAGCAGGCCAATGCTCCACGAGCCACGGCCTCAACTCCACCGTGGACATCCCATCAACACCAGCCGCACCCCGATTGGCCCGGACACGATTCAACGCAGCCGACAAATTGCCAGGGGCAAGGAACCGCTCCCACAAAGTCGGCATCATTTCGCTGTCATCAGCAACCGCCAAAGAAACGCTGCACGCCACACCAGGTTTTGGCGGATGCACCGCCTCCCGCCCGGCTGGCCCCGCAATACCCGCGAGATTACTGTGTTCCACGTCCAAAATGAGATTACCCAATCTATCGAAATACCTAACGTTCAGCCCTTCCCACTATCCCCGGCGCCCCCGGTGCAATAATCCCCCGGCAAAGTGGGCTTATCCATAAGCGGTACTATGGCCTCTGCTGACTTCTGCCCAGTCAGCCAACACCTCACGATGCTGGCCGTCGCCAAGAACATTGACAACACCCGAACAGACCTCCCCGAATAAGAACAATCAATTTCCCTCTACCCCTGCCGCATCTACGCAGCCGCCGTCTTGGCGGTGACGGGCTTCACCATCCAGCGCTGGCTCACCCCAACGACCACGCCTCATATGCGATTTCTGTCCGTCAGTGCAGAGTTTCACCTCGGGCTTCCTCCCCACCCCACCTCACGATGACGCAGTTGCCTCCGGCTCGGGCTAAGCACCACCGCTTCGCCCAGAGGACTTTCACCTCCAATCAATTGCCCATGTCGGGCGTACGCTGCCACCTCCCCCGCACGCGGGGGAGGCTAACATAAGCGCAGCCAGCGCCGTGCTACGCGCTGCCCCTGGGAGGCCAGTTCTAGCTAGCGAGACCGAGGGATACCACTCGCATTTTGTTGCCGGTATCGTGGCAGGTCTGGAGAAATATCTGGCCAGGCATGTCCACTAAGGCAGATGCGGTATCGCCCCGCGAGACATCTTGGATGGCCACGACCTGATAAATACCGACATCGGCGATGAAAACGTAATCATCCACTACCAACTTTAGAATTGGCCTGCCCCCACATTCGTTATGGATGGGGTAATAGGCCCGCCCCAGGTACTCCGAAACGCTCGGAAAATAGGTCAACCCGCCGGTACAGGCGTTGACCTCGGCTTGGGTGCCGCTATTGGCCACAAACGTGTAGTAGGAAATCTCGATATCGGCGTATTTACTTGGGGGCTCGCCAGCACTAACCGGTAGGGCATCAGCGTAGGCCGGTATGGCGGCAAAAGCACTTTGGGCCCGCAGGTTGGCAATTTGATATTGCTGATCAGTAATGGGCGCACCAATGGCCGGGGGGGTCACAATCGCCACGCCGCCAATCGCCGACACTGCGGCTAACGTGACCCGGGCAATCCGGTACGCCATGCGCAACATACTTCAATTTTGCGCCCCGAAAACAATGCCAGCGAACCAGCAAGGGCCTAATGTAACGCATATCACAATTTCGGATATCCAAGTTGTGAAAAGCCAAACACTAGGCTACACTGTTTGGGCCCCATCGTCGTGCCCTCAGAAATCCGACCACGCAGAGAGCCCAATTGGGGCACCTACGTACCCACCCACGACCACGCAGCAGGCTGCAAAAGCGCCTGAGTGTGTCACATTTTGGCTGGACAATTGACGTAATAGAGCCATATAGCTGCCATTTTACTTGGGGTAGGCGAAGCCTATCGCATCCGAAATAAGGACAAGATTCATGACTAAGCAGACGCAGACCAACCCCAAGACCAACAAAGCAAACAAGAACACCAAAGCCAAGGCGATCGTCGTCGTCGGAATGGCGCTCACCGGCACCATGCTGTTCGGTGCGTGCGCGAGCGAAACCGCCGCTGCCGCGGGCGATATCTCCAACGAATGGGTCCCCGGCCCACTGGATGAGTTCAACGCACGCATCTGGGGTTGGGACATCAACCAAAACGAAACCCAGCAAGAGGCCCAGGCCCGCATGGACCAAGAGTCCCGCGAAATGGAAGAGGCCATCGCGGCCTGTATGGCGGAACTCGGTTTCGCGTACAACCCGCGCGATGACGCCGGTGGCACCATCATCATTTGGGATGACAGCACTGACGGCCCTCAGTGGGGCACCTTGGCGTTCGCCGAGGAGTTCGGCTACGGCATCAGCACCGACCCGTGGGGCCGCTTTGATGAGGCCGACCGCGAGTTCATCGAGTGGGTTGACCCCAACCAAGACATTTTGGACGCCATGTCCGACTCCGAGCGCGAAGCCTGGCAGGAGGCCCTCTGGGGTCCGCCCATGGTTCCCAATGAAGACGGCACTTGGCCGGAATGGGACCCCATGAACGCTGGCTGCCAGGGGCAGGCCCAGGGCGACCGCTGGATGCGGCAAACCCCGGATGAGTTCCTGAGCCTCGAAGAGGAAATGAACAACATTTGGGCCTCCTTTGACAATGACCCCCGCATCACCACGCTCAATTCGAGCTGGGTGACCTGTATGTCGAACGCCGGATTCGCCGGTTACACCTCGCCCAATGATGCCAACAACGAACTCTGGAATGAGTGGAGCGAGCTTCAGGGCTGGAGCGGCATGGACGACGTGTGGCTGAACTGGGACTGGGATTTGCATCCCGAGGGCCCCACGTTCCCCGAGCCCGACCCCGCTGCGGTGGAGGCCTTCACCGCCCGCGAGATCGAAATCGCCGTGGCCGACTGGACTTGCCGCGACAACCTGCGCTTCAACGCGGTGACGCAAGAGGTCAACCATGACATTCAACAGCAATTCGTAGATCGCCACCGGGCCGAGTTGGAGGCTTGGGCCCAGTTTGAGGAGGCGCGCCGTGGCTAAATTCTCCGGCAACTTAGAGACCCAGCCCCGCATCGGCGACGGCAACACCACCACCGTCTGGACCGGCGTCACCCCCAGTTCTTACTTCGCAAGCGAGGGCCACATGAACTCCAACAACACACTCGCGGGCGATTTTTCGCACGATGACGGCGGCAGTTTGCACGATGCCGTTAGTTTGCACGACGACGGCGACGACGCGAAGGCAGTTAAGGTCAAGGCCCCGAGGTCGGGCAACCGCACGCTGGTTGTACTGGCAATTGTGGCCGTGCTGAGCCTGCTGGCCGGTTTTGGGCTCTCCCAACTAATTGTCAACCCCGCTGAGGTGGCGGCGCGCACCGCACCGCCCGAGGCTGGTTTGATCACCGTTCCGATTGAGCACCGGGAACTCGCCAACGACGTAACCCTGCGCGGTGACGTGTTGTTTGATGGCGCTACCTCTTTGAGTATTGAGGTGGGCGAAATGGCCATCCGGGCCATTGTCACCGGTCAAATCCCCGAACTCGGCTCGCAAATTGATGCCGGTTCAGTGATTCTGGAAGTCGCTGGCCGTCCGGTAATCGCGTTGGAGGGTGACCTGCCCACGTTCCGCACTTTGCGGATGGGGTTGTCGGGCCCGGACGTGATCCAGCTCCGCGAGGCGCTATCCGCCATCGGTATCAATGCTGGTGACCTCACCAATGACGTGTTTGACGTGAGCCTGGCGAATGCCATTACGGCCTTGTATCAGCGCGTCGGTTATCCGCTGCCCGAGCCGCCAGCCGCGTTGGTGGATGCCCAACATGCCGCTGAACTGCGCGTTTCCACCGCAGAGGCCAATGTGACCCGCGCCGAACGCGATCTGGCCGAGGCCGCCAAGGGTCCCGACGCCGTGCAGATCGCTGCGGCCGATGCCCAAGTTAGTTCCGCGCAACGTCAAGTGGACACCCTGCAAACAGCGCTCAACGAGCACCGCCAGGGCTGCCTCGATGGCGTGCGCACCGATTGCACTCTGACTGACATGGCTGGGGCCGAGGCGGCCGTGGCCAATGCCCGCGATGCGTTCAACCTAGCCATGGCCTCCCGTCAGGCGCTGGACACCCCGCCGAACACCACGTTCCAAAACGAGGCCCTCACCGAGGCCCGCCGGGCGCTCACCGAGGCCCGTGCCGACCTGGTTGAGGCACAGCAAGCCATTCTCCCCCACTTCCCGGCAAGTGAAGTGGTGTACCTGAACACCCTGCCGCGCCGCGTTGACTCGATCAACGTGCGCCGAGGCGACACCGTGGGCGCCAGCCCGGTAATGACCATTTCCGGTGCTGAACTGCTGGTTACCTCCAGCGCCGCCCCCGCCGACGCCGTTCTGCTGGAAGTTGGCGCCGAGGCCACGATTGACGCCGGGGGCCAAAGCGCCTCCGCGATCATCACCGAAATTCGGCCCCCCGCCGAGCCCGGTGGCCGTTCCACCATCATTCTGGAACCCCAAGACTTAACCCCTGAGCAAGTGATGCACTTCCGGGGCATGAACGTCCGCGTGCAGATTCCCGTTTCCTCCACCGGAGGCGCAGTGCTCACCGTTCCGCTGGCGGCGTTGACCGCAGGCCCGGGCGGCGAATCCCGCATTGAGGTGCAAAACGCCAACGGCACCACCTCGTTGGTTGAGGTCAACACTGGCCTCGCCGCTGGTGGCCACGTTGAGGTAACCGGCGTTGACCGCGACTTGCACGTTGGTGATTTGGTGGTGATCGGCACCGCCACCGGAGCGGATCAGGGCACGGTATGATCAACTCCCTGCTGAAGCGGCCCGGCGAGCCGGTGGTTGAGCCTGTCGAAACTACCGGCCACCCGTCATCGTCATCGAACACCCCCGTAGTCGAACTCCGCGAAATCGCCCGCACTTTCGAGGGCACGCCGCCCGTGCACGCGCTGCGGCCCAGTAACCTCACGGTGTACTCAGGTGATTACCTCTCCATCATGGGGCCGTCCGGGTCGGGCAAGTCCACGTTGCTGAACTTGCTGGGCCTGCTGGACCGGCCCACGGGCGGCGAGTATCTGCTGGACGGCGTGCCGACATCGAGCGCGTCCGAGACCCAACGGTCGGCGCTGCGGGGCGGCCGGATTGGGTTCGTGTTTCAGCAGTTCCACCTACTGCCGCACCGCACGGTGCTCGACAACGTGCTGATGGCCACGCTATATAGCGGGGTTGCCCGCAGCGAGCGACGGGAGCGGGCACTGGAGGCGCTGGACCGCGTGCACCTGTCGCACCGGCTGGACTTCAAGCCCACATTGCTTTCCGGTGGCGAGCGGCAGCGTGTCGCAATTGCGCGGGCCGTGGTGGCCCACCCGCAAGTGCTTCTCGCCGACGAACCCACTGGCAACTTGGACGCCAAGAACTCGGTGGGCGTCATGGATCTTTTTGACGAACTTCATGCCTCCGGCCTCACGCTGGTGGTCATCACCCACGATGCCGAGGTGTCGGCCCGCGCGAAACGCCGGGCACTGATCACCGACGGGTTGTTGACCGAGGTGCCGATGTCGGACCTGCCACTGGCCGAGCGGCCACTGGCACAAACCGATTCCGGGCTGCTCGTTCCGAGCGGAACGGGCGCGAGAACACTGGAAAGGAGCGGAATCTAAATGAGTAATGTGCTACTAGACGATTTCGCCGTGACTGACTTAACGTCTGCTAACGAGGTTGGGTTTAACGAGGTTGGCGTCGATTCCGTGGGAACCGATTTCGACATCGTGCCTAATAATGCCCAATCTGATGGCGAGTCCGCTCCTACCGGCTTCCGCGCGAAACTTGCCGCCCGGCGCGCGTTGCGCGCCGCCACCAAGACCTCCCGGGGCAACCGGTTCGGCGTGAGGGACCTGTTCCGCGAGGCCGGTGCCGGGATTGACGCCCGACCAGGTCGGTTGGCACTGAACATCCTGGGGACGGTGCTGGGCATTGCCTCCATCGTCGTGACAGTTGGTCTCGCGCAGACCGCGTCCGGGCAAATCGCCGCGCAATTTGACGCGATCTCCATCACGCACGCCATGGCGCGACCGCGCACCACCAACACCTGGGGCAACCAGCAACTCGCCGCCGGGACCATCCCGTGGGACGCCGACACTCGCGCCGAGCGGGTTAACGGCGTCGAGGTCGCGGGCCTGATCGCGTCCGTGAACGTCGGCGGCGCGCGGATTACCGCAGTTCCCGTGAACGACCCGTCGCAAGCCGCCCACGCCTCACCGCCAGTATTCGCCGCGAGCGCCGGTTTGCTTGACGCGATTCGCGGCACGACGACGGCAGGGCGCTTCTTCGATGCCGGCCACGACGCCCGTGCCGACCGCGTAGTGGTATTGGGCGCTCGCGCCGCCACTCGCTTAGGGATTTCCCGGGTGGACCGGCAACCCTCCATTTTCATTGGCGACCGGTCTTATACGGTTATTGGAATCATTGATGACGTGGCGCGTCGGTCGGACATTTTGGACGGCGTGATCTTACCCAACGGCACCGCCCGGAACGACTTCGCTTTGGGCACCCCCGAGGAACTCCACATGCGGATCGCGGTCGGCGCCGGTCCGGTTGTCAACGCCCAAGTGCCCACGGCACTCAATCCCAACGCCCCCGAGACTTTCCAAATGACCGTGCCGGTAACGGGCTCGGTGATGCGCGACAACATCCAGGCCGACCTGAACACCGTGTTCCTGGCCCTGGGTGGCGTGGCGTTGCTGATTGGTGGTCTGGGGATCGCTAACAGCACACTGCTCTCAGTTATGGAGCGCGTGGGCGAGATTGGCCTGCGCCGCGCACTGGGTGCTCGACGGCGGGACATCGGCTTCCAGTTCGTGCTGGAGTGTGTGGCCGTTGGCCTACTCGGCGGTTTGATTGGCGCGGCGATTGGCGTCGGCGTCGTCGTCGTGGCAAGTGCCGCACAAAGTTGGACGCCGATTTTGGATCCCATCGTGATTGTCGCCGCCGCCCTGGGTGGCGGGGTAATCGGCCTGGTCGCCGGTATCTACCCGGCCCTAAAGGCAGCCTCCATAGAACCAATAGCGGCCCTAAGGGGAGGCCTCTAGGAGACCGCCGTCAGACTTTCCCGCAGCGCGTAGGGATTAGTGCAGTTATGGCTTCCTTAACTGGACTAATCCCTACACGATCCAACCACCGTGCGCCCGGCCGTCATTCCGCAAGCGAAAAAAGCGAAAAAAGCCTCCCCCGCCTGCGGGGGAGGTGGCAGCCGCCAGGCTGACGGTGGGGGCAACCAAGCAAAGGAGTCGACCTATGAGCATCCGCCGTACCACAACGGCCTCCTTGCTCGCGGCTGCGTTGTTTTTGGGCGCCTGCTCAGGCATGGTTGGGGCCAGCGACGACGATGACGCCGCGCCTCCCGCAGTAACCGTCCCGGAATTTGGTCCACTAGACGAGTTCCGGGTCCGCATTTACGGCTTGAGGGGAGACGAAACCCGGCAGGAGATCTCGGCCCACTTCCAGGCGGTTCGCCGCATGATCGAGAACGACATCGCTACCTGCATGGCGGAACAGGGTTTTGAGTTCATCCCCCGCGATGTCATCGGCGGGATATTGATTGGGAACTTCGCCGATGACGAGCCCACCACTCCCCATGGCACTCGTGAGTTCGCCGAAATCTATGGCTTTGGCATCAGCAACGTACCCCCGCAACAGCAAGCCGTTTTCCCAGACGACCCGCCACCAGACCCTAACGATGCCCTGCTTGAGGCCATGACGGAAACGGAACGCGAAGCTTGGACCCTGGCACTACAAGGTACTCCGGCTGGCGAGTTCGTCGAATCTCCCGACGTGCGGGGCTGCCTGGCGGTCGCCTGGGACAACGTCCCGGGAGTCATTGACGATGCTTTCACGGCACTCGACCGCGAGATCAACCTCGGTTTCCCCAATATGGTGGAGGCTGATCCACGAATCGTGGCGCTGAACTCCTCCTGGGTGACCTGTATGTCCGAGGCGGGGCACCAAGTTCCCGCTAGCCCTCGCGACCTAAACCAGTCCCTCTGGCCCGAGTGGGACGGGGTGGGGTTTTCGGCGACCGTGGAAGAGGTAGACGGCGAGCTAATTTGGGTACCAAGTCCGGCAACCCAAGCCTTCAGGGATCGCGAAATCGCCCTGGCAGTTGCCGATTGGGATTGCCGTGAGGGTCTCGATTTCGACGCCGCACGCCGCGTCGTTGAACTGGAACTCCAGCAAGTGTTCGTGGATCGCCACTTCGCCGATCTGGAGACGTGGGCCCAATACGAAGAGGCCCGCCGAGCCCGGATAACGTCCGCCGACTAAAGCCACCTGCTCCATTATCATTCCGCAGGTCCGGTTGGCCTCCCTGCTCATATCTAGCCGCAGCGCGTAGGGATTAGTGCAGTTATGACGGCCATAACTGCACTAACCCATACACGATCCGAGCACCATTCGCAATGGACTCGGCAGATTGGTCGGCGGATGTGGTCACTGATCCTTGTTGGCTTCCGACTCCCAACGCAGGATGTCGCCGGGCTGGCAATCCAGCACTCGGCATATTGCCTCAAGCGTGGAAAACCGGATCGCGCGGGCGCGGCCATTCTTCAGAACCGCCACGTTTGCGGGGGTAATCCCGATGGCGGCGGCGAAATCCCCCACGCTCATTTTGCGTTTGGCGAGCCAGACATCAATATCGACGATGATCGGCATCAGATCACCTCGGCCAATTCCGTTTGATTGCGCGTGGCCCGGTCCAGTAACTCCCGCATCACAAACATCAGCAGCATGAGGAATACCCCGCCCGTAATGGCGGCGAGCAGGAACAATCCAGTTGCGGGATCGCCCTCATCCACGATGATGAGTAGTAGAAAGGTGGCTGCGGATAGGGCTGTGGCCACTCCAATTGCGGTGATGATCCCGGTCACGTAGGGCCGCGCCGCGCGGTTGAAGATTTCGCCAGAGCGCACACGGCGGAGCAGGTGGACGATGCAAATGAGCGCAGCCTGAACGCACGCGATTCCGAGAATTCCCAGAATCGACAGCGGGAGCACCAGGTACCGCACTTCAGGGGCCCAGCCGGCTACATCCTGGGCGATCACCGGAACTAGAGCTTGGCCAAGTACCGTTCCGACGAACACCGCCACCAGGATGGCATTGAGTAGACCATTTCTGAGCCACATGTCCATAGGCTCGATTATCGATAACAAACTATCGTTTGTCAATAGCCAGGTTTCGTCCCGCCGAGCGTATCGATTACCACCGCCATATGGCCCAATGCGACGGGAATCAATACACTCGGCTGGGATGGGTGGTGGGGCACGGTTGGCACAGTTGGCGCCATTACGCCCCCCCCCGCGCCAATTTTGGAAAAATGACCCAATGAGCAGCGGCGACGATGACGGCGATGTCATTCACGCGCCCAGTGCCGACGATGGCCGTCTCGCCGAATCGGCGCTCGCTCTCTCCCCCACCATCCGCGTCGGCACCACAGAGCAGATTTCCGACGACGATGGCGGGTTTGGCTACCTGGCCCCACGGAGGCGGTTAGCCCGCACCGCGCCGGTAGTGATTTATCTTGCCCGGCGCCTGCTTTCCTCAGTGATTACCCTTCTGGGAACCAGTGTCATTGCCTGGCTATTATATGCCGTAGTTATGGGATCCGTCTGGTGGTATTCCATAACCCCATATCATGTTTGGCTTGGGGAAGTCTTTCGCGGTGAAATGGGATATGGTACCGGCTGGTATTTTCACATTCCCCTGGCCCAGACCATTGCGGCAGCGGTGCCGTATACTTTACGTTTGGTAGTTAGCGCGGGTGTATTGGCACTGATTTCCGGGGCGGCGATTGGTTGCCTTACGGCGCTTCGGCAGAAATCGAGATTCGACACCGGAATGTTGGTGCTCAACTTTGTATGTATGTCAATTCCCGCGTTCGCTCTGGCTCTGATACTCAGGTTTTGGGGAGCAGTCGCACTAAATGACTTCATCACGAATCCGGCCCTCCCCCGGATTTGGCTAGTGGGGCTTACGGTTTTATCAGGCGGAATTTGGTTATCCATTATTGGCGGGGATACCAAGCGCCGCTGGATCACATTCGCCGTAGCGGCATTAATCACTTTCGGAACCCTGATTGTCATTACCTCCACGGATTTCCTGCTGCGCCCGAGCCTAGGTTACCTCGGAATAGCACTGCTGGGCGGTGGGGTCGCGTTCGGCGTCGTCGCGTTGACAACCCATCGTATTACGTGGCATGCAGCCAAGGCTCCGCTCATCGCAGCGGCCATTGGTGTGGCCCTAAGGTTTCCCCTGCAGTGGGTTTTCCGACCATTCCAAACCGATTGGCCACTATTACTGGCGCTGGCTGGTACCGCAATCATTGGTGGAATCGCAATCGGCTGGCTGGCCGGGGGCGCGTACCGCCGGACCGCCATGTCCACTTCCGCCCTCACGGCGGTTGCCACCGGACTTTTCGTTGTGATTGATCGAGGCCTCGCAGTTTGGCCCTACTACTTGGCTTTGCCTTGGGTGAACTACCGCCCAATTCCCACTTTCAACTTATCCCGCCCCGGAATACCCGATGATTTCTGGTTCCAGGCCACGGATTACCTATTGCACTGGTCACGGCCCATTTTGGTACTGGCCCTCGGTTCCTTTGCCATTTACGCCACTTATGCCCGAGCCAGTATGATAGAGGTTCTAAACCAAGATTACGTCAGAACCGCTCGGGCGAAGGGACTGCCAGAACACATAGTAGTAGTTCGACACGCCCTCCGCAACGCCCTATTGCCCATTACCACTATCGCTCCGACCGATATCGCCGGATTATTCGTGGGTGCGATTATCATCGAGCCACTATTTCAAATTCCGGGAGTCGGAGCCATATTCCGAGACTCGTTTGTACTTGGCGAGTGGTACTGGCAGGTTCAACTTCATCCCTACATGGCTGTTGTTATGCTATGCGGAGTTTTAGTGGTGGCCACCAGTTTCGCCGTCGATATTCTTTATGCCCTACTGGACCCCAGAATCCGAGTTGCCGAATAGAGCGCGAACCTTGACTCACCTCGAGGAACCGTCGTCGTCGCAAACCTCTCACCCCATCAGGCCGTGACTCCCACTTTCGGCCCCAAACTGAGAGTGAGCGCCGCATCGAGTGAGAGGTTCTGGACCTCATGCAATTGTTCAGATGGACTCTATACAATTATACAAGTTGAGGCTATGCAAATGATAAGATGGAACCATGGTTCAGTACCTGCCCCGGATCGCAGATGGCGAGTTGCGCAAGCGCATGGAGGCACTTGGCGCAGTGGCAATCGCCGGACCCAAGGCATGCGGAAAAACCGCCACCGCAATGCAGGTGGCGGAATCAGTTATCCGGCTTGACCTTGACGCGGGAGCAAGAAACTTGGCGAAAGTTGCCTCGCCCGCTCTCTTTGAGCACCCCACCCCAATCCTGTTCGACGAGTGGCAGGTTGAGCCGAGTCTGTGGAATCAGGTGCGCCACCAGGTAGATGCCCGTACGGGGCGCGGCCTCTACGTACTGACCGGATCTGCAACCCCGAATGACGATGTCAACCGTCACTCAGGTGCGGGCCGAATCGGCAACGTGCTGATGCGGCCCATGAGCCTGTTCGAGTCGAACCATTCCACCGGTTCCGTCTCACTGGCAAGCCTGTTCACCAATCCCACGGCACACGGACTCGGGAACAGGCTCGACATCGTCGATATCGCCAAACGGATCGTCATCGGGGGGTGGCCGGAACTGCTGACTGCCGATGAAGAAGCCGCTCGCTTCTGGCTGGACGGATACCTTGACAACGCCGTCGAGGTGGATATCCCCAATCTCGGCTCGAAACGGAATCCAGCGAGGTTGCGGCGCCTGCTCGCCTCTTTGGCGCGGTCGGTTGCCCAGGCCACGCAGGCGAAGCACATCGCAGCCGATGTCGGTGGAGCCAATGGGCCCATTGCCGCCGAGACTTTGGGCAACTACATCACCGCGCTGGAACGTCTGTATCTACTGGAGAACTCGCCCGCATGGCGCCCACACATGCGATCCCGAACGCCACTGCGCCAGGCAGAGGTGCGCTATTTCGTGGATCCCTCACTGGGTACAGCCGCTCTAGGTATCGGGTCGGCTGAACTACTGGCCGATCCCGAGGCATTGGGGTTGCACTTCGAGGCCCTAGCGGTACGGGACCTTCGAATATACGCCCAGCCGCTTCGCGGAACCGTAACGTCATGGCGCGATGCCAATGGGCACGAGATCGACGCCATAGTCTCCATCCGGGATAACCATTGGGGGGCGTTTGAGATCAAACTTCACGAGGGGTCCGCCGACGACGCCGCCGCTTCCCTACTCCGATTCGCAAGCAAAGTTGACGTATCCCGCCACGGTGAACCGCGCTTTCTCGCAGTGTTGGTCGCGGTCGGAAGCGGGGCCTACACCCGGCCCGATGGCGTACACGTGATCCCGCTGGATGCGCTGGGTCCTTAAGCAAAGACTGTGACAGACGCCTACTCGAAAGGAGCCAGAGCAAAAGTTCGGTCGAATCGCCTTCAAAGGTCAGTTTGAACCGCTAACCGAACTCTGAGGGCGATCCGTGCGGATTTTTGGGTCGAGCCCTACTGCCGCGGGTCGCGGATTGCCGCCAGAAATAGGGGCCAACCGGATTCGGCGTGCACTATCTGCATCGCGAACGGGCGGTCCAACCAGAAATCCCACGGCGGCGCGGGCATGCTGCCCGGCATCACCCCCAGTTCGGTGACCGCCGCCGCGCGTGTCCCGGCCTCATCGACAATCAACACCGCTTGCTGCGCGGCCTGCCCCAAGTACAAGTTGAACCCAGCGGCATCGCGACCGAGCCCAGTCAAATCGGCCAGCACCGGACTCAACACATCACCCATGCCCAACGCATCAATGATGTCGAGCAACGCCAACGGCTGACCCGGGCGAGCCTCCAACAACGGGATCGAAATCGAGACGTTCGACCACCCGCCGACATCGTCCAACGCCTGTGAAATCCGGCCCAGCAACTCAACCGACGCCGAAGCCGGGTCCACCCCAACCGGAGGCAATAAGAAATCCGCGTGGAACGCCCCTCCCTGATAAGGGACACGCACCGCCCGCCAACCGTCAACCTCCGCAGTGTAGAAAAACGCAGTCTGGTTCATCATCGGCACCCGCACCGCTTGATCAGGCGTCAACCAAAAATCACGGTCAGCGGTATCACGCGTCTCAAACTCCTTGTCCCAGCGCGAGGCGAACACAATCGCATCCTGGAGCACCAACCGCAAATCCGGCGACGGCGCAATCGCCGATTCCTCAACCAAACCCCCACTGTGATACCGCACCCAAGAATCCAACGCCGCCTTACCCTCAGCCGACCCCAAATCCACATACTGCACGCCAGCGTCATAAACCTCCGCCAGCGTGGTCAGGAACTCCGGATTCACCACCAGCGCATCATCCACCACCACCTGCGACGCAAAATGCACCGTCGGGGTATTCGGCAACCGGCGAGCACGCACCACCGCCGGATCCCCCTCAAACTCCGCTAAAGCACCCCGCAACGCCGCGAACGCCGCCTGCCGTTGGGTGCCTGAAGCCCCCAAAGCGGCCTCGATCTGGGTGAGCGTTTCACCCCGCGCACCCTCGGCGAGCATCGACAACGCCACCACCAACGACGATGGCGAAACCACCGTATTCCCGGACTTCGGCGCCAGTTCCAACATCACCGCACCAGCGTTCCAAGTAGCCGCCACCACGCCCGGCACCGCAGACGCATCCGTCAACGCCAGCCGCAACACCGTCACCGAATCATCCCGAGCGATATTCAAATCACCCGGCGGCCCACCACTCCCGCAAGCAGTCGCCGACATCGTTGCAATCAAAATCGGCACGATGACGAACCGCTTCGCCCTACCCAACAAACCCCGCAAACCCAACCCCATACCACAATTATATCGTAATCGCATCCGAGAAACGCCGAAGAACCCCCCTTGCGATGGGAGTTGAAAAACGAGGACGTGTGTCCAGCACCGGGATCGTCATCGGCGCAAACCTCTCACCCCATCAGGCCGTGACTCCCACTTTCGGCCCCAAACTGAGAGTGAGCGCCTGATCGAGTGAGAGGTTCTGCAGCGGGGCCAACACCCAGCCCGATGGCGCACCCATGATCCCGCTGGATACGCTGGGCCCTTAAGTCAACGCTCGTATCAGACACCTGGCGTGTCAGTCAACATTTAGCACCCGAATGTGATTTCGCTCGGCTCTATTTAGGGGTGCCACTAGCTTCTGGTCAAATGTCACCAAAATTCCCCTATTTAAAATAGCGGTGTTTATCAGTGAAAGATCCATCACTTGCTTTGGGCCCAAAAGTGCGCGCTTCGCGACGGAAGATATGCTCAAAGAAGAATCTTGCCAAGGCTCCCAACGCGAACGCTGCTGTAGCCGCTGTAAGGTTAAAAGGCTTTTCTTACTGGTCAGTGGAGTCGCGAGAACTGTGTCACTCATGAGCAGCCGGAGTAGTGCATTTTCAGTGATTGGGGTGGTGGCGAACCGATTACCTTCGGCGAACCACGCACTGGCCACCTCGTGAAACGGATGATCTGGGGCGTGCATGGCTAAGAGAACGTTGGCGTCGGGTAGTTCAGTCGGCACTAATAACCTCCGCTACGGCCCGCAGATCAATGGTCCTACCCGACGCCGGAACCATCAGTAGGGGCGGTTCGCCGCCCCTTTCGCTCTCGGAAAGAGTTCGCGCGCCAACCCCTATTAGGTTGGTCATAAGCCGCGCGGGACGGCTCGCGTCATCGGGCCACCGAGCAGCGGCGATCCTGAGCGCGTCAGCGACGTCGGCTGTGTGAGTCACCTGGGTCCGCGGCAAGGTAGTGGGCAGGCACGTCAGTGTACCACCAAAGGCCTGCACTGATGGAAATCGCCGGGATCTTTGGAGAACTTGGCGGAATCGAACTTGATATTCGCCAATTGATCCCGCACCCACCCGCTAGAAGTTGAGCAGTTTGTTCTACCAAATGGCAAAACTCTGACTATTCCGACAATCGCGGAAATTCTACGGATCACCATTCGGTTTGACCGCAAGTCATTGCCACACTAAGATATGTACATCATGTACATATCACCTGCTACCAGCAAGGAGTGCTAATGACACTGATACAAACCGTATCAGAGACCCGCTCCCGCCTGAAAGATACGCTTGATTCCGCGGAAAGCGGTGTCTCGGTCGCTATCAACCGAGCCGGAAGGCTGTCCGCCGTCGTCGATGCCAATCGGTTGAGAAACACGCTGCGGGTTTTGGTGCCCGTGGATACTCAGGTGTTCCATGAGGGTGACGAGTGGAGTGGATTTCTGCCTAGTATCCCCTCAGTGGCTGGTACCGGAGATTCCCTGGATGAGCTCTTCGACGATCTCGTCTCCGCGGCTCGGGAATATGCCTCCGATTGGAACGATCACCTTCGCAACGCGCCAAACCACACGAATAATTGGGGTTTCGTGCAAGTGGTATCACTTAGCAGCGATTCCGATCTGCGGGAGTGGCTGCGCGGGTGAGCCACAAACGGCAAGTAACCCGCGCGGCGCACCGCGATTTCTGTGAGAACGAGGGCTGGCAAACCGTCACCAACGCGCGGGGCCAGAAGGTCAGGCACCACCTAATCTACACGTTTCCCCATCCCGACGGCCGCATTCTCCGTACACGA